>WOYI010384436.1_pt1 | contig 27055 bp, 33 predicted proteins | sample 6423411 | NCBI WGS metagenome assembly WOYI01 (sample SAMN13441803, study PRJNA592873) | oil field metagenome | biome: oil field; feature: oil-well bore; material: oil-contaminated soil; isolation source: oil-contaminated soil from oil-well borehole | place: Germany: Wietze | collected 2016-10-18 ...
TTAAGCGGCGTATTTTGTTTCCTCATTATTGTAATAGGATCGAACCCGATCCGGTGTTTTTTGAATAAAACGAAGATGACTAATAACGGCGGCACGAAGTTGCTGAGGGCTTTTAACAGACTGACGGCCAACGGCATTGTTTTTCAGATCATTCCATACTCTCTCATCAGGATTTAATTCCGGTGAGTAGGGTGGAAGGAAGAAGATCTGGAAACGATCCTTCACGGTTTCCATAAAACGAGTCACGGATTTTGCTTTATGAACCGGATGACCATCCACAATCAGAAAGATCGTCCTCGCACTGCCATGAAGAAGCCGTTTAATGAAATCCATAAACTGAGCGGCAGTGACCCGACCCTTTACCGTCATAAATCGGAACTCCCCTTGAGTGCTGACTGCCGAAATGATGTTCAAACCAAACCGCGCCCCGGTGCTGCTGACTACGGGAGTTTTCCCTTTTTGCGCCCAAGGGGTACCCGCATGATGATCCGGGCGAAGACCCGCCTCATCCCCAAAGAATATCAACGCCTTCTTTTTATGAGCCAATCGCTTGATGCGCGGATACGCTTCCTGCAACCATTTCTGGACAGCCTCCGGCTTCTGCTGATAGGCACGCCCAACCGGACGCTGAGGTGTCAACCCCCATTGCCCCAGCAAACGACACACGGAAGCTTTACTCAATTGAATCCCCAACCGTTGATGAATAAGCTCTCCCACCCTCTTTGCTGTCCACAGCGCATACGTAAACTTCAATTAATAAATCATTCCCTATATGCTCTACCGGATTAAGTTCTGGAGAATAAGGCGGTAAATGAACGAGACGAATATTGTCTGGTATCTTAAGTTCAGTACTTCTATGCCAACCGGCGCCGTCCAGAATCATGATCACGCGGTTACGGGGGTGCCTTGTGGCAACTTCATCCGGAAATATCTGCAGACAATCTCCATTCACGTATGGAAGAATCAGAGAATCCATCTTGCCGTCACGAACAGAAACGGCTGCGTAAGCATATGTATATTCCTGACTAACCATTGCCTGGCAAACCGGACGCATGGGTTTCGGGCACCAACAATATCTCGTGGCGGAAATGAGTCCAAAACGAGCTTCATCCATAAACATCATTTTGACGATATCTCCCGCCTCTTTTCGGTCTCTCATCATCAAAACGCCCGTCGAGATTTTCCAGTTTGCGCAATACCTCACGCACCATTGCACGGTTTACACTGAAGGTTTCCGCCATTTCCCGTTCGGGAGGCAGTTTGCTGCCCGGAGTAATCGTGCCATTCATGATCTGCTTCTGGATAGCGGAACCAGCATCAAAAACTTGTGCTGGAATTTATACTTGTGATTTTAAATTGTTATGAGTGATTTTTGATTTGCTGACGGGCAAAAACTCCTATCTGTATTTCGTGTTCGAATGGAACATATATTTCGGAACCGCTGTGTGCTTCCGAAAGCTTATTGCCGTTTTTGTCAGTCATGTCGTTGATTGTTAAGGAGAAGGTATCTGCCGGCAATAAAATTTCCAGACAATCACCTGTTTTGATACGATTTCGGATGCCAAGCAAAATACTTTTTCGTACAGCATCATACTGAAGTACGACTCCCACCGGTTCATGAGTCTGGATATATTTAATATCAGGATTCGTTTCATTTATTTTTTCCTCGGCAAAGGCAAACCCGATAGTATACCCGCGATTGGAAATCTTTGTCAGCTCGTCAATCCATTCCTGTCGACATTTGTATTTGTCTTTTTGGCGCATTAACGTGTCCAGTGCCTGCCGGTATGTCCGGGTAACTACCGCCACATAATAAGCCGATTTCATCCGGCCTTCGATTTTTAGACTGGTAACGCCGGACGCCAGTACTTCGGACAGATATTCGATGAGACATAGATCCTTGGAGCTCAGCAGGTAACTGTAGCGTTCGTCCTCCTCTATAATAAACGGATCATTTGGTCTGGTTGATTCGTAAAGTAAATATTCCCAACGGCAGGGCTGGCTGCAATCGCCTTCATTGGCACTGCGCCTGTTGCGGAATGCCGATAAATAACATCGTCCGGAATAGGCCATGCACATCGCGCCGTGGATAAAAATCTCCAACTCCATTTCGGGAACAGCCGCGGCAATTTCTCCGACTTCCTTTAAATTAAGTTCCCGGGCCAGAATAATTCGCCGTACTCCCTGGTCTTGCCAGAAACGGACAGCTTCAATATTTGTAGTGTTCGCCTGGGCGCTCAAGTGCACCGGCAACTGCGGTGCTAAACTTTTAATCAGCCGGAGCATTCCCGGTTCGCTGATAATCAGAGCGTCAACGCCGATTGCTGCAAGCTCGGGAATAATTTTCTTTGCCTGTTCCAAATCAGTATTGCGGGCAAATGTATTGGCTGCCGCGTAAACCTTTACGCCTTTGGCGTGTGCTTCATTCACGCCTGAGGCTAAATCGGACATAGACATTTCAGACGAACTTGCCCTCAAGCTCAAACCTTCCACGCCAACGTATACAGCGTTAGCTCCATAGAGCAGGGCGGTTTTCAATTTTTCCAGATTGCCCGCGGGAATCAGTAATTCCGGTTTGTGCATTTCCATTTCCTTCAAAATATTTCCTAAAAATTATCTTAGCAAAAATAACGTCCCGACACAAATAAAGGTCCCTGATTTATTTTTTACAGGCGAAATAGATAATTGACTGCTACCAGAAGGTGTTAAAAGTTACTTATTTGTCTGCATTTAAGATGTCAAATGCTTCTCTGCATATGAGCCGATTGGAGCGAATCATTTATAACGGTCTGAAACAAGCAGATTTTTGAAGCGATTTTTAATGGTAAGGTTGTATTTGTGACTTCCAGCAAGAAAGAATGGACATGTCTATAAAATTTATGTAGGTTTCAAATCGAAATGATGTAAAAAAAGATCCATAGCAGAGGTCGGAATACTTTAGAAATCTGAAAATATATCATTTTTTTGTGGATGAGCATGGGCAAACTTGATCAGAAACAGAAACCATTCAAGTTCAATATAGGCTATTGTGATGCAGGACAAACCATTTGTTATTGAAATTCATTAAAGTGTTCTGTTCCATTTTTGCCCCTCCAGGTGCCATTATTTAAAAAAATATTTGTTGCCGTATTTATTTACGGCAAGGCGATAGAAAATGCAATGGAACAAATGCCGATTTTCGTTGTACCCATCTCATAGAATCGCTTTTTGACTATCAAGAAAGTAGCGCCCAGTTCTCAATCCGCAGACCATCAACGCGACTGAAATGGTCGGTATTGTTTGTCACCAGGATCAGATTGTTGGCAAGCGCTGTCGCGGCGATGGCCAGATCAAAATCGTCCAGACGGTTGCCATCCGATTCGAGTGCCGCTTTGATCATACCAAACGTTTCGGCGACGGCGGCATTGATGGGCATCATTTCAATGGACTGCCCAAGCGTTTTGACTCTGGCTGCATTTGCCGTGACGCGTTGCGATTTGTATGCGCCATAATAAAGCTCCATGTAGGTGACGACACTGATTTTAATGGAATCGTTCAGATGCGATTTCAGGTTATCCGTTACTGCCGGATGGCCCTTTAAACTGTAAATAACGGTGTCCGTGTCAAGCAGATACATCAGAAAACCTCCCGTGTTATGGGCGTGTTTTTCCGCGATTGTTTCAAGTCTGCGATCATCTCTTCCGCCGTCCTGCCATCCTCCCAGGCACCGGCCAGCTCAAGCAGAACTTGAGCGGGCATTTTTACAGCCTGCAACTGTTGTTTTTTGAGTAAATACTCTTTGGTCATAAAAAGAATCTGCTGGCTGACGGAGCGGTTTTCAGACCCGGCAAGCGCCTTAATCTGGGCATAAAAATCATCGTTCATGCCTTTTATTTGAAGATTTGCCATGAGCTCTTCCTCCTATATACATTTTTCATGAATTTATACGCTTGATTCATGAGAAACGCAAGTGTCTCCTGCTGTTAACTGTTAATCATGCTATGTATCGTTGTAGGGATACTACCTATTAGCTATTTTGCTGCATGGAGATGGCCCGGCGATGATGTCCTTATTCAGCCGAAACTTGGGAATCAGGGCTACGATGCACAGGTATTAACCCTGGATGGTAAACCTCTCACCGCTTTGGAAGTCTCTTGGGCAGTTGATGGAAAAGCGCACAAAGAAAATATGATTACCCTTAACAAAGATGGTATTGCAGTTCAGACAGGGGACATCCATGAACTCACTACTGCGGCCAACAAAACAATTGAAGCAGCTCAGACAAAATCACACAAAGATTATCGGAATTATCTTTTATTGCTTGTTTTTGATTTGTTCCCACTCTTTCGAGATCGAAGATGACAAACACTGGGCAATAATACAAGAGATGTATGAGCAATTGGTAAAGAAACAATTCGTTGCATCTGAAGTATATCTGCTTTTGATGCCGCCTGATTACGTTACCTTTGATAAAAGGGCATAATCCGATAACAAGAGTTGATTGTGCGAACAAGTACATGCAGCTAACCGCCGGATCCCGCTGTTCCCCCGGGTGAAGTCTACGTTGATTAAGCATTTCAAATGGAAATCCTCAATTAAATTCCAAATTGAAAACCATTTCCTTGTTCGTGTAAAACCATTTCTAAATCAAAGATGATATTGAGGCGGCAAGGAGGAGGCTCCGCAGGCGTATTATGAAAATACGTTGAGGAAGCCGACGACGAAGCCAACAAAAATAGCGCTTTGATTTAGGAATGGTGAAAGTATTACTTGCAGAGCTTCCGCACCTGTTCCATAACCTTCAGGGATTTTACTTCGCGACCCAGAACATGAGAAATAAATCCGGTGAGGATACTGCGCGATTCCATGGCTAGAGAATTAGTAAACGAGATTAGTTTAATTTTATCAATATCCACATCTTTGCCCAGAAGCAGGGTGCGCACTGTGCCGGCGGAAATCGGCTGTTCAAATCTTTGAGGCTTGGCGCAGGCACTGCATTTGATTCCACCCTCATGAGCATGAAAATAATAAGAGTTGCCGTTGGTCACCGGCGTTTTGCAAACTATACAGCGGTCGAGAGCCGGTTCGAATCCCGCTAATTTCAGCAGACGCATTTCGAAAAAGCGCACGACGGCATCGGATGCCTTTTCTCTGCCCAGCATCAGCAGAAAATCATGCAATAGCTGAAATACACTCTCATTCTTTTTCCCTTCCGGGCTGAAGTGATCCGTGAGGTCGATAAAATAAGAAGCCATCAATGTTTTTTCCATATCCTGACGAATGGCGTGATGATGGTCGATGATATCGCAGGATTCGATGAAAGCCAGCATGTCACGGTTTTTGCGGGTAAAGATGATGTTGGTCAGAGAAAAAGGTTCGAAAACGTTGGCAAATCTTTTCTTGCTTCTCTTGGCGCCTTTGGCAATTCCCTTGAGTTTGCCGAAATCATGGCTATAGAATGTTACAATTAAATCCGATTCACTGTAGTTTAAGGTACGCAGAACGAATCCGGTGGTTTTGAAACTTTCTCTAGCGACCATCGTACTTTATTTCACCGCCGACAATAGTAAGGATAGCTTTGCCCTGCATCTGGCGTCCATGAAACGGAGAGTTTTTTCCGCGCGAGCGAAACGCCTGCACATCAACAGTCCATTTGAGTTGCGGATCGATTACGGTAATGTCGGCATCTGCGTCTGGTTCCAGCGTTCCTTTCGGCAAATTCAAGATGCGCGCCGGATTTAAGCTCATCCTGACAATTAATTCCGGCCAATTAAGAGTTCTGCTGTTGATTAGATTTAAGCTTAATCCCAGTGATGTTTCCAAACCGCTGATTCCGTTGGCAGCGTATTCGAATTCCACTTCTTTATCCGTTCGTCCGTGGGGAGCATGGTCGCAGGCAATGACATCAATCGTTCCATCGGCAAGACCTTCTTTAATTGCCGCGATGTCCTTTTCACTTCTTAACGGGGGATTGACTTTGAAGTTGGTATCATAGCCCTGGAGTGATTCTTCGGTCAGAGTGAAATAGTGGGGTGCGGTCTCCGCCGTTACTTTCAGACCTCTTTTCTTGGCATCGCGAATCAGGCGAACGGAACCGGCCGTGCTGACATGCGCTATGTGAACACAAGTCTTGGTAAATTCGGCAATTAGAATATCACGGGCAATCATTGCTTCTTCCGCGATGCCGGGGATACCGCGCAGTCCCAGAATGGTTGAATAATAACCTTCGTTCATCAACCCATCCGCAGAGAGGTTTGTATCTTCGCAGTGCGAAATAACCGGTAATTGCAGGGAGAAGGCATATTCCATCGCCCTGCGCATCAGGGCGGCGTTCATTACCGGATTGCCGTCGTCGGAAAGCGCGACAATGCCCGCTTCTTTGAGATCCCAGAATTCTGTAAGCCTGGAACCTGCTGAATCCATGCTGATGGCGCCAATCGGATAAACATTAACCAGCGCAGCCTCTGCTGCTTTTCTTTTGATAAATTCTGTAACAGAACGATTATCGTTAATCGGATTGGTATTGGGCATGCAGGCAATGGAAGTAAATCCACCGGCGATTGCGGCAGCGGCTCCTGATGCTATTGTTTCTTTGTATTCAAAACCAGGTTCGCGAAGATGTGTGTGCATATCAATCAGGCCGGGAACGAGAATCATTCCGTCCAGAGCAATTGTTATTGCTTCTGAATTTTTTGATTTTATCGACCTGGAAAGATTTGTGCCTGTTTTGGCAATTTTACCGTCTTCCAGAAAAATATCCATTCGGGAGTCTATGTTTTGCGCGGGATCTATTATTCTCGCGCCGGTTAATAATAGTTTCATTCACTACCTCCGGTGAGCAGGTAAAGCAGTGCCATTCTTACGGCCACGCCTTTGTTCACCTGATCAAGAATTACAGAATAAGAAGAATCGTCGGCAATGTCGGGTGATATTTCCACGCCGCGGTTAATCGGCCCCGGATGCATGACGATGACATCTTTTTTCGCCAGTTTAATGTTGTTGCGGTTAAGGCAGTAATGCTGGGAATATTCGCGCAGTGACGGGAAGATGCTTTGTTTTTGCCTTTCCAACTGAATGCGCAGCATCATTACTACGTCTGCGCCTTTAATAGCTTCTTCCATCTTGTTAAAAACTTTTACACCCATTTGTTCGATATCGCGCGGCAGCATGGTCGCCGGACCGGCCAGGACAACATCAGCGCCCATTTTGGACAGGCCGTAAATATTGGAACGGGCGACGCGGCTGTGTTCGATATCGCCGATGATCGCCACCTTCAATCCGGCGATTTTCCTTTTGTGTTCTTTAATAGTCATCATGTCCAGCAGGGCCTGCGTTGGATGCTCATGCGCGCCGTCACCGGCATTGATGATAGATTGTTTGACCAGCGCGGCCAGCATTTGCGGAGCTCCGGAAGCGCTGTGGCGGATGACAATAACGTCGGGATTCATGGCTTCCAGGTTACGGGCGGTGTCAATAAGAGTTTCTCCCTTGACCACGGAACTGGTGGAGGCTGAAATGTTAATCGTGTCGGCGCTTAATCGTTTGCCGGCGATTTCGAAAGATGTTCTGGTGCGCGTGCTTGCTTCATAAAACAGATTGATGATTGTTTTGCCGCGCAGTGTCGGCACTTTCTTTATTTTACGGGTGGAGACTTCCAGAAAAGATTCCGCAGTCTCCAGAATGAAATTTATCTCATCAACGGACAAGTCTTTTATTCCCAGAATATCTTTTCTTTCAAATTTCATAACAGCCCTTAAATAGTTTTAGTTTCCTTCTTCTATGACGACCTCATCCACACCGTTTTTTTCCACCAGGTCGACCCGGACTGCTTCCCAGAGAGAAGAGGGGAGATTCTTGCCCACAAAGTCAGCTCTAATGGGGAGTTCGCGATGGCCGCGGTCGATTAAAACGGCAAGCTGAATCATCTTGGGACGGCCGAAATCAATCAGGGCGTCCATTGCCGCCCGGATGGTGCGACCGGTAAAGAGGACATCATCCACGAGAATGACTATTTTATCGTCGAGAGAGAAATTTATTTTTGTTTCTCCCAGTTGTGGTTTCTTGTTGGATGCGGAAATATCATCTCTGTAGAGAGTTGTGTCCAGTATTCCCAGTGGAATATTGCCATTTTCGATATCGGACATTTTTTTCTGTAGTCTTTGGGCCAGATAAACTCCGCCGGTTCTTATGCCGACGAGCACAAGATTTTCCATGCCTTTATTTTTTTCCAGAATTTCATAAGCGATTCGGGTAAGGCATCGTTCAATCCCGTCCTTATCCATTACTGTTTTGATGTTTTTATTGTTCGGCATACGTGTCAACCTCGGGTAATGTTATAAAAAAAGCCTTCCCCCGAAAGGAGAAAGGCTTGATAATATCTTGATAAACATTTCATTATATTTTCCTTTTTCAATCTCACCGGATTAAATTAAAAGGGTAAAATCTGATACTTAATACAACTAAGGTGTTAAAATGTCAAGATGAAAAAATAATTCAAAAAAACTTTTGTTAAAAAAGAATAACTGATATAAACGAAAATCCGGAGGAAAAAAATGGATATCAATCAGGATCCCGAGATTTTTTTATTTTTAAGCAGAATTCTGGGGAAAAAAATTATCGGGGCCGGAGGCGAAATCCTGGGCAAAATTTATGATTTAGCCGCAGAGTTTATTGATCCTTTTCCTATAGTTACCGGTATAATATTCAGTTCCGCGCAAAAAGAAAATCCCGTTTTTCTTCCCTGGGGAAACGTAGTTGATTTTAATGGAGATGTCTCCGTTTCCATACATTCAACAAGTGAGTTACTTCCTCTTAATTTGCGGCAGGGGGAATTGCTGCTCAAGGACGCCTTATTGGATAAGCAGGTTGTGGATACTGATGGCGCCAAGATCAGAAGGGTGAATGACCTTCAGTTTTTAAAAACAAGCCAGGGGATGCATCTCGTCCACGTTGATGTCGGTTTTCGCGGCGTGATCCGCCGCATGGGTTTGATAAAACCCTTTGATATAATTTTACAGGGGCTGTTCGACTACAAATTACCCAATCAGTTTATTTCGTGGAAATTCGTACAGCCGGTGCATTCGCCGGATTTGCTGCGCTTGAATATAACTCAGAACAGGCTCGGTAAAATTCATCCGGCTGACTTGGCGGATATCCTCGAAGAAATGGATATTAAGCAGCGTGCTGCTGTATTTCAGGCTCTTGATGTCGAGACTGCGGCGGAAACTCTTGAAGAAACGGATCCCAAGGTTCAGGTCAGTCTGATTAATGATCTTAACTCGGAAAAAGCCTCGGACATTATCGAGGAAATGTCTTTATCTGAAGCCGCCGACCTTATTGCTGATTTGCCCAAAGCCAAGGCCGAGGGCATTTTGAACGAAATGGAAAAGGATATTGCCGATGATGTCAAGGAGCTCTTGACCCATCCGGAAAGAGAAGCCGGTGGAATGATGACAACGTCTTACTTAAGTTTCCGTCCATCAATGACCGTAAAAGAAACACTGGAAAGATTTCGCCAGGAAGCGGCGGATATCGAAATGGTTTATTATGTGTACGTTACTGACGATGAAGAACACCTTTTGGGGGTCGTAACTTTACGTGATTTGATTCTGGCCGATCAGGATAAGAAGCTTGAAGAGCTGATGGATGAGCGCGTCATTTCGGTAAAACTTGATGATAATGATGATACGATTGCCGAACAGTTTGCTAAATACGGAGTAACGGCTATTCCTGTTGTTGATGAAAATGACCGGATGCAGGGAACCATTATGTTTAAGAATCTTCTGGAAGTTGTCGCTCCTCAGTTGGAAAAATAACAACATAAGCTGAATTTGAAGAAGAACTATGAATAAAATAAAACAGCTTTGGGAAAAAATATTACAAAAAGGTTTCTGGAAAATCGGTCTTTTTTTTGCACTGATTGGCCCGGGAATAATCACGTCCAATGTGGACAATGATGCCGGCGGTATTACCACTTATTCTTTGGCCGGCGCTCATTATGGTTTGAAATTAATTTGGATACTTATCCCGGTAACGGTTGCCTTAATAATTATTCAGGAAATGTGCGCCCGCATGGGCGTTGTTTCCGGCAAGGGTCTTTCGGATTTAATTCGCGAACGTTTCGGGGCAAAAATCACTTTCTATTTGATGATTGTTCTTTTCCTGGCTAATTTAGGAAATACATTATCCGAGTTTGCCGGAATTGCCGCCAGTATGGAAATTTTCGGTGTTAGTAAACATATTTCAGTTCCGGTTGGCGCTGTTCTTGTGTGGTGGATGGTGGTAAAGGGAAATTATAAATCAGTGGAAAAGGTTTTTCTAATCGCCTGTGTTTTTTATCTTTCCTATATTATTTCCGGATTTATTGTGCATCCCGACTGGCCGGCAATCAGTAAAGCTGCCTTTACACCAACCATGAACTTCGATACAGGAATGCTTACTATGGCCATAGGTATCGTTGGAACAACGATCGCACCATGGATGCAGTTTTACCTTCAGTCATCCATCGTAGACAAGGGTTTAAAAGCCGAGAGTTATAAATATTCGCGAATGGATGTTATCTTCGGTTCGATAACCGTTAATGTGGTGGCGTTTTTTATTATAATGCTTTGCGCTGTGACGTTGTTTCAACACGGGTTTAAAATTGAAACAGCCAAGGATGCGGCTTTGGCGCTGGTTCCTCTGGCAGGATCATACGCCGCTTCTTTATTCGCCTTCGGTTTACTTAATGCCTCTCTTTTTGCCGCTTCCATTCTGCCGCTTTCCACCGCTTATACAATTTGTGAGGCGTTTGGATGGGAATCAAGCTTAAACAGCAAATTCGCCGAAGCGCCGCAGTTTTACGGCATGTATTCGTTAATGATTATTCTGGGTGCGGGGTTTATTCTTCTGCCCAATGTGCCTCTGATCGGCATCATGTATTATTCGCAGGTTATTAACGGAATGCTGCTTCCCTTTATTCTGATTTTTATGCTTTTTTTAATTAATGATAAACGAATCATGGGTAATTACGTCAATGGCCGGTTGATGAATATTGTTTCCTGGGCAACAGTTGTTATTCTGAATTGTCTTTCCGTGGCTATGGTAATATCGGCATTTTTTTAATTAATGCAGTAAATTGCCCAATCGCTGCCAGCGGAGATTATGATCTTCGCGGTTCCACGACCAGTATATTATAAAAGCTTTTCCTTCCACATCTTTTAAATTGACAAATCCCCAGAAACGGCTGTCCAGACTTTCATCGCGGTTATCACCCATGACGAAAATAGATTTTTCGGGGACGGTTACCGGTCCGAAATTATCGCGGTTCTGGATAGAAGCCGGATAAATTACGTTATCGCTGTATATACCATAGGAATCTTTATATTCTTTGTCATTGATGAATATTTTTTTATTTTTTATTTCGATTTTGTCACCGGCCACGCCGATCACCCTCTTGATGAAATCTTTCGACCGGTCGTTGGGGTAAATGAAAACCACAATATCACTTCTTTGCGGATTACTGACAGGGATAATAGTTCTTCTTAAAAGAGGAATTTTAATGCCATAAAGAAATTTATTGACCAGGATATGATCTCCAACCAGCAGAGTCGGTACCATGGAACGGGAAGGTATCTTGTATGCGCAGATTATAAATGTTCGGATAAAAAGAGCGATCAAAATCGCGATGATGATTGATTCAACATATTCTTTAACTTTCGATTTTCTTTTTTCTTTTGTTTTATTATTTTCAGCCATATTAACCAGAAACCCCTAAGAGTAAATATTGGATAGAGAAAAGGCGATCATGGAAAGGGCAATTATTCCTTTAAACATCTTTCCTCCGATCATAGCAAAAATAACACGGCCAGGCATTCGGAAAGGAGCTTTTAATTTTGATTGGCGGATAAATTCTATTATCAATATTGCAGCAAGGCCTCCCAAAAAAAATCCTATCCATATTCCTGGTCCTCCCCAAAATGGCGTAAGCAAAAATATTCCCCCCATAGCTCCTAATGCCGCCGCTCCAAAAGATTTTTTTGAAGCAACCGGCTGAAATGCCCCGCCTATCACAAAAAATAAATCGATTGTTTCGGCAATTATAGTGAAAATGAGCAGAAACAATATAATCTTTAACCCGACGTGATCAAAGCCGGTAAAAATTGCATAAAACAAAACATCAAAAAAAACAACGACAGTTCCGGGTAATCCAAACAAATTCAGAAAAATACCCGCGAATAATATTAAAATAAAAACTGTAAATCCTGCTGCTGCGCAAAAAGACAACTTAATTTTTCCTCTTCATCTTCATTTTTGAAAGCTGCAGATTTTCAAAAAGCAGAACGCTGGTGCAGGCAATATAAATAGTGGAATAGGTTCCAATGACGGTGCCGATCAGCATGGCAAAAGCAAAATCGCGGATGACCGCTCCGCCGAAAATGTACAGGGCTAAAACCGTAAAGAAAACAGTCAGAGACGTCAAGATAGTTCTGCTGAGGGTTTCATTGATTGCCAGATTGATGATATCGCCTAACTTCTGCCTGGGATTCCGTTTTACAATTTCCCGAATTCGATCCAACGTAACAATGGTGTCATTAATAGAAAAACCGATAACGAAAACGAGTACCGCGAGAATGTTGATGGTGAATTCCATGTTCATCACAGCGACAGCCCCGGTCACAATCAACGTATCGTGAACCAGAGCAAGAATTCCTCCCGCGGCGTAGCGAAACTCAAAGCGCCAGGTAACATAAATCAGGATAGCCAGCCAGGAAAAAATAACGGCAATAATGGCTTTTCTGGTAAAATCCGCACTGACTTTAGAACCGACAACTTCCACACGCCGGATTTCGTAATCCTTGTTGAAAGCCGCAGAGAGCGGTTGTTCCACATTGGCGGCCAGTATCTTTTGATCGGAGAAAGATTCCGATGTGCGGATCAAAAATTCATTGGCGCCGAACTGTTGAATCGTACTGTTTTCCAGCTTTGTTGATTTTAGAGCCGTACGAATCTGATCGGCGGAAATATTATTTGAAAATTTTACCTGAATGATGGATCCGCCGGCGAAATCAATACCCAGATTAAACCCGCCATGATAGATAATCGATCCGATGCCGATGAGAATCAGGATGGCTGAAAAAGCGATTGCGTAATTCATTTTTCCGACAAAATCTATGTTAACACCTGGTTTTATCAACTCCATGCTCATTTTATATCTCCTGCCCGCGCATTAATTTTAAATGCTCAATTTTTTAATATTGTAGTTTCCCATAACATAATCGAAGATTACCCGCGTGATAAAAATCGAGGTAAAAAGACTGGCCAGAAGGCCAATGATTGTTGTTACCGCGAATCCTTTGATCGGGCCTGTCCCGAAAAAGATCAGAACAACAGCAGCGACAATACCTGTGATATGCGTGTCAATGATAGTAATGAATGCCCTGTCATAGCCTGTATCCAGAGCCAGGCGAACGGTTTTCCCCGTCCGTAGTTCCTCCCGTATTCTTTCAAATATCAGAATATTCGCGTCCACAGCAACGCCCACTGTGAGAAGCATACCGGCAATTCCCGGCAGGGTCAGGGTTGCCCGGAAGGCTGCGAGAACCGCCAGGATCAGAAGGATATTGATGACGAGGGCAACATCGGCAACTACGCCGGAAAGGCGGTAATAAACAATCATAAATAAAATAACCAAAAGCGAACCGATAATGGTTGCCATGATGCCCTGCCTGATGGAGTCACTGCCCAGGGACGGGCCGACAGTTCTTTCTTCCAGAATATTAACGGGAGCGGGCAGAGCGCCGGCGCGTAAAACAATCGCCAGGTCACGCGCTTCCTCCATGGTAAAGTTTCCCGTAATCTGGGCATTACCTCCGGATATTTTTTCTTGAATGACAGGAGCGGAATGCACGACGCCGTCCAGAACAATAGCCAGACGTTTACGAACATTTTCTCCGGTTATTCTTTCAAAATCAACCGCTCCCTGAGAGTTGAATGTCAGACTAACAGTGACATCACCAAAACGGTCAGCAATCTGCACCTTGGCGGTTTCCAGTGAAGCGCCGGTCAACAATGATTTGTCTTTTAGCAAATAGGGAGATGAGCCTCTCTCTCCTGTTGATTTGTCAGCACGCAATCCGTAAGCAATAATATCTCCTTCCGGGAGATTGCCCCGGAGAGCTTCCTCCAGTGAATTTTCGTCGTCAACAATTTTAAATTCCAAAAGAGCTGTTTTACCGATGAGATTTTTGGCCCTCTCCGGGTCTTTAATACCAGGGAGTTGAATAAGAATACGATTATCTCCTTCCGGTATAATCTCCGGCTCCGCTATTCCGAATTGGTCGACCCTGTTTCTGATTGTTTCCAGAGAGTGTTCAACGGTCAGCTTTTTCAGGTCAGCGGCTCTTTTATTGTTTATTTTTAAAGTAACAAGTTGTCCATTATCGTGAGGACCGGTTGTATCTATTTCCAGATCGGGATATTTGTCTCGCAGAACATTTTCCAAAACGGTTTTGCCGTCAGGATCGGTTAATTCCATGGAAATTGTGGCGCCTTTGGCTTTTTCCAGATTGCGGAAACGAACCTTGCTGTCCATCAATGATTCTTTTAGCTCATTGGAAGTTCGCTCCATCATCGCCTCCAGAGCTTTATCCGTGTCAATTTCCAGAACAAGGTGCATACCGCCCTGTAAATCCAGACCTAAATGAATTTTTTCTTTGGCCAGATATTTATTCCAGGACGATGGAATATTGGGGAAAAACGTAGGAATCAGGAAATATAAAGCGCCAAGACAAACAATTAAAGTTATCGCTCCTCTGAGCTTTAAAGATTTGAACATGCAATGCCCCTTTCTATATTATGACTTGGTTGGAGATGCCGGAGTAGCTGCGCCGGATTTCTGTATAATAGCTCCAATGGCGCTTCGTGCGACTTTTATTCTTACCTTATCGGCAATTTCCAGGGTTATGACTGAATCGGCTAAACCTGTTATTTTGCCGTGAATACCTCCGGTTGTCATTACTGCGTCACCATAGGCAAGATTATCTAACATGGCCTTGAGTTCTTTTTGTTTTTTTTGTTGAGGGCGAATCAGTAAAAAATAAAAAATCACGAAAATTACGGCCATGGTTATAAGAAAACCCCAATCACCGCCACCGGTTGCCGTTCCACCCGGGGCGCCGCCCATTGCGTATGCTAAAGTCATCAATTTAACTTCCTCCTTAAAATCTGTTCTTTATCAGAATTTTTTATAAATTCATCTTATTTATTTAAAAAATCATTTTTAAATTCTAAAAAACGACCTTCTTTCAATGCCGTTCTGATTTGCTCCATTAATCGCATGTAATAACGGACATTGTGAATGGTATTCAGTACCATAGCCAGTATTTCACCGGCGACATAAAGATGACGTAAATATGCCCGGGAATAATTCCGGCAAGTATAACAATCGCACGTTTGTTCAATAGGATTATTATCTTCCCGCCAACGGGCGTTTTTTATAACAATATTTTTCTCATTTGTAAACAATAATCCATGACGGGCGCATCGGGTAGGAATAACACAGTCAAACATATCTGTCCCGCATGATACCGCAAAAACTATATCTTCCGGAGTTCCTGCGCCCATAAGGTAACGCGGTTTATCAGCGGGCAATAAAGGAGTGATGGAATCAGTGATTTTATACATTATTTCTTTAGGTTCGCCTACACTGACTCCGCCTAAAGCGTAACCATTAAAATCAAGAGGTGTCAATTGTTCCACTGCTTGTTTACGTAAATCCAGATACGTTCCCCCTTGAATAATGCCAAAAAGCGCCTGCTCATTGTTTGTTTGTGCCGTTTTGCACAACTCGGCCCATTTTACAGTCAGTTTCAAAGATTCTTCGGTTTGAGAGAATGTAGCGGGGTAGGGAGTACACTCGTCAAGACACATCATAATATCCGAACCGAGCGCTTCCTGGATTTCAATCGCTTTCTGAGGACTTAAGAAATGTCTGGAGCCGTCAATATGAGAACGAAACATGACGCCATCGGGCGTAATTTTACGTAGAGCGCCTAAACTGTATACCTGAAAACCGCCGCTGTCGGTCAGAATCGGGTCCGGCCAATTCATGAACCGATGCAGGCCGCCCAGTTTTTTGATAGTTTCATGGCCGGGACGCAAGTATAAGTGATAAGTATTGCCTAAAATAATTTCAGCGCCGCAATTTTTGATCTCTTCGGGCAGCATTGATTTAACTGTTCCCTGCGTGCCCACCGGCATAAACGTGGGTGTATTCACTATACCGTGAGGAGTGGTCATCTTTCCTAAACGGGCGGAAGTGGCGGAATCTTGTTTGATCAAATCAAATTGAAAAGGCATCTTTTGTGTATCCTAAATAATCAGCATGCAATCACCGTAACTATAAAAAAGATAACGACTTTCTACAGCGTGTTGATAAGCTTTTTTAATTAAGTCTGTCCCGGCAAAAGCGCAGACAAGTAAAAATAATGATGATTGCGGCAAATGAAAATTGGTCAAAAGTCCGTCAACTCTTTTAAATTTATATCCCGGATAAATAAAACAATTGGTAGTGCCGGACTTTGCGGCGATATATCCATCATTACCGGCTACACTTTCTAATGTCCGGGTAGAGGTTGTTCCCACGGCAATCGCTCGCCGGGCATTATTAATGATCTGACTGCTCTCGGAGCTTATTTCATAATATTCGGATTCCAAAACATGCTTTTCCACTTCATTTACTTCGATAGGCATAAAAGTTCCATATCCAACGTGTAAGGTTATCGGAGCTATTTGAATACCTTTATTTTGCAATGTTTGCAAAACATCAGCAGAAAAATGCAGTCCTGCGGTTGGGGCGGCAACGGAGCCCGGATTTTTCGCGTAAATAGTTTGGTAACGTTCGCGGTCGGTAATGTTCGATTCTGCATTTCTTTTACGCTTAATGTAAGGGGGCAGGGGGACGCGGCCGTAAGTATTCAAATAAGCTTCAAAACCATATGGTGAAAAAAATTCCAACAACCATTTTTTATCAGATATGCGGGCTAAAACCTTTGCCTCGCATTTATTGCCGAGGTCGATAACATCATTCTCCTGCAGTTTTTTGGCAGATCTTAGCAGCACTTCCCATGTTTGAGAATCTTTTTCATTTGCTTTTCTGGTTAAAAGCAATATTTCCAGAATGCCTCCGGTCGGCTTTTTGCCAAAAAGTCTTGCGGGAATAACACGAGAATCATTAATGACAAGAACATCACCGCTTTGTAAGAAATCCGGTAGTTGAAAAAAAGAGAAATCCGCCATTTTTTCTTTCTTCTTGTCCAGAACAAGCAAGTGTGATTGATCCCGCTTTTGGCAGGGGTGCTGAGCGATGAGTTCATCGGGTAAAAAATATGAAAAATCTTTTAATTCCATAGTACGATCATCATGAAAAAGTTTAGGCAGGTAATCAGATTATAATTTTGCTGTCAATGTCAATGTTTTTAGACCCTTCCCCAATATAGAAGAATCAAGCCAATAATCATTGAGGATATTCCGATAAACCTTAGAGTCGAATCCGGCATAGTCATTATTTTGGCAAGATACACTTTTAATTTTTCCGGAAAGAGAAAATAAGGCAAGCCTTCAATAATAAAGACCATGCCCAATACACAAAGAAAATATTTCATATTCAATCCTGATGAAGTCGTAAAAAGTCGAAAAACCGTCATACCGGTGAAGGCCGGTATCCAGAACCTATTGAAATAACTGGATTCCCGCCTTCGCGGGAATGACAAAAAAGGGCAAAAGCGACTTTTTACGAGACCATCAATCCTTTTCTTTTGCTTCATTCCAGAGCGCATCCATTTGGGCTAAAGTTGCATCCTTAACTGATATGCCTCTGGCGGATAATTGTTCAGTCAGATAAGAAAATCGGCGTAAAAACTTTTCAGTTGTTTTTGATAAGGCGTTTTCCGCGTCAACAGACAAGAAACGGCTTACATTGACCAGAGTAAACAAGATATCGCCTAATTCCTCTTCAATCTCATCTTCATTGCTGTTTTTTACGGCAGTGCTTAGCTCTTTAATTTCTTCTTTCAATTTATTTATTACATCCTGCGTTTTGGACCAATCGAAACCGTAAGCAGAAGCAATGACTGTTATTTTTTGAGCTCTTTTCAAAGCCGGAAATGAAAGAGGAACGCCGGAAAACAAATCTTCTTCAATATTTTTATTTTTTCGTTCCATTTTCTTTATTTGCTGCCAGTTTTCCTTCACTTCCTGCACGGAGTTTACTTTTTTATTGCCAAAAACATGCGGATGCCGCCGGATCATTTTTGTTATAATTTCGTCCAGAACATCCCTCAGAGAAAAAAGGTCCGATTCAGAGCATAATTCAGTCAAAAATAATATTTGAAAGAGTAAATCGCCCAATTCTTCTTTTATAGCTTGAGGACTTCCCTTATCAATAGCATCAACTACTTCATAAGCCTCTTCCAGGATATATTTCCTGATATCCTCCTTCTTTTGCTGTTGATCCCAGGGACAGCCGTCCGGCGCACGGAGTTTTTTGATTAATTGCTTTAATTCTTCCAGTTTTTCTAAATCTTTAGGAGTGTCTTTTTTCATATACGCTTAAATTCTAAAAATTTTGCAAAGGTTTCTTTAATCTGCATTAAATAACATATATAAAACTTACTTACAATACAGGCGTGCACCTTAAAAAATTATTAAATTTGTTCTTGACAAGGTAAAAAAAAAGCGTATTCTTCCCCTTCAATACAAAGAACCTGGCTTGTTAAAGCCGGGCATTACGAAATCTTTAAAAGGAGGTTAGGCGTTAATGAAAAAATTATTTGCTATTTTTGTCGCTATGCTTTTTGTTGCTTCTTTATCTTTTGCAGTCGTAGGCTGCAAAAAAGCTGAAGAGCCGGCGCCGGCAGAGGTTCCTGTAGTCGAAGCACCGGTTGCTCCCGCACCTGCAGCTACTGCAGTACCTGCTCCTGAAGCCGCACCCGCACCCGCACCTGAACCTGCAAAATAATTGCTTTAAAATAAACTCGCAGGACAAATTAATCGGACATTTACAAAAATGTGAATGTCCGATTTTTTTATTTTATGTAAGGCTTAAATTTTGTTAATGTGTTATAATGCAAAAGAAATTAAATATAAATAACTTTGGAGGTGTTTTATGTCTGAAAAAAGCAGCGATTTATTAAAGGGTTTATTTATTGGCGGATTCATTGGAGTTGTTCTGGGAATTTTATTCGCGCCCAAAAGCGGCAAGGATACACGAGAGGACATTATCCGCAAAACAGATGAATTTTTAGAGCAGGCCAAAGAAGGGTATGAGAATGCCGTGGAAAAAGGTAAAGCGATTGGTGAAACAACTGTACAACATTTGAAGGATCTGGAAATATCAGCAAAAGAGAAAATGGAGGAAGTGAAAGGCCGGATAAATGAATTTGCTCAACAAGGTTCCGAAGTTATCGAGGATAATAAAACCAGATTGAGAAAAGCGGTTGATGCGGGATTGGAAGCTTACAAGGAAGAAAGTATCAAAAAAACAAATTGATTATCAATTGCAGCAGTTAATAATAAACTATAAAATAGAATAAATAATTAAGGAGAAAATCAATGGATTTAGAAATAGGCTTATTAATTTTAGTCGTTATTCTTATTCTGCTGATAATATTTTGTATTCCCGTTCTTTTACAGATATGGCGTGTATCGAAAGATTTGACAATCACGTTGCAAACCATAAATAAAAGTTTGCCCGCCATATTGAAAAACATGGAAGAGATTACCGCAAATGTTAATAACTCCACATCGATGATTAACAAAAAAATTCAGAATTTTTCTGATACCACAAACCGTTCCGGATTAATTATAAACGATGTAATTGACAGGATACTATACTTTGCGCCTCTGGCCATGAAATTGCCTGTTTTTAGTTCCTTTAAAAAAATTATTGCAATTCTCAAAGGAGTAAGCGTTTTTATGGACGTTCTTTTAAAAAAACAAAAAGTTTAATACGGGGAAATTACAATGGCAAAAGTAACATTTTCCAGTAAGTGGGGCAGCGTGAAGGTTCAAAAAAAGGCAGTCTCGCCTGCTGCGGAAACGGTAAAATCAGCCGAAGATTTGGTTCGGGAAATGAAAGATTCTCAAAAAACTACGGCAGGAGAGGATTACCGGGAAAAGTCATTGGCAATTAATGGTCTTGTTTGCGCCCGTTGCGGCCGGGAGTTTCCCGGATCGAAAAGAAAACTTTTGACCGTTCATCATAAAGACGGCAATCACAACAATAATCCTGCCGATGGAAGTAATTGGGAAAATCTTTGCGCCTATTGCCATGAAGATGTGCATAGCCGGGGAGTCTTGGCGGAATATCTGGGGGGTGATGCGCATAGTAAAGAGGTAAGTCTGGTATATGATGATTCGCAAGTTTCTGTCGGATCCGGAATGCTTGCCGAGAAATTAAAGAAAGCACTACAGAAAAATGAACCGGAATAAAATTTACAATTCCGTGGCATCAAAATCTTTTTAGGTTTGATGGTCTCGTAAAAAGTCGGAATTTTCACATTTTGTCATTCCGATGAAAATCGGAATCCAGTTATTTCAATGACTTCTGGATACCGGCTTTCGCCGGTATGACGACATTTGAACTTTTTACGGGTTCGTCAGGTTTCCCTTGTTTGCAATTGTCACCCTCCGGAATCCGGAATATTTCCCCAATTTTTCAGCCAGATTTCGGCTTCGCTGTCGCTGGGAGCGCGATAGTCGCCACGCGGCGAAAGCGATCCGCCGGAACCTACTTTGGGACTGTTAGGAACACAGGAGCGTTTATACTGAGAAGTTTTAAAAAATCTGTATAAATAAACATAAAGCCATTTTTTTATTTCTTTCAAACTATAGTCGTTTCTTTTATCTGCGGAGATGTCCGGCCAGAGACCCTTTGTTTTGTCCCTCCAGGCGTGATAAGCCAGGAAAGCTACTTTTGTAGGCAGGTATCCGAAACGGGTTATGTAAAAATTATTAAAATCCTGTAATTCATAAGGACCGATAGTATCTTCTGTTTTTTGAACGGATGGGCCTCCCTTCTTTCCCGGAATCAATTCAGGAGATATTTCTGTTTCCAGAACATCGATGAGAATCTTAGAAACTTCCCGTGAAAATTGATTGGTGTTTGCCACCCAGCGAATTAAATGTTGAATAAGCGTTTTGGGAACGCTGGCATTGACATTATAATGCGACATGTGATCGCCAATGCCATAAGTGCTCCAGCCTAAAGCCAGTTCGCTTAAATCTCCCGTGCCCACCACCAGAGCATGACGCATGTTGGCCAGACGGAAAAGGTGCGCCGTACGTTGTCCGGCCTGAACGTTTTCAAAAGTTATATCGAAGGTTTTTTTACCCTTAGCGTACGGATGTTTAATATCTTTTAACATTTGCAGACAGGCTGGTTTGATGTCGATTTCATTTGTTTCCACGCCCAGTGCTTTCATCAGTTTTAAAGCATTGTTGTAGGTTTTCGCGGACGTTGCAAAGCCAGGCAGGGTGTAGGCCTTGACATTCGATCTGGGTAAGTTCAGAGAATCCATTGTTTTTGCGGCGACAATCAGGGCGTGAGTGGAATCAAGGCCTCCGGAGACACCAATAACAATACTGGATATGCCTGACGATTTTAAGCGTTTGGATAAGCCCTGAACCTGTATATTGTAAGCTTCATAACAGCGCTGGTCGCGTTTGGAAGGATCAGCCGGAATGTAAGGAAAACGGGGGTACTCTCTATTTAACAGAATTTTTCCTGTGGGAACGTTTACATTAAATTCCGTTTTACGGAAGGATAAAATTTTTTCTTTATGAGCGGCGGCGTTCTGACTGAAGGATGTTAAGCGCATCCTGTCCTGCGCCAGACGGTCAAGATCCAGATCGCTGTAAATTATTTGAGCCTTTTGAGCGAAGCGGGCGGATTCGGCAAGCAGATTGCCGTTTTCGTAAATCAGGGCATGGCCGTCCCAGGCCAGATCGGTCGTGGATTCGCCGGGGCCGGCGGCGGCGTAAAGATAAGCGGCGACACAACGGGCCGATTGATTGGAGGCAAGCTGATGGCGATATTCGGATTTACCGATGGTGATGTTGGACGCTGATAAATTGCCGATAACGGTAGCTCCGGCCATTGCCGCAAAACTTGATGGCGGGACAGGAACCCATAAATCTTCGCAAAGTTCGAGAAAAAAAATGAAATTATTAATATTGGCAGCTTTAAATAGAATATCAGCGCCAAAAGGAATATTTTTCTGCCCGGCTAATTCTATCCGGGAAGAAAATGCATTGGAGGCGGGAGTGAATTGCCGGGCTTCATAAAACTCACGATAATTAGGCAGATATGATTTTACGGCCACACCCGGTATTTGCCCGTGGTAAAAGACAACAGCGCAATTGAAAAGACGGCAATCAACTTGCAGCGGTGCGCCGGTGACGATAATGGTATTGATCTTTTCAGACGCTTTTTTAATTTCGATAATAGCTTCACGAACGCCCCGTAATAGAGCGTCCTGATGAAACAAATCTTCATTAGAATAGGCGGATAACCCTAATTCCGGGAAAATAGTCAGAATTGCCTTATGAGACGATGCTTCCCGCGCCAGTTCAATAGTTCTTTGCGTGTTGAAAACGGTATCGGCAACCTTCAGCTCCGGAATGCAAACAGCGGTGCGAATAAAACCATGATTATACAAATTAAAGAACTCATTCTTTTTTTCTGCCGGCATGAATTTATCCTTTCTCTACATAAGCGTAAGCGCTGTGGTTGTGGATGCTTTCAAAATTTTCCGCTTCAATGCAATACCACGTAAAGTTATCGTCTTTATTCAGCTTCACTGCAACACTGCGAACGACGTCTTCGACAAATTTGGGGTTTTCATAGGCCTTTTCCGTTACATATTTTTCATCCACTCTTTTTAAAAGGGAGTATACCTCGCCGCTGGCGGAATCTTCCACAATTTTTATCAAATCTTCGATCCAGAAAAATTTCCGGAAACGGACTTTTGTTGTTACCATACTGCGCTGATTGTGAGCTCCGTATTGACTGATTTCACGTGAACAGGGGCAAACCGTCGTAACGGGAACCATGACTCCCACCAGAAAATCGGACTTCTCGGCGTTGCTTTCGCCGCAAAACATACAGCGATATTCCATGAGGCTTTTGGCTTTGGAAACAGGGGCCGTTTTTTCCAGAAAATAAGCAAAGTCAATTTCCATATGGGCAGATTGGGCGTGAAGTTTCTGCTTTGTTTTTTCCAGAATTGACCGGAAAGTTTTAATGTTGATCTGGCCTTTAAATTCATTGAGCGCTTCTATAAAACGGCTCATGTGTGTGCCTTTGAAATGATGCGGCAGGTTAACGTACATATTTATCGTTGCGTTGACCAGTTGCGTTCCTTTGGCCCGGTCTAGGACAATAACGGGGTATTTTATATTTTTTACGCCTACTTTCTTAATATCTATATTGCGGAAATCTTTCTGGCTTTGAATGTCAATCATAATGAAGTAATTATTTTAAAAGATGTTTGATTGTTATTTGGGTATGTATGTAACTGCTGCATTTTCCGATTCCCGGATTTTAACACGCGCCACCTTGACCCCGGATGTTTTAACTTTTAGCGCCATTTCTTCGCCTATATATTTGGCGATGTTTTCCGCTGATGGATTGATTCCGGAAAAGAAGGGAAGCTCATTTAAGTATTGATGGTCCATTTGCTCCAGAATCTCGCCCAGCCATTTTTTGACTACACGAAAATCGATCAGTAAACCCGTTTCTTTTAAATCCATTGCCCCGACAGTCACTTCCACTTTGAAATTATGGCCGTGCAGTTCCTCGCATTTTCCGCCGATTCGGGACAGAAGATGCGCTGAAGAAAATGATTTTATAATTGTAACTTCGTACATTTCCACCTTCTTCGATTTTAGATGGTTTGTTACTATCATATTTTATGAAGAGGGGGAATAATTAATTAGTATTCAGGTGAAATCACAGTATTTTGGTGAAAATCACCACTTTCCTGGCCGGCAGGGTTATCTGTTATTTACTGTCAACTGGATGCATATTAAAGAATTTGTATTTGATTTTACATGATAAATTCTGTTTCTATGTTATGAAAAGGAATATATGCTGTGCCTGGCATATAAATTGCTGTAATTAAAGGCGTCAGATTAATAAAAAGATTTGAGTAAAAGAAAATCAATAGGTGACATAACAAACAACGAAAAACAAAGCACTATTATTAAAGGAGGTCTATTATGTTAAAAATTTTCCGTAAAGAAGGACAGAAAGGTTTCACGTTGATTGAGTTGATGATCGTTATCGCGATTATCGGTATTCTGGCAGCGATTGCTATTCCGCAGTTCATACAGTATAGAAAAAGAGGCTATGTTGCTACCGTCAACAGCGATTGTAAAAATGCCTACACTGCCGCTATCGCCTATAGTGCTGATCATAGCGGTACAGCAATAGACCTCCCGGCATTAAAGGTTGGCGGCTATTCTCAGTCTACAGGTGTAGCAACTGGCGTTACTGGTTGGGCTGACGAGAGTAATTTCGTTATTACTTGTGCCGGTAATACAAACTGGGGTTTAGGTACACCTAATGCCGTGTATACTGTTGCCAGTGGTGCGCTGAATGTAACTCCGGCGGCTCAATAAATTGTTCAACTTATAATGGATACAAGAAGGGCGTTTTTATAACGCCCTTTTTTTATAATTAAATTTGATCAAGAGGGATTTAATATTTATTGATAATAAGGAGGTATCGGGGTTGAAAATTTCATTTTCCGGTATTCTGGGAGGACTTATCTGTATAGGTATAGGATGCTTTTTCCTGGCGGGTAGTTGGGGAATCTATTCAGAGCATAACCGCATACAGGAATATAGCGGACGGGCCGTTGGCCATATAACGAAAAAGCATTTCCGGACGGCCACCGACGGCAGTGGTAATTACTATCTTGATTATTGGTTTATATCTCCCGATAGAACTAAAATTAATGCCGGCAGTGTTATATCCAAACAACAGTGGGATGCCTTGCAGGTCAATGATAATCTGGAAATAAGATACGACCCGTCAAATTTCCATCGTAATATCCCCATGTATGGAGGTGATCCGTCACTAATTTCAGCTTTTTTTATGCTGGTACTGGGGACTGTATTGGTAGTTTTTGGAGTACTCCGTTTTCCGGCAAGTTTTAAAAAAAAAGCATAAATGATTCAATTCAGTGAAGGAATTAACTTATATACAACATAGCCGTTGGCTTCGTAAATTATTTCCGCGGCTTTCCTGATTTGCTTGAATAATCTGTCTACTTCCCCCGGCGAATAATTATCGTGCAAATATTTTAAAAGTAAATCCTTGCGCACAAGCAAATGCGTGCATCCGAGTGAATGGAGATACTTTTGAAAAATTTTATCGTCGTTGGATTTTGCGACAAGATCCCGGATAACATTCATTCCGAAGGAAGAATCGTCTTCGTATGCACGATCGAGATAATATCCTCTTCCTGCGAGAAAAATCAGCCGGATCCTGGCGTCCCGGGGTGTATATTTATTAAGGTATGAAATGGCTGCGTAACTTTTCAGATGGCGGTTAAGGTAGTCATCTTTCGTTTCCATGTTGCAAATATATTTGAGGGGCTGAAGATTCTGAAAGTAATTTTTTAAATACAGCACATTTTTAGCTCCAAGTGTAATCAGGAGTATTAATACGATACCTGTGAAAAAGTACATTAATGGTGATGTTTTGTCTTTTGACCAGTTTAAGATGTTCATTATACCCATGACCGTGAGAATGGAAAGAAAGGGGATGGCCGGAAGTATATAGCGGATGCGGAGTTCATCGAGAAAAAAAGTGATAAGAATAAAAAAAACTGAAAAAAGAACAAAAAAGACTTTGTCCTTTTGAAAAGATCTGTTCATGAAGGCAAAGGGGACCATAATAATTAATAATGGATTCAAAACACCATCAAAATAACGATCTGAAAAATCCCGTCCCTGGAAAAAAAATCGCAGGGGGATCATCAATGTCTCCCGGAAGCTTTCACCATAGAGCATTGCCCGGTATTTAAACATGCCCATGTAGGTGTTACCGGAAACCACGCTATAAGTATTTCCGTCAGTGGCCATGCCGTTAACGTTTGTGTTAAAAAATCCTGTAAATAAAGGAAATAGAGGATTACCTGTCAGGATCAGATTTTTTATAAGCCAGGGAGAAAATACAAGAAAAGAAATTAAGAAAAATATAACACCATATTTGACTGCCGGCCACTGCTTTTTTGTATCGCGTGAATAGAAAAAAATAATTGCCAACGCGAGTAGAAACCAGGCAACCAGAGCATTGTATTTTGTTCCCAAAGCCACACCCATGGTGATGGCTGAAATAATAAGCCATTTGTTTTCATTGTAGTCACTGCTACGCCAACGAAGATAAGCAAGAATGCCGGCTGTTGTAAAAAAAATCAAACCGAGATCAACATAGGCAACTGTGGACATGCGCAAAACTATAGGGGTGCTTAAGAAGACAAGAACCCCCAGTAATCCCCAGACACGGCCAAATTTATTTTTGAGATACCAATAAATCAGCCATGACGTTCCGATACCAAAACCCATATGAATAAAGTTGGGAATGATATCATTATGAAAATAAAGTGGTATAAGGTAAAGCAGGTCGACATTCATGGGATAATAGGAAAATACAGACCATTTGATTTCATAGAATCCGCCATTTAAAAGCCAGAGTTTGGGAATGGCCAGGTGATGAATGAGGGCATCGGTAGCGGTAGGTGGCAGCATGCATAGTATAATTAACGTAACTAACAGGAAGAAAATTGCCATACCCAGAAGTATCTGGATAAGAATGTTTAATCTGCTGACTTTATTAATGGGCATCGTTCGACACGTACCTTTCTGAATGAGGCAGTTTGAAAAAGCAAATTTATTGAACCGGCATAAGAATTTGATAATAAATTTCTTTTTAGAGGGAGAATATATAAAGAAGCGTTTTGTATGTCAATGAAATATGATGAAGTCGTAAAAAGTCGAAAAACCGTCATACCGGTGAAGGCCGGTATCC
>WOYI010869221.1_pt1 | contig 27050 bp, 35 predicted proteins | sample 6423411 | NCBI WGS metagenome assembly WOYI01 (sample SAMN13441803, study PRJNA592873) | oil field metagenome | biome: oil field; feature: oil-well bore; material: oil-contaminated soil; isolation source: oil-contaminated soil from oil-well borehole | place: Germany: Wietze | collected 2016-10-18 ...
ACTTTTTCAGCGCTTCTCTATACTGATGTCCTAATTCTTCATGAACTTTTATCGCATTAGCAATCTGGGGGACAAGCATCCCTGCACCTGATGCTATTTGGGACAGTGAGCTGAGGTATTCGTTTACTTTTTGATCTTCTTCGTTAAAGGCCGATAAATATTTGTCAAACAAGTCCCGATCATTCCCGCGCAGGAGAATGTTTTTCCATTCTTGAACCTGCTTTTTGAAATGAACCTGGGAAAGACGCGCTGTATCAACGGCATTGGCCATGGTTTGTCCCTCAAGAACGCTTTTATGCAGACGCTGGTTTGATTCCAAAAGAGCAACAAAACCGTATAACCCAATGACAATGATCAACACCGTAAGAATGCCGATGGAGATAATGACTTGCCGGCGAATGGATATGTCCTGGAAAACACTATGTGGTTCTTTCATGATCATAACCTCATTATATGAATAAATTTCCCATATCACAACGCTTATGCCCACGATGATTGAAAGCAAACACTCCTGAAATAACCGAAGTCTATTGCATATCGTTAAACTTGTAGCCGAATCCGCGGACGGTCAGGATGAAGCGGGGATGTTCCATATCTTTTTCGATCTGGCTGCGCAACCGCCGGACATGGACATCGACGGTGCGGTCGGTAATGAAGGTATCATCGCCCCAGACATGATCCAAAATCTGATCTCTTGAATATACCCGGCCGGGGTTGCGGGTGAAAAAGAAAAGGAGCTTGAGCTCCGTGGGACTCAGGGTGACCGGCCGGCCGTCTAAAGCCACCGAACAGGATCCATAATTGACGGCCAGACCTTTAAATTCAAACATCTCCCCGGCGGACGGCTTTTTCTCCTCCCGGATGCGCCTTAAAACCGTCCTCACCCGGGCAATCAGCTCCTTGACGCTGAAGGGCTTGGTCATGTAGTCGTCCGCGCCCAGTTCCAGGCCGATAATTTTATCCACCTCATCGGCTTTCGCCGTGAGCATGATCACGGGCAATGATGAAGTTTCCGGATTGGCGCGAATTTTTTTACAAACGTCCAGACCACCGACCCCGGGCAGCATCAAATCCAAAATCAGCAAATCCGGTTTTTCGGCCCTGACTTTGCCAAGCGCCGTTTCGCCGTCATAGGCTTTTACCGTGGCAAAACCCTCACGCTCCAGATTATAGGACACCAGATCCACAATATCTTTTTCATCGTCAACAATGAGAATTTTCGCCATTGGTAAAGCCTGTCTGCGGCATGAATGGACAGTGATCCGCACCATCCGCATTAAAAAAAACGCCGCCCTCGATAAAACGTTTAATGGGGGTTAGTCGGGAAGAACTTTAAAAACTTCATCTCCGGGACGAACGCGATCCGAAACTTTGAGGCCGATTAAATCTCCCGTTACGGCTTTTTGCACAGACTGGTTGTTTACCTCCATGGATTGAATCACATCGGTAAACTCCGTCGTATGACCTGAAAACTTAATGCTGTCACCGATTTGCAATTCACCATCGGTCATGTGAACAGCGGCCACCGAAGGCTTTGCAAAAAATTTGACCACTTCGCCGATTTTTTTCTCTGCCATAACTCATCCTTTCTCAACGGAATTGCTTCTTGCCGACACCTCATCAGGAAGGCGCCATGTATGGTTAAATTAATACCTTTATTGATTTTAAAAAACAACCATAAAAAAAGGCAGGGTGCGTACCCTGCCTTTTTATTTGATATTATCGGCTATTCAGCCTTTTTTTCTTTTTTCTTCGGCTTTGCTTTTTCTTTCTTTTTCTCATCAGGAAGATATTCCAGGATGGAAACCGGTGCATTGTCACCGAAACGATAACCGATTTTCACAATGCGCGTATAACCGCCTGCGCGATTGCGGAAGCGTTCGGCCAGTTCGCCGAAGAGCTTGGCGACCATGGCTTTATCCCGGACAACCGACAGCGCCTGACGACGCGCGTGAAGGTCGCCTCTTTTTCCCAGCGTGATCATTCGGTCCGCCAGTTTACGCACTTCCTTGGCTGTGGTATCCGTCGTCCGGATGCTTTCATGTTTTATGATCGATGTCACCATATTGCGAAACATGGCTTCCCGATGGCTGGATGTTCGTCCCAGTTTTCTGCCCGCCTTACCATGATACATTGCTAAATTTTCCTTTCCTGACTGTCAAATCCTGCTTTTCGCGATGTTGCTTTATTCAGGTTTTTTAAGCGTTGCCGTCCAGCTTCATTCCGAAAACAAGGCCGTATTCATTAAGAATATCCTTAATCTCGGACAGCGATTTGCGGCCGAAATTCTTTGTTTTGAGCATTTCCGCCTCTGTCTTCTGGACCAGCTCCCCGATGGTGTTAATCCCCGCGTTTTTCAGACAATTGGCCGACCGGACGGAAAGCTCCAGGTCCTCAACGGATCGCATGAGAATTTCATTAACGTTGCCTTTATCGTCTTCTTTTTCCGGCAAAACTTCCTCTTCGACTTCTTCAAAATTAATGAAGACATCGAGTTGCTGTTTTAAGATCTTCGCCGCGTAGGCGATGGCATCGCCCGGATTCAAGCTTCCGTCCGTCCAGACTTCCAGCACCAGCTTGTCATAATCCGTGATCTGGCCGACGCGGGCATGAGACACGACATAGTTGACTTTCTTGATCGGCGAAAAGATGGCGTCGATATTGATGGTTCCTTCCGGTTGATCGGGTTCCAGTTCTTTCTTTGCGGCGATGTAGCCCTTCCCCATTTTCACGACCATTTCCGCTTTAAACGCGCCGCCGCCGGACAGGGTGGCGATATAATGATCGGGATTTAAAACCTCAAGCGTGCCGTCGGTGATGATGTCGCCCGCCGTAATGGGGCCGGCGCTGGTGACATTAAACCGAACGACTTTTGTGTCCGCCACGCCCAGTTTAAAGCGAACACCCTTCAAATTCAAAATAACATCCGTCACATCTTCCTTGATTCCGGGAATCGTGGAAAACTCGTGCAAAACGCCGTCAACCTTAATGGAACAAATCGCCGCCCCCTGAATGGAGGAAAGCAACACGCGTCTGAGCGAATTGCCCAGCGTGATCCCAAATCCTCTTTCCAGAGGTTGAATGGTGAATTCTCCATAAAATCGTGTATGGGTCGCTTCATCAACATCTACCCGTTTGGGACGAATTAAACTCGACCAGTTTCTCTGCATAATCAAACCCACCCTTAAGCTGGTTTATTAAATATTTTATTTGCTTACTTCGAATAAAGTTCTACAACAAGCTGCTCCTGCACCGGCATCGTCAGATCTTCACGAACCGGCAGTATTTTAATGGTCGCTTTAAAGTTTTCTTTATCCAATTCCAGCCAATGTGGCACACCCCGTCTGGCGACGGTTTCCATTGATTCCAGTATCCGGTTCATCTTGCGGGAACCTTCTTTAATCGCCACTTCATCGCCTGCCTTCAGCAGGTACGATGGAATGTTGACGGCCTTGCCGTTCACCAAAAAATGACTATGGCTGATCAATTGCCTGGCTTCGACTCTCGAATTGGCAAAACCAAGGCGAAACACCATATTGTCCAGCCTGCGTTCCAGAAGCACCAGCAAATTGGTGCCTGTAATGCCTTTTTGTCTGTCGGCTTTTTCAAAATAGCCGTGAAACTGCTTCTCTAAAAGCCCGTACATTCTTTTGAGCTTTTGTTTTTCGCGCAACTGGGTGCCATAGTCTGACTGCTGCTTCTTGTGGGACTGACCATGATCTCCCGGAGCGTAGCCCCTTCTTTCAAAGGAACATTTTTCCGAGTAACAACGATCGCCTTTCAAAAAAAGCTTTAAGCCTTCGCGGCGACACAGCCTGCATGAGGAATCCGTATATCTTGCCAAAAAACGCCTCCCTTTAATTCTTAATCATTCTTGAAGTTTAATAGGGTTACACCCTTCGCCGCTTGGGCGGTCTGCATCCGTTGTGCGGAACAGGCGTAACGTCTCGTATCATCGTAATGGTCAATCCGGCCAGTTGCAAAGATCGCAGAGCCGACTCCCGTCCTGCGCCCGGGCCTTTAATGTAAACCTGCACCCGCCGCATGCCCTGGTCTTTGGCTTTGCGCACCGCATCTTCCGCGGCCATCTGCGCCGCAAAAGGCGTGCTCTTGCGCGAACCCTTGAAACCCTGTAGTCCGGCCGACGACCAGGAAATCACATTGCCGGTCATGTCCGTGATGGTGATAATGGTATTATTAAAAGTGGATTGAATATGAGCAACCCCTTCCGTAATATTTTTCTTTTCTTTTCTCTTGCCCGTTTTTCTGACTGTTTTCGCCATTTTTCCTCCGGTCGAAAATGAATTCCAAAACTACTTTTTCTTGCCTGCAATGGCCCTTCTCGGACCTTTCCGGGTTCTTCCGTTGGTGTGCGTCCTCTGCCCCCGAACCGGAAGCCCTTTGCGGTGGCGCAGTCCACGGTAGGCGCCGATATCCATCAGTCGCTTAATCGACATGGATATTTCCCGGCGGAGATCGCCCTCCACCTTGCCCTCTTTATCGATAATGCCTCTGATCGCCGATATTTCGGAGTCGGCCAGCTGGTCAGTCTTGGTATCCGGGCTGACACCCGAATCTTTCAGGATCTGCTTCGCCCTGGTCTTGCCGATGCCGTAAATATACGTTAAGGCAACTTCCATTCTCTTGTTTTTCGGTAAATCAACACCTGAAATTCGTGCCACCTATAGCCTCCTGAAATGTCTGAAACTAGCCCTGACGCTGCTTATGTTTGGGGTTTTCACAAATCACACGCAAAACACCCTTGCGTTTAACAATCTTGCACTTCTCGCATATTTTTTTCACTGACGATCTTACTTTCACGATCCCAACTCCTTATCCCCGGTAAAAAAATATTTTACTTCGTCCTGTAAGTGATCCGGCCCCGCGTTAAGTCATAAGGGGAAAGTTCTACCGTCACCTTGTCCCCCGGCAATATCTTAATAAAATGCATGCGCATTTTGCCGGATATGTGCGCCAGAACCTTATGCCCGTTTTCCAGTTCCACCCGGAACATGGCATTGGGCAAGGGCTCCAGAACCCGACCTTCAACTTCAATTGCTTCCTCTTTGGCCATACATTTATTCTAATTCCAGCGGGTTAAATTAAAAAATCAATTTAAAGTGCTTAAAATCTCCGGCCCGTTGTCCGTAATCGCCACCGAATGTTCGAAATGGGCCGATAAACTCCCGTCCTCCGTTATGACTGTCCAACCATCCGATAAAATCCTGACCCTGTATTTCCCTGCGTTGACCATCGGTTCGATGGCCAGAATCATTCCTTTTTTCAGTTCGATGCCGCGTCCTTTTTTGCCGAAATTCGGAATCTGCGGTTCTTCATGCATGCTTTTGCCGATGCCGTGGCCTACAAAATCCCGGACAATGGAATAACCGGCGGCTTCCGCCGTTTCCTGAACCGCCGCCGATATATCGCCCAGGCGGTTTCCGTCGCAGGCCTGATCAATGGCCGAATATAAGCTCTGCTGGGTCACCTGCATCAGTCTTGCCGCCTGCTCGCTGACCCTGCCGACGGGAAGTGTTATCGCCGCATCACCATAAAGGCCCTGATAACAAACACCGAAATCAAGCCCTATAATATCGCCTTCCACTAAAACCCGATTGGAAGGCATCCCGTGAACCACTTCTTCATTCACCGAGGTGCACAAGGAATAGGGATAACCCCGATAACCTTTAAACGCCGGTTTTGCTCCCCTTTTTCCCGCGACCCCTTCCGCTATTTTATCCAGCTCTCGGGTGGTCACGCCCGGTCTTACTTTTTCTCGAAGAACACTCAATGCTTCTGCGACAATCCGGTTACTTACTCTGGCTTTGTCAATTTCATCCGGCTGCTTTAGAATAACCATGAGCCCCAACCCTCAAAAAATCACATTTAACGTCTGCGGGCCATGTGTCCTTTTTTCATAAACCCTTCGTATTGACGGGTCAGCAAGTGAGATTCAATCTGGCTTGCCGTATCCATGGCCACGCCGACAACAATTAAAAGAGACGTGCCGCCGAAATAAAAAGGTGTATTTAATTGAGATATTAACACACTGGGCAACACACAGATAATAGAAACGTAAACCGCTCCGCTGAAGGTGAGCCTTTCCAGTATTTCTTCGATGTACTCGGCTGTTTTCTTTCCCGGCCGGATTCCCGGAACGTACCCGCCGAATTTCTTCATGTTTTCCGCCATATCGTCCGGCTTGATCGTCACGGCCGTATAAAAGAAGCAGAAGAAAAAGATCAAAGCGACAAACAGAATCTCATAACCGAGATTTCCGGGCATTAAATATCCGGAAATCGTTTTCATCCAGCCTTGCGGGGCAAAATTAGCAATGGTCGCCGGAAACATGATGACCGACGACGCGAAAATCGGCGGAATAACACCGGCGGAATTAATCTTCAGCGGCAAATGGGTAGTCTGCCCGCCATACATCTTTCTGCCCACGATTCGCTTGGCGTACTGCACCGGTATGCGACGTTGCGCCGCCTCCACATAAACGATGGCGCCAATCACGGCAATCATGAACACCCCCAGCAGAACCAGGATGAGAAAATGCAGTTCGCCGGACGAATACAGGCGCCAGGTGCTGTTGATCGCCCTGGGGATATTACACACGATACCCGAAAAAATAATCAGTGATATCCCGTTGCCGATTCCCTTTTCCGTAATGGTTTCGCCCAGCCACATCAGGAATGACGTTCCGGCGGTCAGCGTGATGATGGTCATTAATATAAAATACGGTCCGGCGTTCAAGACAATGGGAGCGCCTGTCGGAGAGGCCATCTGCTGCAGTCCGAAGGCGATGCCGAATCCCTGAATGATACTTAATCCCACCGTGCCGTAACGGGTGTACTGGGTGATTTTTCTGCGGCCGTCTTCGCCTTCCTTGGACAGTTTCTCCAGATGCGGAATCGCCACCGTCAATAAATTAATGATAATGGACGAGGTGATGTAAGGCATGATCCCCAGAGCAAAAATGGAAAAGGTGCTCAGGGCGCCGCCGGCAAACAGATCCATCAACCCCAGCATGGAACCCCGCGCCTGATCGAAAAAAGCCAGTAGTGCGGTATTGTCGATTCCGGGGGTTGGAATAAACACGCCGACGCGGTAAACCGCCAGAAGAAGCAGGGTAAACAAGATTCTTCTCTGCAATTCCGGTATTTTGGAAACGCCGCCTAATCCCTCTAACAAATCAGATTACCTCTTCAATCGAACCACCCGCCGCGGTGATTTTTGCTTTCGCCGCCGCGCTGATTTTTGCCATTTTCACCGTCACGGGAAAATCAATATTGCCCTTGGCCAGAATCTTGATGCCGTCGCCTTTTTTCTTGACCAGGCCGCTGGCTAAAATCGCTGCTTCATCAATAACGGCGCCCTTTTCAAATTTACGGCACAAATCCATGAGATTCACTGCAACATAACTGGCCCGAAACGGATTGCGAAAACCTCTTTTGGGCAGCCGCCGCGACATGGGCATCTGACCGCCTTCAAAACCGTCCCGTACATAGCCGCCCGAGCGGGCCTTCTGCCCCTTGTGACCCTTGCCGGATGTTCCTCCGTGGCCGGAAGCATCCCCTCGGCCGACTCTTTTCCTTTTCTTGGTCGCACCATAGGGCGCTTTCAGAGAACTCAAATCCATAACCTACTCCTTTGACTCTTCCACGGAAACAAGGTGGATCACTTTGTGAATCATGCCACGGATCTCCGGGGTATCCGCCAGAGTCACCGTCTTGTTTAATTTATTCAGTCCCAGGCCGCGCATAATTTTTCTCTGCTTTTCCGGCCGTGTAATGACGCTTTTAACCATTTTAACTTTCAACATTTTGCCCACGGTATCAACACCCTCGTCAATTTTTTTACTTGCCGCGTTGGGCGGAAATTTCCGCCGGATCTTTCAGCTGACAAAGCCCCTGGACGGTAGCCTTGACCAGGTTGTGCGGATTGTGCGACCCTAAACATTTGGTCAGGATATTATGAACACCGGCCACTTCCAAAACGGCTCTCACCGCGCCGCCGGCAATCAGGCCTGTTCCTTCCGACGCCGGTTTCAACAAGACTTTACCCGCACCGAACTTTCCCAGAACTTCATAGGGAATCGTTTTATTGGCCACCGCCACCTTGACCATGTTCTTCTTGGCCATTTCCATCCCCTTGCGAATCGCTTCGGGAACTTCGTGCGCTTTGCCCAGACCCGCTCCGATCATGCCCTGGCCGTCGCCGACCACCACAATCGCGCTGAAACGAAACCGCCTTCCTCCCTTAACGACTTTTGCCGTACGGTTAATGGCAATCACCCGGTCAAGGAACTCCACATCCTTCATTTCTTTTTTATCCAACGATTCTTCCCTTATCATGCGTTTGATGTCTTGCGTTTAAGTTTAAAATTTAAGACCTTCTTCCCGCGCTGCATCCGCCAGGGCTTTGACGCGGCCATGATAGAGAAATCTTCCTCTATCAAAAACGACTTTCTCCACGCCCAAGGTCTGCAAACGCGCTGCAATCAACTTGCCCACTTCTTTGGCCACATCCACTTTCTTGATCCCTTTGAGTTTGCCGGCCAGTTCCTTGCTGAGCGTAGACGCTGTCGCAATGGTCGTCCCCCGGGCATCGTTAATTACCTGAGCATAGATGTGTTTATCCGACCGGAATACGGAAAGACGGGGTCTTTCCGCGGTTCCCGTAAGTTTGCCCCTGACTCTTTTCTCTCTTTTATCTCTTATTTTAAGTGTTTTTTTGGAAGCCAATGTTCCACCTCTTTAATGCAATGTTTAATCGACTGTTATTTGGCGCCTGCCGCTTTGCCGGCTTTACGGCGAATATGTTCCCCGGTGTACTTGATGCCCTTGCCTTTATAGGGCTCCGGCTTCTTTAAAGACCGGATCTCCGACGCAACACGGCCGACCAGCTCTTTGTTGATTCCGGAAACAACAAGATTCACCTGCTTATCGACTTTCACGTCAATCCCTTTGGGAATGGTGTATGCGACGGGGCTGGAAAAACCCAAAACCAGCTTCAGGGTTGAACCGGCGACTTCCGCGCGATAACCGACGCCGGATATTTCCAGTCCCTTTTCAAAGCCGGTGCTGACGCCGGTCACCATATTGTTGATCAGGGTCCTGGCCAATCCATGATAGGAGCGGACAAGGCGCTCCTCTGATGCCCGCTCGACGACCAGCTGGTTGTCGGAAATGCTCATCGTAATGCCTTGCGGCAATTTCGAAGACAACTTGCCCTTGGGCCCTTCAACTTTAACGATACCGTCGCTTTGGCTGATTTTAACCGTTTTGGGAAAAGCGATTGGTTTTTTACCTATTCTCGACATGAACAAGAACTCCCGTTTAAAATCTATGATTTAACTACCAAACTTTACAAAGAATTTCGCCGCCGACATTCGATTCTCTGGCTTCCTGATCGGTCATGACGCCGCGGGACGTCGAAATGATCGAAATACCGAAACCGTTGAGCACCTTGGGAATCTTATCGGCCGAAACATACACCCTGCGCCCGGGTTTGCTGACCCTTTTAATGTCGGTGATGACCGTCCGCCTGGCATCCGGATATTTGAGGGTGATCTTCAGCATCGGATGGCCGTTTTCATCCTTCACGACCTCATGATTATTGATATATCCGGTCGCTTTCAGCACTTTGGCGATATTCATATTCATCTGCGACATGTAAACATTGACATTTTTGAATCGGGCTTTATTCCCGTTTCGTATTCTGGTCAGCATATCGGCAATAGGATCCGTCATCCCCATGCTTTTTCTCCTTCAACGATGGTTACCAACTTGATTTTATCATACCGGGAAGCTCACCCTGCAGGGAAAGCTTCCTCAAACAGATTCTGCACATTTCAAATTTTCTATAATACGCCCGGGGCCTGCCGCAAATCTGACAGCGGTTGTATGCCCGAACCGCAAATTTCGGTTTCCTGCCTGCTTTTGCTATTAATGACTTTTTTGCCACGCGAAATTCCTCCGGAGCTTCCTCGTTTAATTCTTAAAGGGCACACCCATCAACCTGAGCAACACACGGGCTTCATCGTCCGTCTTGGCCGAGGTCACGATGGTAATATTCATTCCCTTGATCTTGTCAATTTTATCATATTCAATTTCCGGGAAAATGATCTGTTCATGAAGGCCGATGGAGTAATTCCCCCTGCCGTCAAAGGCGGCGGCCGATATCCCTCGGAAATCCCGGACTTTCGGCAAGGCAACGTTCACCAGCCGGTCGAAAAACTCGTACATCACTTCTTTTCTCAACGTCACCGAGCAGCCGATCGGCATGCCCTGGCGGAGTTTGAAGGTCGCGATGGATTTTTTCGCTTTGGTGATCACCGGCTTCTGTCCGGTAATCATCGCCATTTCCTGCACAGCCCCGTCAATGATTTTGACGTTGGAAATGGCTTCTCCCAAACCCATATTGACGACAATCTTCTGCATCTTGGGAACCTGCATGGGATTTTTGTAGTCAAATTCCTTAATCAGAGCCGGCACCACTGTTTTTAAATAATAGTCCTTTAATCTTGCCATTTTTTCCTAACCCACATCGATAACGTCATTGCACTTGCTGCAGATACGAATCTTCTTGCCGTCCTCAAGAATGCGATTGCGAATCCTGGTGGCTTCTTTGCATTTGCCGCAAATGATGCTGACCTTGGAGACATCCATCGCCGCCTCTTTTTCCACGACACCGCCCTTGCTTTTCTGATCCGGCCGTTTATGCCGCTTGATCACATTGATCTTTTCGACGATCACTTTGCCTTTTTCGGGTATGGCTTTCAGAATCTTGCCGGTCTTTCCCTTGTCCTTGCCGGCCAGAACTTTTACCATATCTCCTTTTTTCAATCTGCCTAAACTCATTTTTCCCCTCTTCAAAACCGGCCTATAAAACTTCCGGCGCCAGAGATATAATCTTCATAAACTGCTTGGCCCTCAATTCACGGGCAACCGGTCCAAAGATTCTTGTGCCGACGGGTTCCATCTGATTGCTGATGAGCACGGCGGAGTTGTCATCGAACTTGAGATACGATCCGTCCGGCCGTTTCACTTCCTTGACGGTGCGGACGATTACCGCTTTCATCACGTCGCCTTTTTTTACTTTGGAATTCGGAATCGCCTCTTTCACCGCCACGACGATCACATCGCCCAAGGACGCGTAACGCCGCTTCGATCCGCCAAGCACCTTGATACAAGCAACCCGCTTGGCGCCGGAATTATCGGCAACATTTAAAATGGTCTGCATCTGAATCATAAAATCAACCCCACTGTCACAACCTGCTTGCTTATAAAATCAGGTTTCTATTTCGCTTTTTCCAGGATTTCCAGCATCCTCCAGCGTTTGTCCTTGCTCATCGGCCGCGCTTCAATGATGAGTACGGTATCCCCCGTCTTGCACGAATTCTGCTCGTCATGGGCTTTATACTTCACATGCCGGCGGACGTATTTGTGAAACACGGCATGCTTGACCAGTCTTTCGGCTTTCACCACAATGGTCTTATCCATCTTATCACTGACGACCACGCCCTTAATCGTGCGCTTGTTGCTCTTTTCAGCCATATTAACCTGCGGCCTCCTTTTCCTTCATCACCGTTGCGATACGGGCAATGTCCCTGCGCAGCCGCCCCAGGGTCGCCGGGGATTCGAGCTGACCCGATGCATGCCGAATCTTCAGGCGAAACAGCTCTTCCGCCAATTCATTATTTTTTGTTTGAAGCTCGTTGATACCGAGACCTCTGATTTCGCTAATTTTCATCAGATATCTCCCTTGACAAAAACTTTGTCGCGATGGCCAGTTTATGCGAGGCCAGACGAAACGCCTCTTTGGCCACTTCCTTGGTTACGCCTTCCATTTCATAGAGGACCGAACCGGGTTTCACCACCGCCACCCATCCTTCCGGCGCTCCCTTGCCTTTACCCATCCGGGTTTCCGCGGGCTTCTTCGTGATGGATTTGTGAGGAAATACCCGAATCCAGATTTTCCCGCCGCGCTTCACGTAACGGGTCATCGCGACACGCGCCGCCTCGATCTGCCTGGCCGAAACCCATCCGCACTCCGCCGCCTGCAATCCATAATCGCCAAAGGCAATGGTGCCGCCCCTGGTCGCTTTTCCTCCCATGCGGCCTTTCTGCAATTTTCTATATTTTACCCGTTTTGGCATTAACATAACTTAAACTCCCGTTGTCCTGCACAGCGATCTTCCCCGGCCGGGAAAATCCCCTGATGAAGGTCATGACTGTTTTTCATTCTTTGTGGGCAAAACTTCTCCGTGAAAAATGAGCACTTTGACGCCGACCAGACCGTAAGCCGTGTGGGCTTCAATGAACCCGTAATCGATATCGGCCCGGAGCGTATGCAGCGGCACGCGCCCTTCACGATACCATTCCGCGCGGGCAATTTCAGCGCCGCCCAGTCTTCCGGAGCAGCTGATCTTAATGCCTTTGGCGCCAAACTTCAGGGCATAGCCGACGCATTTTTTCATCGCCCGTCGGAAAGCAACGCGCCGTTCCAGCTGCATGGCGACATTCTCGGCCACCAGCTGGGCGTCCGTTTCCGGTTTCCGGACTTCTAAAATATTGATGATAATTTCCGCCTGCGAAAACTTTTCGATTTCCGCTTTCAGCTTTTCGATTTCCGATCCCTTTTTCCCGATGATGACTCCGGGGCGGGCGGCGTAAATGTTCACCTTGGCTTTGTTGGCCGCGCGCTCGATCTCGATATGGGATATGCCGGCGTGATACAGCTTCTTCTTGAGGAACTTTCGAATCTTCAAGTCCTCAAGCAGCATGCCACTATAATTCTTTTCGGCAAACCATACGGATTGCCACTTTTTGATGTAGCCTAATCGCAAGCCTACCGGGTTAACCTTCTGACCCAATATCGTTCCTCCTTACCTTTCATCCACGACAACGGTGATATGTGACGTTCTCTTTTTGATTCCCGCCGCTCTTCCCTGGGCTCTGGCCCGCCATCTTTTCAATGACGGTCCCTGGTCCACAAATATCTCTTTCACATAGAGCGTGTTTTCATCAATATTGGGATTCTGGGCCGCATTGGCGACAGCCGACTTCAGCACCTTGGCCACAATGCCCGCGGCGTATTTCCGGGTGTAAAGCAGGATATTGCGGGCATCCTGAACTTTCTTGCCCCGAACCAGATCAACCACCAGCCGAACCTTCTGCGGCGACATCCGAATATATTTTGCAACTGCCTTTGCTTCCATAGTTCATCAACTCCAGACCTGTACGTTTGCGCGAAAATGCTACTTTTTAACTTTTGTCTTCCGGTCGCCGGAATGAGAATAAAAAGTTCGGGTCGGCGCGAATTCGCCCATTTTATGACCCACCATATTTTCCGTCACATACACCGGAATAAACTTTTTTCCGTTGTGCACGGCAAACGTGTAACCGATTAACTCGGGTGTGATGGTTGAACGCCGCGACCAAGTCTTAATGACATTCTTGCTGCTTTCGGCTTCCATTTTTCGAACCTTGGCCAGCAGACTTTCTTCAATATAAGGACCTTTTTTGATCGAACGTGCCACGTTTTCTTAACCCCTTCTCTTGACGATATATTTATCCGTTCTCTTGTTTTTTCGAGTTTTGTGCCCCTTGGTCGGTACGCCCCAGGGCGTGCAGGGATGACGTCCACCGGAGGACTTCCCTTCGCCGCCGCCCATCGGATGATCCACCGGATTCATAACCACCCCGCGATTGTGGGGGCGCTTGCCCAGCCAGCGGGTCCGTCCCGCTTTGCCGATGCTGATGTTTTCATGATCGTTGTTTCCCACCTGGCCGATCGTCGCCATGCATTCAATGAACACTTTCCGGACTTCGCCGGAGGGCAGTCTCACCTGAGCGTAGCTGCCTTCTTTGGCCATCAGCTGGCCGTAAGCGCCGGCCGAACGGATCAGTTGCCCGCCGCGGCCTACTTTTAATTCCACGTTGTGAATCAGGGAACCCAGCGGTATATACTTCAGAGGAATGGCGTTTCCCGGTTTGATGTCCGCTTTTTCACCGCTCACCAGAACATCGCCGACATGGATCTGCGCGGGGGCCACAATGTATCTTTTCTCGCCGTCGCGATAATTCAGCAAGGCGATGCGAGCCGACCGGTTGGGGTCATACTCAATGGAGGCGACTTTTGCGGGGATATCCGCCTTGTTGCGGCAGAAATCAATCATGCGGTATTTTCGCTTATGCCCGCCGCCGATGAAGCGCGCCGTGATCCGTCCGTAACAGTTGCGTCCGCCCGTTCTTTTAATTGGCTTTAAAAGGCTTTTGACAGGTTCGCTGGAGGTGATCTCAGCAAAATCGGAGACGCTCTGAAATCTTCTGCCGGGTGATGTCGGTTTGTATTTGATAATTCCCATAGCTTAATCCTTAACTCGTTCTATAAGCCTTCGGCGACTTCAATGCGGCTGCCTTCGGCTAAAGTCACAATCGCTTTTTTCCAGGAACTCTTCTGCCCCATGACCTTTCCCATTCTTTTCTTTTTGCCCAGAACATGAAAGACGTGGACATCCGTAACCTTTACCTTAAACAATTTTTCCACCGCGTGGCCGATCTCGACTTTGTTGGCCTTTCGATCGACTTCAAAGTGGTATTTATTACCCGTTTCGCGGTCAACGTTGCTCTTTTCCGTAAGAAGTATTTTTTTTATAATTTTATGCATTTCCATTATGACAGCAATGCCCCCTCGATCTTTTTTATAGAGGGTTCAAGAAGGACCAGATGTTCATATTTCAAAAGGTCATAAACATTGATGCCTTCCGACCGAATCATTTTCACGCTTTTGATGTTTCGCGACGATTTCATCAGCATGAGATTGTCCTGATCCACGATAAAAAGCGCTTTTTTTAAACCGAAAAGCTCCACGACTTTCTGAAAAGCTTTGGTGCTGATCTTTTCCATCGGGAAATCCCGGAGAATCGTCATTTTTTCTTCTTTAACTTTCATGCTCAACGCGGAAATCAGAGCATTTTTGCGGACTTTTTTGGGGACGCTGTATGAATAATCACGCGGCTGAGGCCCGAAAACAATGCCACCCCCCCGCCAGATCGGTGAACGCGACGTTCCGGATCGGGCGCGGCCGGTGCCTTTTTGACGCCAGGGCTTCTTGCCGCCGCCTCTCACGTCACTTCTTCCCTTGGTTGCGGATGTTCCCGACCGGCGCGACGCCAGTTGCATCTTGACAACATCATGAATCGTTGCTTCGTTGACCTCCGCGCCAAAGACCGCGTCATTCAACTCAACCTGGGCAACCTTCTTCTTTTCAATATCAAAAACATCTGCGAGAGCCATGCTTATTACTCCACGAATTTACGCACTTTTTTTCCTGGCCTGCCTGATGATGACATAGCCGTTTTTTGAGCCGGGAATGGAACCTTTCAACAACAATACATTTCTATCGGGACGCACTTGCCAGATCTGAAGATTTTGAATGGTTTTACGCACATCGCCCATCTGGCCGCCCATTTTGGTGCCTTTAAAAACACGCGCCGGATCCGCGCTGGCGCCAATGGACCCGGGCGCCCGGTGGAACATGGAACCATGTGTCGCCCGGCCGCCGCCGAACCCGTGCCTTTTTACAACGCCCTGAAACCCTTTTCCCTTCGAGGTGCCAACCACATCGACATAGCCGCCCGCCTGAAAAATATCCGAAGCGATTTCCTGACCGATTTCGTGTTGTCCCGCTTCGGCGGGAAATTCCTTCAGCACGCGGAAGAAACCCTTATTCGCCTTGTTCAGATGCCCCTGAAGCGGTTTGGTCACATTCTTTTGCTTCACGCGGCCGTATCCGATCTGAATGGCGTCATAACCATCCTTCTCTTTGGTCTTCACCTGAATGACGACCGACGGTTCGACTTCAATGGCCGTCACACCGACCGCAGCGCCGTCCTCGGCAAACACCTGCGTCATCCCTAATTTTTTTCCAAGAATTCCCTTGTTCATCATCATCCAACTTTTATATAAATAAAGCCACGAACTTCAACACTTCGGAAAATGGCCGATGAGGGGCCGCTTTCCACCGCCTTTATTTCAGGCCTACGCTTTTATCTCGACATCCACTCCCGCCGATAGATCCAGCTTCATCAACGCATCTACCGTGGCTTGCGTCGGCTCTACAATATCAATCAATCTTTTATGGGTGCGAATTTCGAACTGCTCCCGTGATTTCTTATCCACGTGCGGAGAACGATTGACGCAGTATTTATTGATTTCCGTAGGAAGAGGTATGGGACCGGCGACGCGCGCGCCGGTCCTTTTTGCAGTCTCTACAATTTCTTCAACAGAACGATCCAGCAGTTTGTAATCGTAAGCTTTGAGACGAATTCTAATCTTTTGTTCTTTCATTGATCGGATAACCTACCGTTTCTATGCGATAACCTTGCTTACGACACCCGCGCCTACGGTTCTGCCGCCTTCGCGAATAGCGAATCTCAGCTGCTCTTCCATGGCAATGGGCATGATGAGTTCAACCGTCATTTTGACATTATCACCGGGCATCACCATCTCCACGCCTTCGGGCAGCGTCGCAACACCCGTCACGTCCGTTGTCCGGAAATAAAACTGCGGACGGTAACCGGAGAAGAACGGTGTATGACGGCCGCCTTCTTCCTTGGTCAGAACGTAAACAGCCGCTTCAAATTTGGTATGGGGAGTGATCGATGCGGGCTTGGCGACAACCTGTCCTCTTTCGACTTCTTCACGCTTGATGCCGCGAAGCAGCAAACCGACGTCATCACCGGCCCGGCCTTCATCCAGGGTTTTGCGGAACATTTCCACGCCCGTGACAACTGTTTTGATGGTGGGGCGAATTCCAATAATTTCAACTTCTTCGCCAACTTTAACAATACCGCGATCCACACGGCCCGTCACAACCGTTCCGCGGCCGGAAATGGTGAAAACGTCACCCACGGGCATCAGGAAAGGTTTCTCGATGTCGCGTTTCGGTTCGGGAATGTAAGCATCAACGGCATCCATCAATTCCGAAATGCATTTTACATCGGGAGAATTGATATCTTCGGCTTCCAATGCTTTCAGGGCTGATCCACGGATGATGGGAATATCGTCACCGGGGAATTCATACTGCGTTAAGAGCTCTCTTAATTCGAGTTCGACAAGGTCCAACAATTCGGGATCATCAACCAGATCCACTTTATTGAGGAAAACGACAACGTAAGGAACCTGCACCTGACGGGCAAGGAGGATGTGCTCGCGGGTCTGAGGCATGGGACCATCGGAGGCGGCTACAACCAGAATCGTGCCATCCATATGAGCGGCGCCGGAAATCATGTTTTTGATATAATCGGCGTGCCCGGGGCAGTCCACGTGAGCGTAATGTCTTTTATCCGTCTCGTATTCCACGTGGCAAATGTTGATGGTAACCCCCCGCTCTTTTTCTTCCGGAGCGTTATCGATGGAATCAAAGGCCCGGAATTCCGCCAAACCCTTCTTCGCCAGATATTTGGTAATGGCGGCTGTTAGCGTGGTCTTTCCGTGATCCACGTGACCAATGGTTCCTATATTTAAATGCGGCTTAGTCCTTTCAAATTTTTTCTTTGCCATCTCACCTTTCCTCCTTAACTTTGAATGGTTGTTTTCCTTGTCGTTTCATCGTTATTGCTTTTAAAATTTATAATGCGCAAAAGCCTTGTTGGCCTCCGCCATTTTATGCACCGCTTCTCTTTTCTTGATGGCGCCGCCGCGGTTGTTCGCCGCGTCGATCAATTCAGCCGCCAGTTTTTCACGCATGGTCTTTTCGGTCCGCTCCTGCGCATTGGCAATCAGCCAGCGGATCGCCAGAGCCGTGCGCCTGGCGGGCACAACCTCCGTCGGAACCTGATACGTGGAACCGCCCACCCGCCGTGATTTCACTTCAATGACCGGTTTGACGTTATTAACGGCCTTTTCAAAAAACTCTACCGGCTGCTCCTTGACTCGCTTTTCAATGATGTCGAAAGCACCGTATAAAATGCTCTCCGCAACGCTCTTCTTGCCTCTTTTGAGCAAAGAGTTTACGAATTTGGCAACCAGTTTGTTGTTATATTTGGGATCCGGTAAAATATCCCTTTTCTCAATTTCGCGTCTTCTAGGCATTTTCCTGTCCTTTGTCTAACTGGGCTTTTTAGCGCCATATTTTGATCGACTCTGCTTGCGGTCCGCGACGCCGACGGCATCCAGAGTGCCCCTGACGATATGATAACGGACGCCGGGCAAATCCTTCACTCTTCCGCCGCGAACCAGCACGACCGAGTGTTCCTGCAGGTTGTGGCCGATGCCGGGAATATACGAGGATACTTCATAGCCGCTCGTCAAACGAACTCTGGCTACTTTGCGCAGGGCCGAATTCGGCTTCTTGGGCGTTGTCGTATAAACTCTCACGCACACACCGCGTCGCTGCGGCGAACCGGCAAGCGCCGGAGCATTGGTTTTTCTTTTAATTTGGGTTCTGCCTTTGCGAACCAGTTGACTAATTGTCGGCATTTTTCCTCCCGAACGTTTTGCTTCGTTTTTGCGGGTAGCAGCAAATCTGTGGTGACTATCAATTCAAGCTGCTTCTGTCAAGCAATTTCTACTTTTTTTCTTTATTCTGCAATCGCTTCCGCTTCCTCGTCTTCCACTTTAATCCCCAGCTTACGATACATCACCAGGCCGGTACCCGCCGGGATTAAACGTCCCATAATGACGTTTTCTTTAAGGCCTCGCAGGTAGTCTGTCTTACCGGACAGCGACGCTTCCGTCAGCACCCGGGTGGTCTCCTGGAAGGAGGCTGCCGATATAAAGCTCTGGGTGGAAAGCGATGCTTTGGTGATTCCCAACAGCAGGGGATCGCCAATGGCCGGCTGCCCTCCCTGAGCCATTACTTTATCATTTTCTTCCTGGAATCGGTATCGCTCAACCTGTTCATCGGCAATAAACGCGGTATCACCCGGATCGGTTATCCGAACGCGGCGCAACATCTGGCGGACAATAACTTCCATGTGCTTATCATTAATCTTCACGCCCTGCAAACGATAAACTTCCTGAACTTCATCGACCAGGTAGCGGGCCAGTTCTTTTTCGCCTTTAATAGCCAGGAGGTCATGGGGATTGTTGACGCCGTCCATCAGGGCGTCGCCGGGCGTCACCCGATCTCCCTCCTGTACGCTGATATGCTTGCCTTTGGGGATCAGATACTCTTTTTCTTCACCCACTTCAGGCGTCACGAGGATTTTTCGCTTGCCCTTGGCATCTTTTCCAAAAGAAACCACGCCGTCAATTTCGCTGATGACGGCAAAATCTTTGGGTTTGCGCGCCTCAAACAGCTCGGCAACTCTCGGCAAACCCCCTGTAATATCTTTCGTTTTTGTTGTTTCACGGGGAATCTTCGCCAGAATATCGCCCGCCCGCACCTGATCGCCTTCGGAGACAACGATATTGACGCCTACCGACAGGAAATAACGGGCTGCTGAATTGGTGCTTACCAGCTTGGCGGTTTTTCCCTTGCTGTCTTTAATGGAAACGCGAGGCCGGAAATCGCCGCTTTTAAATTCGACAATAACTTTTCGGGACAGGCCGGTGACTTCATCCACCTGCTCCTGCATGGTCTTTCCTTCAAGGATATCGCCGTATTTAATAGTACCATCCACTTCCGCCAGAATCGGGATGGAGAAAGGATCCCACTCGGCAATCAGCTGGCCGCGTTTTACGGAGCTGTTGTCGCTGACTTTGAGATGAGCGCCGTAGGGCACGGTATATTTACCGCGGCTTCGGTTCTGCTCATCAAGAACATGAACCTCACCATGGCGATTCATGACCACATAATCATTTTCCCGTGTTTTTACCGTATTCAAATTAATGAATTTTACCAAGCCGTCATGGCGCGCTTCCAGCGTGGAATGCTCGTCGAACTTTGCCGTACCGCCGATGTGGAACGTTCTCATGGTCAACTGGGTGCCGGGTTCGCCGATGGACTGGGCGGCAACGATACCGACCGCCTCGCCGATGTTGACAATATGGCCGTGAGCCAGATCGCGGCCGTAGCACATGGCGCAAACGCCGTGCTTGGCGCGGCACGTTAAAACGGAGCGGATGTTCACCCGCTCGATGCCGGCGCGGTCGATTTTCTCAGCCAGCGCCTCATCAATCGCCTCGTTGGCTTTCACAATCACTTCATCGGTGAAGGGATCCCGGATTTCCTGAAGGGCCACACGGCCCAAAACCCGTTCACCGGCGGTTTCAATGATTTCGCCGCCTTCCATCAGAGCGGACACATAAAGCCCGTCAACGGTTTCGCAGTCCTGTTCGGTAATGATGCAGTCCTGCGCCACATCCACCAGGCGGCGTGTCAGATAACCGGAATTGGCCGTTTTCAAGGCCGTATCCGCCAAACCCTTGCGGGCGCCGTGCGTGGAAATGAAATACTGCAGAACCGTCAGACCTTCACGGAAGTTGGCCGTAATCGGCGTTTCAATAATTTCACCGGAGGGCTTGGCCATCAGGCCGCGCATTCCGGCCAGCTGCCTCAGCTGCTGCCCCGAACCGCGGGCGCCGGAATCGGCCATCATGTAAATCGGGTTAAAACTTTCAATTCTGCGCTTCTTGCCGTCGGAGCCAGCCACTTCTTCCGTGCTGATGCCGGTTAACATTTCCGAGGCAATTTTTTCGGTCGCCTGCGCCCAGATGTCGATCACTTTATTGTAGCGCTCACCGTCGGTGATCAGACCGTCCATGTATTGTTTCTGAATTTTCAGCACGTCCTTGTCCGCCTGGGCCACAATGCTTTTCTTGTTTTCGGGAATAATCATATTCCCCACGGCAAACGACAGGCCGGAGATCGTGGCATATTTAAATCCCAGATCCTTAAGCCGGTCGGCCAGCAGAACGGTGGTCTTATCGCCGCAGAGACGATAGCAATAGTCTATCAGGTTCGCCAACTCCTTCTTATTCATCAACTTGTTGATCACATCGAAGCCGATTTCTTCAGGAATGATTTCGTAAAGAATGATGCGTCCGGCGGTGGTTTCCTTCAATTCGGAATCCATCCGCACTTTAATCCGCGCATGCAGATCAATCGCACCCGCATCAATGGCCGAGCGCACCTCTTCCGGACCGGAAAAAATCATGCCCTCGCCCTTCACATTTTTCTTGGCGCGGGTCATATAATAAATGCCCAGAACGATATCCTGACTGGGAATGATGATGGGTTTGCCGTTGGCCGGAGAAAGAATATTGTTTGTGGACATCATCAGCACGCGCGCTTCCGTTTGCGCTTCGATGGACAGCGGCACATGCACGGCCATCTGGTCGCCGTCAAAGTCGGCGTTAAAGGCGGTGCAAACGAGCGGATGCAGGCGGATTGCTTTTCCTTCAATCAACACCGGCTCAAAGGCCTGCATGCCCAGGCGGTGCAGCGTCGGCGCGCGGTTCAGCATCACCGGGTATTCACGCACCACTTCATCCACGGCATCCCATACTTCAGCCGTTTCTCTTTCCACCATTTTCTTGGCGCTCTTCACCGTCGTCACATAGCCTTTTTCCAGCAGGCGGTTATAGACAAAGGGTTTGAAAAGTTCGAGCGCCATCTTTTTGGGCAGACCGCACTGGTGCAGCCTTAAATCCGGTCCGACGGTAATGACGGAGCGGCCGGAATAATCCACGCGCTTGCCCAGCAGGTTCTGACGAAAACGTCCCTGCTTGCCTTTGAGCATGTCGGAAAGCGATCTGAGCGGCCGTTTGTTGGTTCCCGTAATCGCCCGTCCCCGGCGGCCGTTGTCAAACAGGACGTCCACCGCCTCCTGCAGCATGCGCTTTTCGTTGCGGATAATAATCTCCGGCGCGTTGAGTTCCTGCAGGCGCTTCAAACGGTTGTTCCGGTTAATGACGCGGCGATACAGGTCGTTGAGATCCGATGTCGCAAAGCGTCCGCCGTCCAGCGGCACCAGAGGGCGCAGATCAGGCGGGATGACCGGCAGGACGGTTAAAACCATCCATTCCGGCTTGTTGCCGGACTTGCGCAGCGCTTCAACCACTTTGAGCCGTTTAACGATTTTTTTCTTTTTGGTGTCGGAAATGGACGTCACCACTTCCGCCCGGAGTTCTTCGTAGAGCTTTTCCAGATCGATTTCTTCCAGAAGCTGCCTTACGGCTTCCGCGCCGATTCCCGAAACAAATCCGTTTTCTCCGTATTGTTCTTTCGCTTCTATGTATTCTTCATCCGTGAGCAGTTCTTTCTTCTTCAGCGGCGTGTCCTTCGGATCCAGGACGATCCAGGATTCAAAGTAGAGCACTTTTTCCAGTTCCTTGAGCGTCAGATCCATGACGTTGCCGATGCGGCTGGGCAGGCTTTTTAAAAACCAGATATGCGCAACCGGCGTCGCCAGGGTAATGTGGCCCATTCGCTCGCGGCGCACCTTGGATTGAATCACTTCGACGCCGCACTTTTCACAGACGACGCCGCGGTGCTTCATCCTTTTGTAGCGTCCGCAAAGACATTCATAATCCTTTACCGGCCCGAATATTTTGGCGCAGAAAAGGCCGTCGCGCTCCGGTTTGAATGTCCGGTAATTGATCGTCTCCGGCTTTTTGACTTCGCCGTTGGACCAGGAAAGTATCTTTTCCGGCGAGGCGATCGAAATCTTCATGGCATTGAAACGAATCGGATTTTTGGGTTTTTCAAAATAACTGAAAACGTCTTCCACGGATTATTCTCCTGTACTCTTAAAACGTAAGTGAAATCGGTGACTTATTCTTCCTCAATCAATTCCACGTCTAATCCGAGGCTCTGGAGTTCCTTCACCAGAACATTGAAGGATTCCGGAAGTCCCGGCTCGAATGTATGTTCACCTTTAACGATGGATTCGTAAATCCTCGTCCGTCCGGCAACATCGTCGGATTTGACCGTCAGAAATTCCTGCAGGGTATAGGAAGCGCCGTAGGCTTCCATGGCCCACACTTCCATTTCTCCCAGCCGCTGACCGCCGAATTGCGCTTTGCCCCCCAAAGGCTGCTGGGTGACCAGCGAATAGGGCCCGATGGAACGGGCATGAATTTTATTATCGACCAGGTGGTGCAGCTTCAGCATGTAAATGATGCCGACCGTCACTTCCTGATCAAACGGTTCACCGGTCCGGCCGTCGAACAAGACCGCCTGGCCCGTTTCCGGCAATCCCGCCGTATCCAGGAGCTTGCGAATCTGCGCCTCGGGGCAGCCGTCAAACACGGGGCTGGCCACCAGCATGCCTTTTTTCAGGCGGCCGACAAATCGTTTGACGTCTTCCGAAGACGCTTTCTCCAGAAAATCATCAAACTCCGGAGAGGAATAGGTTTTTTTCAAATCGCTTTTGATCGCGTTGAGATTGCCGTTTTTCTCCAGGAGTTCATTTAAGCCTTCACCAATGGATTTCGCCGCCCAGCCTAAATGGGTTTCCAGAATCTGGCCGACGTTCATCCGGGACGGAACCCCGAGCGGATTGAGAATGATGTCCACCGTGGAGCCGTCCGCAAAATACGGCATGTCTTCTTCCGGAAGAATTCTGGATAAAACACCTTTGTTGCCGTGACGGCCCGCCATTTTATCCCCCACGGACAATTTCCTTTTAATGGCAACGTAAACTTTCACCATTTTAATGACGCCGGGCGGCAGCTCGTCGCTGGCTTTAATTTTATCCAGTTTTTCCTCAAAATGCGCTTTAACGAAATCGATTTTTCTTTCCATGGCGGCGAGCAGGTTCGTCAATTTTTCTTCCGAGCCGTCATTTTCAGCAAGGGTAATATCCTTCCAATAGGTAAAAGGAATATCCAACCACGTTTCTTTAGTGATCTTGTCGCCTTTTTTCAAAAGCGTCTTCTTTTTCACATCGACAATTTTGCCCGCCGACGTTTTGCCAACCACCAGCTTGGCGATATCCTTCTTGATGGATTCCGCCAGAATGCGGATTTCATCGTCGTGATCCTTCGTCAGTTTTTCAATCGCATCTTCTTCAATCGCCTGTGAACGCAGATCTTTGTCGGCGCCTTTGCGCGTAAAAACCTTGGCGTCAATCACAGTGCCTTCCACCCCGGGCGGAACGCGCAAAGAGGTGTCCCGCACATCGCTTGCTTTTTCGCCGAAAATCGCCCGAAGAAGTTTTTCTTCGGCGGACAACTGCGTCTCCCCCTTGGGCGTGATCTTGCCGACCAGGATGTCCCCCGGCTTCACGGATACGCCGATGCGGATAATGCCGCTTTCGTCCAGATTCCGGAGTGCTTCCTCGCCGACGTTGGGAATGTCGCGCGTGATTTCTTCCTTGCCCAGCTTGGTGTCGCGGGCCATGGTTTCAAATTCTTCAATATGAATCGAGGTATAAATATCCTCTTTAACGATTCTTTCGCTGACAAGAATCGAGTCTTCATAGTTGTAGCCGCCCCAGGACATGAACGCCACCATCACGTTTCGCCCCAGCGCCAGTTCGCCGTTATCCGTCGCCGGACCATCGGCCAGGATATCCCGCTTCCGGACGCGATCCCCGACGGTAATAATCGGTTTCTGGTTAAAGCAGGTGTCCTGATTGGAACGCTGGTATTTGGACAAGGTATAGATATCCACGCCCGTATCCAGGCCGTCTTCTTCCGGCTTGTCGGCGCGAACCACGATGCGCGACGCATCGACGCTTTCGACGACACCGGAACGTTTGGACACCACAACGGCGCCGGAATCGCGGGCCACAATGGCTTCCATTCCCGTGCCGACCACCGGCACTTCGGGACACATCAGCGGCACGGCCTGGCGCTGCATGTTGGACCCCATGAGCGCGCGGTTGGCATCGTCATGCTCCAGAAACGGAATCAGGGCCGCGGCCACCGAAACGAGCTGGTTGGGGGCAACGTCCATCAGTTTGATGTCTTCCGGCATGGCCGAGACGAAGTCGCCGCCTTTTCGGACCGAAATCAGTTCTTCTTCAAATTTCCCTTTTTTATCAAGCGGCCGGTCGGCCGGCGCAATCATTTCATTTTCTTCTTCGATGGCCGTCATGTATTTCACGTCTTCCAGCACCCTGCCGTTTTCCACAAGACGGTAAGGCGTCTCAATGAAGCCGAACTCATTGACGCGGGCGTAAGTGGAAAGCGACACAATCAAGCCGATATTCGGACCTTCCGGCGTTTCGACCGGACAGATGCGCCCGTAATGCGTTGAATGAACGTCGCGGACTTCAAAACCCGCGCGCTCGCGCGTCAAACCGCCGGGTCCGAGCGCGGACAATCTGCGTTTGTGTGTGATTTCGGACAGCGGATTGGTCTGGTCCATAAACTGGGACAACTGGCTGGAACCGAAAAATTCGTTCACCACCGCCGACACCGGTTTGGCGTTGATCAGGTCGTGCGGCATCATGGTTTCGATGTCCTGCAGACTCATTTTTTCCTTGATCGCCCGCTCCATTCGCACCAGGCCGATGCGGTACTGATTTTCGATGAGTTCGCCCACCGAACGCACGCGGCGGTTCCCCAGATGATCGATATCGTCCACGCTGCATTCGCCCGCGCCGTTTTTCAAATCGATCAGGTATTTGACGGACGCCAGAATATCTTCGTTGCGCAGGACGGTCAAATCGGTCGGAACATTCAACCGCAGCTTATAGTTCATCTTCGCGCGGCCGACATCCGATAAATCGTAAGTTTCCAGTTCAAAAAAGAGGCTGTTGAAAAACTTCGCCGCCGTCTCCGGTGTGGGAGGATTGCTGGGACGCAAACGGCGATAGATTTCCATGATCGCATCTTCCGCGGTATCGATACGATCCATCAACAAAGTATCACGAATAGAGGCGTTGTCGAGGTCTTCATCAATATGGATGAATTTCAATTCCTTGACGCCCTTCTCCTGCGCAATCTCGAGTCCGTTGAACGGCAACTCTTCATTGCACCGGAAAAGAATCTCTCCCGTCTGAGGATCATGGACATCCGACGAAAGAATTTTTCCGGTCAAATCAGCCTCTTTAATCGCCACGCGCCCGACCCCGGCATCCATGACCTTCTTAAGCAGCGGCTTGGTGAGTTTGCGCCCTTTTTTAACAATCACTTCATCGCTTTTGGGATCCTTAATGTCTTCCGGCGCCTTCTGGCCGGACAGGGATTCGTCAACCGAGAAATAAATTTTTTCGCCTTCGAGCGTGATTTTTTCAATATGGTAAAAATAGTTCAGGATGAATTCCGTCGAATTGCCCATGGCTTTGAGCAGAATGGTCACCGGCATTTTCCGGCGGCGGTCGATTCTCACATAAAGCAAATCCTTGGAATCGCACTCCAGGTCCAGCCAGGAGCCCCGAATGGGAATGACTCTTGCCGAGTAAATCAGTTTGCCGGAAGCGACGGTTTTCCCTTTATCATGGTCGAAAAAGATACCGGGCGAGCGGTGCAGCTGGCTGACAATCACGCGCTCCGATCCGTTGACGATAAACGTGCCGTTTTCCGTCATGAGCGGGATTTCACCGAAGTAAATTTCCTGTTCCTTGATGTCGCGGATCGGTTTGGTCTCCGCCGTTTCCCGGTTCATTTTACCGTCGGCAAGCCGGTCGGTATCGAACACCACCAACCGGACCACGATTTTCAAAGGAGCGGCGTAGGTCATCCCCTTCTGAATGCACTCCTTCATATCATACCGGACATCGCCAATTTTATAGCTGACAAATTCCAGAGAGCATTTCCCGCTGAAGTCCGAAATGGGGAAAACGCTCTTAAAAGCGCCCTGCAAGCCGATGTTACGCCTCTTGGCCAGAGGCACATCGGCCTGCAGGAACTTTTCGTAAGATCGTGTCTGGATCTCAATCAGATTGGGGATATCCTGTATTTTCTTTACACGACCAAAATTTTTTCTAAAGTCACCCATAGTATCCTTAATAAAATGGTTTAGTGGAGATTAGGTTATTTAATCTCGACAGTTCCGCCCACTTCTTCAATTTTCTTTTTGATTTCAGCTGCTTCGTCTTTGGAAACGCCTTCTTTAATCGCCTTGGGCACGCCTTCCACCAGATCTTTGGCTTCTTTCAGGCCCAGTCCGGTAATCGCGCGAACCACTTTAATGACCTGAAT
>WOYI010231887.1_pt1 | contig 27035 bp, 21 predicted proteins | sample 6423411 | NCBI WGS metagenome assembly WOYI01 (sample SAMN13441803, study PRJNA592873) | oil field metagenome | biome: oil field; feature: oil-well bore; material: oil-contaminated soil; isolation source: oil-contaminated soil from oil-well borehole | place: Germany: Wietze | collected 2016-10-18 ...
GTACACAAAAATCCCCTTTGTGACCACTCGACTTTTTCGAGAGGTCACTTTTTTTTGAACGCTTTAGCGTAAAATGATATCATTTGAGTTTTGTAGCTTAAGAAGATAAAAATCGCTAGAATTGCTTTAATTTGCGATTTTGTAAATTATTGATTTGTTGTGTACTAAATAAATCGAAAAGACGAATCAATGCCTAACTACAGCCTTTGATTCGTTTTTGATTTTGTAGTGAATAGCTCGTTTCTTTATATTTTTACCACTAAAAATATGTTAGTAATGCAAAAGTCGGGTTATACTATTTTATTATTCTTAATTCTAGGTACTAATGATTTGACGCTTAACCTCTGGCAGCGTTACTGATGTCTCTAATGTATTTAGCAATCCACTTAACCGAAAAAAGAAAAAGAATAAATTCAACATTCACTCTTTTCGACAATGTTGATTTGAAAGAAAATGTACAACCCTTTTTCTATATTTTTTTAAATTTGTCTAAAGTTCATATTCAGTTCACATAAGAATTGTAAAATGGTCATGCATCCAAGGAGGATTATAATGTTAGAACTGAAAAACTTAAGCAAGAATTATCAAGTAGGAGAAATAACTGTAAAAGCACTAAAGAACATTAACATCAAATTTAGAAAAAACGAATTTGTCTCTATTTTAGGCCCATCCGGTTGTGGGAAAACGACCATCCTTAATATTATTGGAGGACTCGATCAATACACTTCAGGAGACATGGTTATTGATTCAACATCCACAAAGGAATATGTTGACCAAGACTGGGACGGTTACAGAAATACAACGATTGGTTTTGTCTTTCAAAATTATAATCTAATTTCTCATTTATCCGTCTTAGAAAATGTCGAAATGGCACTTTCTCTTTCTGGGGTACCTTCCAAAGAAAGAAAAGAGCGTTCGATCAAAGTTCTTGATGAAGTCGGCCTTGCGGATCAAATCCATAAATTACCGAATCAGTTATCCGGAGGACAACTCCAACGTGTCGCAATCGCTAGAGCGCTTGTCAATAACCCAAAGATTTTACTCGCTGACGAACCTACAGGCGCTTTAGACTCCAAAACAAGTGAACAAGTCATAGAACTAATCAAAGAGATTAGTAGAGACCGTCTTGTAATCATGGTTACTCACAACGCGAATATCGCTTCAAAATACAGCGATCGAATTATCAACCTTTTCGATGGAGAAATATTAAGTGATTCATCTCCAGCAAATGGTGATATTGAAATTGGTGGAAACTTGAAGAACACGAAAACGGCGATGAGTTTTTTAACCGCAATCAAAACAAGTTTTAAGAATTTAGTCACGAAAAGAGGAAGAACACTCATTACCTCCATTGCAGGAAGCATCGGTATTATCGGTATCGCTTTGGTGCTCGCAATCTCTAGTGGAATGACAAACTACGTAGACGACATCCAAAGCGATACCTTGACAGGATATCCGATTACAATCAATAGCGTCGTTCAAGCCGAGTTACTTGGAAGAGGTGGCGGACCTGGAGGGATTCTCGGACAAGCAGAACAAGAGACTTTTGAATTTCCTTCAGAATCCATTATCTATGCTTACGATCAAAGTGAAAGCACAACGTTGCATATGAATCTATTTACCGAAGGGTTTCTAACTTATTTAGATCAAATGGATTCATCCCTTTACAATACGATTTCTTATACCAAATCCATATCGATGCCTGTGATTACTGTTAGTAACAATCAAAGCTATAACTTGATTAAAGTCGATAACAGCACTTCAAGCAATATCCCTCAATTAAACAGTTCAATCTTTAGTGAAATACCCGACAATCAAGCGTTTATCGAGTCACAATATGATGTATTATATGGAACCTATCCTGAAGTTTATAACGAAGTCGTATTGATTGTCGATAATATGAATCAATTGAATGTGGACACTTTGGAAGCCCTTGGTTTTGATTTAGAAGAAGAATACTCGTTTTCTGACTTTATCGGAAAGAATTTTAAAGTCATCCCAAATGATGTATACTATAATCAAGTTGGAGAGATCTTTGTCCAAAATTCCGATTTGGAATCATTATATAACAGTAGTGAAGCTATAACCATTTCGATTGTAGGTATCTTAAGAGTGGACCAAGAGGCATCAAGCGAAATACTGAATCCTGGGATTGGTTATACGACTCTATTGACAGAATATATGTTAGATGACTCAAGTCTTTCTGAAATCGTTCTTGCACAAACGAGTCATATAGACGTCAACGTTTTAACAGGACTTCCATTCAATGAACAAATAACTTACGATACTGTTATGAAGCTTCTCGGTGGATACGCAACACCTGTAGGTGTACAAATATATCCCTTGTCATTTGAATCGAAAGATACCATCAAAGCTTATTTAGACGCTTATAACATGGGACTTGACGACGCAGACAAAGTCGTGTACTCTGATATTGCTGAAACCATTTCTTCAACCATATCAGGAATGATTGACACGATTACAATCATCTTGTCCGCGTTTGCAGGTATCAGTTTGGTTGTATCTTCCATTATGATAGGTATCATTACTTATGTGTCCGTGATTGAACGGACAAAAGAAATCGGGATCATGAGAAGTCTTGGGGCCAGAAAAAAGGACATTTCAAGAATATTCACAGCTGAAACGCTTTTAATTGGTTTGACGTCAGGTGTCTTTGGAATCATATTCTATTTTATATTATCCCTACCCGTCAATCAAATATTTACGCGTTTGATAGGTGTCAGTGGATTTGCGTCCCTTAATGTTCTCAGTGCAGTTGGATTAATCGCACTGAGCAGTGTATTGACTTTAATCGCTGGAATCATTCCAAGTAAAATCGCCGCAAACAAAGACCCGGTTGTTGCTTTAAAAACAGAATAAATTTGATAGGAGCTTGATTGATGAAAATATTAATCGTTGAAGATGATCAACATATCACTGAAATTCTTTCTAAGAATCTTATGAAAAGCGGATATGAAATCATTTCTGCAGAGAATGGTAGAGTTGGATTCTCTTTATTCGAACAAAACCACTTCGATTTGGTGATTTCTGATATCATGATGCCTTATGTTTCAGGTATTTCTCTTGTGAAGCAAATCAGACAATTGAACAAAGACATCCCAATCATCATTCTCACGGCTCTAGACTCCTATTCGGATAAAGAAATGGGATTTCAAAGTGGAACCGATGATTACATGGTGAAACCTGTGAATTTACAAGAACTCAATTTAAGAATCAAAGCATTACTGAGAAGATATAAGATCATGAGTGAAAATGTGCTTGAATACAAGTGCATTTTCTTGAATTATCAAGAAAAGAGTGTGAAACTGGATGGACAACTGATTCCCTTAACCGTGAAAGAATTCGAATTGTTATTCAAATTGTTGTCAACGCCAAATAGAATCTTCACAAGGGAACAATTGATGAATGAGATTTGGGGATACGACAACGAAAGCTATGATAGAACCATCGACACCCACATCAAAAGAATTAGAGAAAAAATTAAAACAGATTGTTTTGAAATCATCACGGTAAGAGGTCTAGGATACAAGGGGACATTATTATGAAAAAAATCAGCGGAAAGGTTATATTGATTGGATTCTTGACGATGGTCCTCACGGGAGCCATCGCAAGAATCATTATCCAAGTCATCGTTGGAGTCGACCTTCATCAAGCATTCACCGAAGGTAGAGTATTCAATGGTGTATTGATTATCTCAGCAATGTCTCTTACAATGTTTGCTTATGCAATCAATCGTTTCATCGTCAAAAGAATCAAAAAGATCGATGAAGCGACGGTTCGGGTGAAAGACGGATATTACGACTTTGAATTAGATACTAGCGGGAAAGATGAGATAACGAATCTTTCAAAGAATTTCAACCTAATGATTAATGCACTGAAATCCAATGAATATTTAAACAAAGAATTTGTCAGGAATTTCTCACACGAACTTAAAACTCCGTTATCAGCCATCAAAGGCTATGCGGAATTAATCAGTCAAAACGAACTTACAAAGGAAGAAAGAACGAATTATCTAGATATCATTATTCATGAAAGCGAAAGGTTGTCTCATTTGTCAAGCAACATGCTGCAGATATCTTTAGTTGATAGTATGTCGATTGTAAAGAAAGAAGACCATTACAACTTCGCAGAACAAATCAGGAAAGTCATACAAATCATGCAAATGTCATGGGAAGAAAAAAAGCTTTCCTTTGATTTGGACCTAGAAGAAATTCAAATCAGAAACAACAAAGAATTAACTTATCAAATCTTATTGAATTTGATAAGCAATGCAATTGAGTTTTCATATCAAAACACAGAAATAAAAATCACGTTGAAAGATCTAAATAATGAATTTCAATTTTCGATTACCAATCAAGGGCAGTCCATACCAAAAGAAGATTTTGAAAAAGTATTTCAATTATTCTACATAACGGACAAAACAAAGCATGAGACTTCAACTGGGGTTGGGCTGACTTTGACAAAAAAGATTGTCGATAAATTGGAAGGCGGTATTTCATTTCAAAGTGAAGAAGGAATCACGATGTTTGAAGTATTTTTCCCTAAACTAAAATAATTCATGAAGCTCATTTAAAATGTACCCTATAGAACGGACTTTGCAAAAATGTCATCTATAGGGTTTTTACTATATAATAGGGACAATTGAAAGTTAGTGAAGAAATGGAAATACATTATTTTACAGAATGAACAAATTGAAGACTTGATGCTAGTATAAAAATAGGATAAGTTAAAAGTAGAGAGTTTTGATGATGAGATAAACTTAGTCAAGGAGGACAATCTACACTAGACAGCAAAATTGGAACACTAAAATGTTTTGATTCGATTCCGAACCAGTTTTCCAAAGATAATCACCGTTTCATGTATAATGCAATAGAAGAAAAAAAACGAGATATTTTGGTAATGTTATCGACTGGCTTGAACGAACTGGTAACACTAAAAAATGTTATCATGTAGATCATTTGCGGGGTTCTTTGCTAGTTGCGAAAAAAGAAAGTCTCTATTATATAAGAATTGATGACCCGACTTTTGCATTACTAGCATACTTTTAGTGGTAAAAATACATAGAAACGAACTATTCACTACAAAAACAAAGATGAATCAAAGGCTGTAGTTAGGCATTGATTCGTCTTTTCGATTTATTTAGTACACAACAAATCAATAATTTACAAAATCGCAAATTAAAGCAATTCTATCGATTTTTATCTTCTTAAACTGCAAAACTCAAATGATATTATACACATTGCATCCTAACGATAGGATGTTACTTATCCCCTATTTAGTGTACTCAGTACACAAAAATCCCCTTTGTGACCACTCGACTTTTTCGAGAGGTCACTTTTTTTGAACGCTTTACTGTAAAATGATATAATATCTTTGGAAACGGAGGAATTGATTATGCCTACATTTGGAGGACATCCTGTCACACTGATTGGCGAAACAAAAAAAGTTGGTGATCAGGCACCAGATTTTAAAGTGATGAAAACAGATTTAGATTGGGTGCACTTATCGGATTATAAACAACCTTATGTGGTGTTGAGCGTTGTGCCATCACTTGATACAAGCGTTTGTTCTATGCAGACTAGAACTGTCAATAGTGAACTTGCATCAAGAGATGATTTAGTCGTATTAACGATTAGCAACGATACGCCTTTTGCACAAGCGAGATGGTGTGGTAACGAAGGGTTGGATAACATTATTACATTATCAGACAATGTTTTATTGGATTTTGCACACAAGTATGGAACAGATATGAAAGAGTTTAGATTTCAATCTCGAGCGATATTCGTTTTAAATCAACAAAGAAAAGTGATATATGTTGAATATTTGGATGAGATGAGCAATCATCCTAACTATGATAAATTAGTTGATTTTGTTCAAGGATTACCGAAAGCTTAGTCTTTCGGTTTTCTTTTTGATATGCTATAATAAGTAAGAGTTCAAGAGGAGTCATATATGGGTCTTTTTCAAACACTTTTTAAACGCAAAACAAAACGTGATAAATATACATTGGGTCTTCATAAGACCAATGATCAATTAGGAGATTTAAAAACGATACTTGCATCATCAACTGTGATTGATGATCATCTTTTTGATGCGCTTGAAGATATATTTATTCAGGCAGATATCGGTGTTGATACAGTCATTCATTTTATAGGTGAATTGAGAGATGAAGTCGATAAAAAGCGCATTGAAGATCCCAAAGATTTAGCTGAAATCATTGTTGATAAAATGTTTGAATTGTATTTACAAGGCGAGATTGTAAACACAGCGTTACGCTATGATGAGCATGAAATCAATGTTTATTTATTCGTTGGTGTCAACGGCGTTGGGAAAACGACAACGATTGCAAAATTAGCAAAGCAATTAATTGACAAGGATAAAAAAGTGTTGATGGTTGCAGGTGATACATTTAGAGCAGGGGCGATTGAACAATTAAAAATTTGGGGTGAACGTGTCGGTACGCACGTATTTGAAAAACCGCAAGGAACTGACCCATCATCTGTTATTTATGATGCGATTGAATATGCGAAACAAGAAAAATATGACATCGTATTATGTGATACAGCGGGTAGACTACAGACGAAAGTGAATCTCATGCATGAATTGGAAAAAATGAAACGTGTGATTCAAAAGACGTTGCCGAATGCACCACAGGAAACCTTATTGGTGATTGATGCAACCACTGGTCAAAATGGGATGCGACAAGCAGAAGTTTTTAAAGAAGCTACTGACGTCACAGGGATTGTCTTAACTAAGTTGGATGGTACGGCCAAAGGGGGCATCGTTTTGGCAATTAGACATCAATATCATTTACCCATTAAATATGTCGGTTTAGGTGAACAGCTAGATGATTTGGTTCACTTTGATATCGAACGATACATATACGGCTTATTTCAAGATTTCTTTAAGGAGTAATCATGGAAGCACTAGAAAAAAAAGAATATTTAAATCGTTTATTTGAACTCTATGGCAAATTGTTAACAGAGAAGCAATCACAATCATTTCAATATTATTATGTGGAAGATTATTCATTACACGAAATTTCTGAATTACTAAATGTCAGTAGAAATGCGATTTTTGATCAACTTAAAAAAGTTGAGAATCACTTGCTTGAATATGAATCAAAACTCCAGCTATATGCAAAAGAAACAGCACGTGAAAAACTGTTAAATGCATTAGAAAAAAACAATGATAAAGCGCTTATTAAAGCGTTAAGAAAGTTGGATGAGTAATGGCTGAAAATGCACTCAGTTCGCGTTTGCAAATGGCGATGCGCCGTTTGACTGGACGTGGCTTTTTAACTGAAAAAGATATTGATGACATGATGCGTGAAGTTCGTCTTTCCTTGTTGGAAGCAGATGTCAATTTTCGTGTTGTCAAAACATTCATTAACCATGTCAGAGAACAGGCCATCGGTGAGAAAATTCTTAAAGGACTGAATCCAGGACAACAGGTCATTAAAATCGTTCATGATGAATTGAAACGTGTGATGGGCGAAGATACGCAAACATTAAATTATGCAACTTCTGGTTTAACCACGTTGATGACTATCGGGTTACAAGGTTCTGGGAAAACCACCGCGATTGGTAAACTTGGTGTCTATATTCGGAAAGAAACAAAGAAAAAAGTGCTGTTTATTGCTGCGGATGTCTATCGTCCGGCTGCGATTGAACAATTGCAGACCATTGCTAAACAAATTGACATTCCGGTATACGATGAAGGACTTAAAGATGCGAGAGATATTGTGAGAAACGGGCTGGCATTCGCAAAATCAGAAGGTTATGATGTGGTAATTATCGATACAGCAGGTAGATTGCATATCGATACACACATGATGCAAGAATTAGTAGATGTAAAAAAAATCGCTAACCCCAATGAGATTTTATTGACAGTGGATGCGATGACTGGTCAAGATGCTGCGAATATTGCAAAATCATTTCATGACCAAATCAACGCGACCGGGGCTATACTTACCAAATTGGATGGCGATACAAGAGGCGGTGCTGCATTATCAATTAGAGAAGTATCGGGCATTCCAATTAAATTCGCATCCAGTGGTGAAAAGATGGATACGTTTGAAGTTTTTCATCCTGACCGTATGGCAGATCGTATTCTTGGCATGGGAGATGTCATGACGTTGGTTGAAAAAGCAACCGATGCCATTGACGAAGAGGAAGCGCAATCAATGATGGAAAAACTCATGTCAGATACATTTAACTATAATGATTTGATGAAACAGTTCAAGATGGTTAAAAGGATGGGTTCATTATCAAGAATTGCAGGATTTATTCCCGGATTGGGAAAAATGAAAGATGCCGTGTCACAAATCGATGATAAACAATTCGATAAAATGAGTGTTTTGATTGATTCAATGACTGAAGATGAAAGACGCCATCCGCGCTTGATTGATGAATCAGCAAGACGTCGTCAAAGAATTGCTAAAGGGTCAGGTATGAATGTGGCTGATTTGAATCGATTGCGGGAAGCGCTGGGGCAACAAAAACGAATGATGAAACAAATGATGAGCATGGATGAAAAACAATTGCAGCAAATGCAAAGTCATCCCAATCAAGCATTAGCACAACGCAGTCGAAAAAAAGGTAAAGGTAAAAACAAGGGTCAATGGCGACATTGACCCTTTAAGTTATCCACAAATCTCGTGGAAAATTTGACTAAATATCTATGTTAAAATATAAAAAAGGAGTGTTCTTTGATGAAGAAAATCACACTGATTGACGGTAATTCCATCCTATTTCGTGCTTATTATGCAACCGCTTATTCAGGTGCGAAAATCATGCAATCGCGTTCGGGCGTCTTTACCAATGCTATCTTCGCATTTGCTGGCATGTTTGAAAAGATTTTGGAAATCGAACATACAGACGTTTTAGTTGCATTTGACACAAAAGAACCGACAAAAAGGCATCTTGCTTATGAAGGATATAAAGCGGGTAGGCAGAAAATGCCTGAAGAGTTAGCAGAACAGATTCCACTCGTATATAAATATGTTGACTTGAATGGCGTAATACGTTATTCAAAGGGTGGTTATGAGGCTGATGACATCATTGGTACGATTGCGAAACAAGCCTCCGATAGAGGATACGAAGTCAATATTTATTCATCGGACAAGGATATGTTACAACTTGTCGACCGTCAAGTTACAGTCAACCTGCTCAAAAAAGGGATGCAAGAAGTCCATTCCTTTACACCCGAAAAACTGGTCGAAGTATATGGATTAACTCATGAACAGATGATCGATATGAAAGCGTTGATGGGGGATCCATCAGATAATATTCCAGGCATTCCTGGTATCGGTGAGAAAACCGCCATTAAGTTACTACAACAATATGAAACATTAGAAAATCTATTGGCACATAAAGATGAAATTCACGGCAAACTTGGTGAAAAAATCAAGGATGGTGAAGCATCTGCACGTATGAGTAAGTCGTTGGTAACCATTGATTGCGGTGCTGATATTGATGTCCATCTCGATGACATTAAACGGAAACCTGTCAAGACGAAAGAACTGGTCATCTTTTTACAATCATATGATCTTCATGTGCTCGTCAAACGGATGGATGAAGCTGTCGTTGCGGAGGACTGGGATTATATCACCATCACAAACGAACATGACTTAGATAAAGTATTAAAAAATAAAATGGCAGTTTATATTGAACTTTCGGATTATAACTACCATAAAGCTGACTTATGGGGTGTTGGGCTTTCTGATGGTAAAAATCATTATTTCTTAGCAAAAGAATTCGCGATGTCATCCATTGGGTTTCAAACGTATTTAAGTGATAAGGCAATTGAAAAATATACCTACGACTATAAAGCCAACAAAGTGTTTCTCATGTGGCATAATGGTCAGATGGAAGGAATCAGTTTTGATTTACTATTAGCTGCATATTTGCTTAACTCGCATATTGGTAAAGAAGAATTTAAACGGATTGCTGCATCATTTAATTACGAAGATGTTTCATACGAAGAACAAATATATGGTAAAGGTTCAAAAAAAGGATTACCGGAGGATGCTAAACGATATGAAAAGCATATTGTTTCTAAGGCAAAAGCGATTTATCAGTTAAGAGAGCCATTGCTTAAAGATCTAAAAGATAAGGAACAACTGCCACTTTTTACCGATATCGAATTACCCTTATCAGATGTATTGGCCGAAATGGAATATTACGGACTCAATGTCGATCAAAAGGAACTGAAGCGACAAGGTGATTCTCTACAAGGACGTATCCATGCCATTGAACAGTCGATTCACGATATCGCTGGTGAAGACTTCAATATCAGTTCAACAAAACAATTGGGCGACATATTATTTGATAAGCTTGGTTTGCCAAACGGCAAGAAAACGAAAACTGGTTATTCAACAAATGTGGATGTCTTAAATCATCTAAAAGATAAACATCCTATCGTACCACTGATTCTTGAATATAGACAATTGACAAAATTGTATTCGACATATATTGTTGGTATTGAACAAAATATTTTTGAAGATGGTAAAGTTCACACCATATATAATCAAGCTTTGACCACTACGGGTCGGTTATCTTCACTCGATCCCAACCTACAAAACATACCGATTAGGAGTGAAGAAGGTAGACAGATTAGAAAACTTTTTACAGCCGGAAAAGGTCGACTGTTTTTAGGGGCAGATTATTCACAAATTGAATTGCGTGTATTGGCTTCAGTTGCAGATGTGAAACAATTGATTGATGCTTTTGATCATCATGAAGATATTCATACAAAAACTGCACAAGCTATCTTCCATGTAGATCAAGTTGATGCCAACATGCGCCGTGCGGCAAAAGCTGTTAATTTTGGTATCATCTATGGTATTGGTGCATGGAGTTTAGCAGATGATATTCATGTCTCACCAAAGGAAGCACAACGTTTTATCGACAGTTATCTAGAAGTATATCCTGAAATCAAACAATATATGACAGATATCGTTAAATTCGCTTATGATCACACATATGTGGAAACGATTATGAAGAGAAGGCGATATATTCCTGAATTAAATTCATCGGTATTCTCACAAAGAGCATTCGGTGAGCGTACCGCACTCAATGCACCGATTCAAGGGAGTGCAGCCGATATTTTGAAAAAAGCTATGATTGATTTATATCAGTATTTAAAGAAGCATCATAAACAATCAAAGATTCTATTACAAGTGCACGATGAATTGATATTAGAAGTTCCTGAACAAGAACTTAAAGAAATGGCAGAAGTGGTACCAAAGATGATGACCAATGCGGTCAATCTAAAAGTCGAATTGGAGGCATCATGCGATGTTGGACCAACATGGTATGATTTAAAATAACAATGCCTGAACTACCAGAAGTAGAAACCGTAAGACGGATTCTACAAAAAGAGATTGTAGGAAAGACCATTCAATCTGTTGACGTTTTATATGAACCTATCGTTCAGAGTGATATCTCTCAATTCAAAATGAGTTTGAATGAAGAAAAGATTGTCAATATTGAACGCTATGGTAAATATCTTGTGTTTATCTTGTCTCATTGGGCATTGATTATCCATCTGCGAATGGAAGGTAAATTTTATCTTAAAAAAGATGAACCGAGAGATAAACACGAACATATCATTTTCAGGATTGGTGATGGGATCACATTGCGTTATCATGATGTCAGGAAATTTGGCACCATGCATATAAGATCTTTAGAAGAATACAAAGAAACTTATCCCCTAAATGTTTTGGGTCCTGAGCCCAAAGATGCGGATCCCATTACCATTTATCATCATTTACACAAAAAGAAGATTGCTGTAAAAACGGCATTGCTAGATCAACATATTTTGAGTGGTCTAGGTAATATTTATGTGGATGAGACATTATTCTTAAGTAAGATCAAACCGACAAGAAGAACTGATCAATTGACGAAAAAAGAAGTGATTCATTTAATTGATAGCGCGCAACAAATATTATCTAAAGCCGTGGCATTAGGTGGTTCAACGATAAGAAGCTACACCGCATCACTTGGTGTCCATGGTCGTTTTCAAAATGAATTAAACGTTCATACCAAAGCGGGTGAACCGTGTCCGGTTTGTGGGACTATCATTATAAAAACAAAAGTGGGAGGTCGAGGGACATATGCCTGTCCAACATGTCAAAAATAAACCGATAATTGTTGGCTTAACAGGCGGTATTGCTACCGGCAAATCCACAGCGAGCAAATATCTATTAAGTCAAGGCTATAAAGTGATTGACAGCGATGCGATTGTCAAAGAACTATGGTCAAAGGAACAACCAATGTTGGCTGAAATTGAATCTGTATTTCACACATTAAATAAGCGCGTGATTGCTGAAAGTATCTTCGAAGATAAAATGATGAGAGATAAGCTCAATGCGATTGTGCATCCTTATGTTTTAGAAACCATTAAACAACGATTAAAAGCACTTCAAGATGAAAAGGTTATCATCATCGATATGCCGTTATTGTTTGAAGTGGGTTATCAACAAAATGTAGATTATACAGCTGTTGTTTATGCAAAACCACAAACAGCAAAAATACGTATGATGATGCGTGATGGCATTACGGATATCGATGCCGAAAAACGCATTGCTGCGCAGATGTCTATTGATAGCAAACGCCATTTAGCAGATTTTGTTTTGGATAACACAAAAGATAAACACACCTTGTATAAAGCGATTGATCGCATGATGAGGAGCATCATTAATGAAGAACAGTTCGAATTTTAAAATTCATATTCAATCTGATTTATCCAGTGGAGATTTCAAATCACTGGCATTGCTTTATCAGCCGCTTTTAGGGATGGATGCACATAGCCTTTATATCACTTTTTATCAACTGCTCAATCAGACAAACCGCACATCTTTCGCGCATCAGGAACTATTTGATTTGCTCAATATCAAACAAAGTGCTTTTTTGAATATGAGACATAAACTAGAGGCGTTAAATCTTATACAGACTTTTCAAAAAAACGATGAATATGTTTATATGATGAAAGCGCCACTTTCAGCTAAACAATTTTTAACTGACACGGTATTTGGTAGTTATCTCCAAAGCGAAATTGGAGAGAAAAATTTGAATATATTGGCTGAGATGTTTAAAAAAGAAACACCAAATTTAGAGGGATTTGACAATCAAACGAAAGCCTTTGATTCACTTTATGAATTCAAGAGTTTGAATTTATTAAAACTGGATTATGACTTACAAGGCAGGCAACAAAATGGTGGAAGTCATCTCAATTATAAGTTTGATTTCAATCGTTTTGTGGAACTTTTACCAGATCGATTGAAGAACTCACAGTTATTGAATCTCAAATTACAAGAAACCATTTCAAGAATTGCCTTTGTCTATCAATATGATGTTAATGACATGGTTGAGGTTTATGGAAAAGCAAGTGAATCTAAACAAAACATCAATTATCAAATATTGAATTTTAAAGCAAAGCAATATTATGAAAGCAAACATCGTGTTTTAACAATTAAAGAAAAAGAAGAGCCAGAAGCAACTTTCCTGCAATCGTTGACACCGCAGGTCATCATCGCGAAATATGCAAAAGTTGATCAACAGGGATTGGCGTTGTCAACAGCTGTACAACTTTTGGAAAGAAATCAAGTTGATCCAGGGATCATCAATGTCATTTTGATGTTGATTTTAAAACAGAAACAAGGTGTCTTACCCAATTTAAAATATTTGGAAACTGTTTTGCATGATTGGATGAACAGAGGTATTCAAACAACTGAGGATGCGTTGATACATGCTCAAAATCTAGAAATAAGATTTGAAAATAAAGAAACAAATAAAAAACAAAAAAGCGAACCAGACTGGATGGACGACTACATTAAAGAACTCGCTAAGATGGAGGAAAAATCATGAACATCAATGATATGAGAGCATTCATTAAAAAAAATCCTGAGACAAAAAATTTAAATCTTTTGGATGTTGATGTCAACAAGGTTTATAACTACCTTTTACAAAAAAAGGAAAAGCCGGTAAGGGATGGTTATGAGATTCGTTTGCGAACGGATCCTTACATCGAAGTCTACTATCGTCCAACCAAGGAAAAACAACGCGCTGAAAAAAGGGAACGCATTCGGGATAATCTAAGGTTCTATGATAGCGAGATCTATATTCAAGATGCTTCTATTGCTGAATTTGAAGTTTTCAATGAAGAACGTGAAAACGCACTGCATGCTGCAGAATCATTTTTGACATTGTATAAAAAAGATCATTTTGAAAAAGGTTTATTTATCTATGGGAAATACGCGACTGGCAAAAGCTATTTGTTATCGGCAATCGCTCAAGAATTGGCTGAAAAAGGGATTATCGTGCTATTTGTTTACATGCCCGATTTGACGCGTTCAATCAAGCAGGGCATGAATGAAGGAAATTTGGAAGAACGCGTTAACAAACTCAAACAAGCGGATATATTAATGATGGACGATTTTGGTGGTGAAAACATGTCGACATGGTTTAGAGATGAGATTATTGTTCCTGTCCTTCAATATCGTTTATCAGCAAAACTGCCTGTGTTTATGAGTTCCAATTATTCATTTGTCGACTTGTCGACAAATCTAACGCTAGCAAAAGATGCATCTGATCGATCAAAAGCAGGTCGTCTCATTCAACGGATGCAAGACCTGATGGTTTATGTTAGACTATCGGAAAAGAAGTATAACTATTAAACTGGTTAGTCAACGACAATTTATCTTATATATTAGATAGAAAAAAACAAAACGATTTTTAATTTGAAGCTTATGATTGCCTTTCATAAAGCAATTTGATACAATAATAGTAGCAATGATGACGAGGACAAAACCTTATCCACAAAGCGACGTAGGATGGTGTGAGCTACGAATGATTAGGTTACTCCCTCATGAGTTGATGACGAAAAGGTCATCCGTATGCCTGCGTTAAAGGATTTGAGTGCTAGGGTTTCCCTAGAACTAAGGTGGTACCGCGATGATTCGTCCTTAGATTTATATCTGGGGACTTTTATATTCTAGGAGGATACATTATGATAAATATTACATTTCCAGACGGCTCAGTCAAACAGTATGACAAAGGGGTGACGCCATTCGAGATTGCACAGGGGATTGCTACAAGCTTAGCCAAAAAAGCGATTGCTGCGGTTTTCGATGACAACTATATTGAATTGACACGACCAATCAATGAGGATGGCAAATTGGAATTATTGACAGAGAAAGACAAACGTTCACTTGATGTCATTAGACATAGCGCCGCGCACTTGATGGCACAAGCCATCACTACGTTATATCCTAAAGCGTGCTTTGGAGTAGGACCCTATATCGAAGAAGGCTTTTATTATGATGTTGATTTTGGCGAAAATATCAGCGATGAAGATCTCATCAAGATTGAAGACAAAATGAGAGAACTTTCTAAAACAGGGGATGAGATCATTAGAAGAGAAGTTAGCTATGAAAAGGCTAAAGAAATCTTTAAAAATGATCCTTACAAATTAGCAATCATCGAAGATTATAAAGATGATCAACTATCTATTTATACACAGGGCAGTTTCACTGATTTATGTCGTGGTGGACATGTTAGAAATTCACGTGAGATTAAGCATTTTAAACTATTAAGTCTTGCTGGTGCCTATTGGCGAGGTGATTCAAATAATAAAATGTTGCAACGTATTTATGGGACAGCATTTTTCTCAGCCAAGGATTTACAGGATTATTTGGATTTGCTGAAAGAACGAAAAGAACGTGACCATCGAAAGATTGGTAAAGAATTAGATTTGTTTATGCTCAGTCAAGAAGCTGGGTCTGGCTTACCTTTTTGGTTGCCAAAAGGCGCGACCATCAGAAGAGTCATTGAAAGATACATTACGGATAAAGAGATTGGTTTGGGCTATTTACATGTCTATACGCCGATTATCGCAAATGCAGATTTATATAAGACATCTGGTCATTGGGATCATTACCAGGATTCGATGTTTCCACCAATGGTCACGAAAGATGGCGAAATGTTAGTACTGCGTCCGATGAACTGTCCACATCATATGTTGATTTATAAAAATGAAATTCATAGTTATCGTGAATTGCCCATTAGAATCGCTGAACTTGGAATGATGCACCGCTATGAAAAATCGGGTGCTTTATCAGGACTACAACGCGTTAGAGAAATGACACTTAATGATGCACACATTTTTGTGCGACCTGATCAGATTAAGGATGAGTTCAAACGGACCGTTAATCTAATGTTAGAAGTCTATAAAGATTTCAATATTACTGAGTATGATTTTAGGCTTTCTTATCGTGATAAGGAAGATAAAGAAAAATATTATCCCGATGATGCGATGTGGAACAAAGCTGAAAAGATGCTTAAAGAAGCGATGGACGAATTGGATATGCCTTATTATGAAGCAGATGGTGAAGCGGCATTCTATGGTCCTAAACTTGATGTTCAAGTGAAGACTGCATTAGGTAATAAAGAGACGTTATCAACCATCCAATTAGACTTTTTATTACCTGAACGTTTTGAATTAACCTATGTTGGTGAAGATGGTAAAAACGATCATCGGCCAGTCGTCATTCATCGCGGTATCGTATCGACGATGGAACGCTTTGTCGCTTATCTCACCGAAGAATATAAAGGAGCATTCCCATTTTGGTTAGCGCCTGTTCAAGTGCGAGTTATCCCAGTTCACAACGTATATCATAAAGTATACGCTGAATCGATTAGAGATCAGTTACAAAGCAAAGGTTATCGCGTAGAACTCGACTTGCGGGAAGAAAAGTTAGGATATAAAATTCGCGAGGTGCAAACATTAAAGATTCCTTATTCTCTAGTTTTGGGTGATAAGGAAAGAGACGAATCACAAGTAACATACCGTGCGTACGGTTCACAACAGCAAATTTCTGTTTCTTTAGCTGAATTTATAAAGATGACAGGCAATAACTAACAATAATTGATGATAATATATAATAATTAATGTATAATATAGATGCATCGTAGAAATGAGGGATATCTATGCTTGAAGTTAAAAATGCTAAAATGATGTATGGAGATCTTGTTGCAGTTGATCATTTATCATTCACGCTACAACCAGGAGCGATTTTTGGTTTGCTTGGTACAAATGGTGCTGGTAAAACGACAACTTTTCGTATGATCATGGGATTAATTGAGCCAACTGAAGGTGAAGTGTTATTAGATGGACATCCGATTTCATACGCTGATGTCAATGACATTGGCTATATGATTGAAGAACGGAGTCTATTAACCAAAATTACAGTTAAAGAATTGATGCTCTATTTTGGCCAATTAAAAGATATGGAACCTTCTTTGATATTAGAGCGGCTGGATTATTGGTTGAAGCGATTTAATATTGTCTCCTATAAAAATAAAAAGATTAAAGAGTTATCAAAAGGTAATCAACAAAAGATCCAATTCATCGCAGCACTGATTAACAATCCGCGTCTTTTAGTTTTAGATGAACCATTTAGTGGCTTGGATCCAATCAATACTGAGTTATTTGTCGATGTGATTCATGATTTCAAAAAACATGGATCAATGGTTGTTTTCTCGTCCCATCAATTGGATCACGTTGAAAAGTTTTGTGAGGAAGTCATCGTTTTAGAAAAAGGGAAAGCAGTTATTGAAGGAAAACTTTCAGACATTAAAAAAGCATTTAAAAAACATAAAATTAAAATCATTGGTAACATTGATATTGAAAAACTGCGTGCAATTCCGGGAGTCTATGATGTCGAACAAAACTTGATTGAAACTACCGTCAGAATCGAAAACGAATCTGTATCAAAAGCGGTGTTTGATTATGTCAAGACATGTGACCATATCATTAAATATGATGTTGAACAAGCAAGTCTTAGTGAAATATTTATTGCGAAAGTAGGTCAACATCATGAAGAAGTTTAAATTTCTAGTGAAATATGGTTTACTAAAGCGTATCAAACGTCGGGCTTTTCTCATTTCTAATATTGTCATTTTTTTGTTGCTTACGGTGATTATCAATATACCTGCCATCATTGGAACCATTGGTACAGGAGATGCCTTAACATCTGTACATGTATCAGTTTATAATAACACATCAGCAGCAACGTTGACATCAGATCTCAGTGAACGTTTGAATGAGGGATTAACAGAAAATTTTTATATTGTCGCAACAGCAAATGAACCATTTGATGAGCATGCATTTTGGAATGATGATGATCAAGATATCGTTTTAACGATTGACAGTATGGATACAATTGATATCTATAGCAAATATCCCGATTACAATCAATATCTGGCTAACCAAATGGAATTATTGTTAATTGATTATCAAATTTCCGGATATCAAGCGCCCACTTTTATACCGCATTACTCACCCGATTATGAGGATCCTGAACAAAGCGCCTTGGTCAGTTCGATAACAAGTCTCTTGGTGTTGCCGCTCTTCATTTTGATTACGATGGCGACACAATTTATCGGTGTTGATATCATTGAAGAAAAATCGACAAAGGCGATTGAAACGATTATTGCAAGCGTACCCGCAAAAACACATTTTTTGTCCAAAATCACAGCAGCGATGTCGTTTGTACTTATTCAATCCGGGCTAATACTCCTTTACAGTTTTATCGCGACACTCCTCTTTGGTAGCGAAGGAATATCCGCGACACCTGAATTTGGTAATACAGGTAATTTGCTAGCCTATATCGGACAGATGCTCCCTAATTGGCAATTGCTCCTGGTATTTTCATTAGCATTCATGATTGTGGGGACATTGTTCTACCTCACATTTTCAGCGATGTTTGCCAGTATGGCTGTGACGCAAGAGGATTATCAGCAATTCCAAACACCTGTGATGATGACATTGCTTGTTGGCTTTTATATCGCTATATTCTCTGGCATTGCTGGTGGTCAAACGATTTTAAAGATTGCATCATTTATACCATTGTTTACGCCGATCGTCGCACCGGTCGCTTATGCGAGTGGTGCATTGTCAACGGGAGAAGCGTTAATCGCTTTATTAGTCATCACCGTATGTTTTGTTGGCAGTCTTTATTTAGTAAGTCCTGTTTATCGCGTCGCGATTTTGAATTATGATCAAACCAAGTTTGGAAAGCGCGTCAAAGGCTATTTCAATAAGGCATTTCATAAAAATAATCATAAGGCATAAACATGACAAGGTAATGCGAAACGCTTCGTATCAAGCATACAGTAAAGCGTTGTGATGCGATCTGCATTCGATAGGGTTATCATCGTACCGTTTTGTTATATCATTAGCTATTAATCAAAGCGGTTATTAAACCAATAGCAAGGATCATTTACCATAAAAAAAATAATCCCCGTTAAAGCGGGGATTATGCGTATGGATTAACCTAGCGTCTGATCGTTCATGCCAGCATACAATTTCATTTCTATTGCCACAGGCGATTCTCACTTATAAAGATGACTTTGAACCAACTTCATCTTTATTTATATAGTTTTTTTCTAAAGAAGATCATCGTCGTGGAGACATCTTATTTTTATATAAAATATGAGACAATTTCTGCTTCTGATGAAGCGCTTAAAGCTTTTTTAGCCTGCTCATGTAAATCATGATAGCTTGATTGCATAAGTTCTGATTTAATTGGTAATAATGAGATTGGTGTCATCGACAATGTTTTGATACCTAAGCCAATTAATAATTTGGCACCTATTGGATGACCAGCCATTTCTCCACAGACACTGACTGGGATTTTTTCTTGATTTGCTGCCTCGACAACCCCATGGATCAGTCTAGCGATAACAGGATGAAAAGGTTGATACAAATATTCAACATCAGGGTTTGTGCGATCAGCTGCAAACGTATATTGGATGAGGTCATTTGTGCCAATTGAGAAAAAATCAACATGTTTTGCAAACTGGTCAGCGATAATAGCAGCTGCAGGAATTTCAATCATAATACCAATTTTAAATCTTTTAAAGGGGATATTGTTATTTGCCAAATCTGCGATACATTGTTCGATGGTTTCTTTGATATAAAATAATTCTTCAAGTGTTGATACCATGGGAAACATCACTTGCAGATTACCGAATATACTGGCACGCAATAAGGCACGAATCTGCGTTTTAAATAATTCTGGTTTGGTGAATAATAGACGAATCGCACGATTGCCGAGCGCCGGATTATATTCTGGTTTAAAATTGATATATGACAACGGTTTATCACCACCGATGTCAAGCGTTCTAATCGTCACTGGTTTTTCTTTGAAGAACGACAAAACAGCTTTATAGTCTTCAAATAATTCTGATTCACTTGGAAGTGAAGTTCGATCTAAATACATAAGTTCAGTCCTAAATAAACCAACACCATCAGCTTTATGGTCGGTTAAATATTTCAAATCTTTCGATGATCCAATGTTAGCGAGCAATTTGATTTCAACATTATCCTTAAGTATTGTTGGTTGACCACTGAGCCGTTTTAAATTTGCTTTTTTCTTTTCATCGGTGAATATTTTATCTTGATAGATACGTTCGGTTGCCTGATCAAAGTCTTTGATGACATGACCTTCAAAAGCGTCGATAATGACATATTCACCATCTTTGATTTCAGTCATCAGATTAGGAATACCGACAATAGCCGGTAAGCCAATTTGACGGGCGATAATGGCACCATGTGAAGTCTTTCCGCCAATTTCACTAATGCAACCTAAAACATACTGTTGATCGATTTGTGCAATTTGGGTGGCTGATAATTCATAAACGCATAAAATGACTGGTTCATTAATCTGGTCAAGTTCAATAACGGGAATGTGAAGTGCATTCTTCAAAATACGATTTTTAACGTCCAATAGATCACTCGCACGTGATTTCAAATATTCATCAGACATCTGATCAAATAATTGAACATAGGTATTAACAGTTTTTGAAAGTGCATAGGATAACCCACACTGCTCAGCCCTAATCAATTGCTTGACTCGATCAATAAGTTCCGGATCGGTAGCAATCGCGATGTGTGCATCAAATATGTGAAGCGTCTCCTCATCTAATGTGTGCATATTGGCTGTTTTGAGTGATTTAAGTTGAGAAACACTATCATTAATGGCTTTATCATAACGAAGGATTTCTTGTTCGGGAAATTCAATCACCGTTTTAGTTTGATCAAAATGGTAGTCTTGATACTTTAGAATCTTCGCGATAGCATAACCTGGACTTACAGGAATTCCTTTAAGCATTGCTTCACTTCCTATCGATATTGACAACTCTATTTTAACACTAATCTTTGAAAATATAAGGTCGTGGAATACGTTTTCATTTTTGCATAAAGCGTTCATTTATTGTACTTTCACCCGTATATAGGCTTTAAATTTGTTATAATGGTATCGAGGTGAAAGAGATGACATATGATGAGTTAAAAAAACGTCTTGGTGAAGTCATTGATCCTGGATTCAATGAACCGCTGGAAGATGTGCGGGGGATTAAAAAATTAGTAATTGGACCAACCGGTGTCGTTGAATGTGAGATTTATCTAAAAGATAAAGCAAAACATGAACAAAAAGTTCGGATAGAAATCATTCGTCTAGTAAAAATTGATGCAGGCTTTCCAGGCATTAAAATTGAATTTTTTGAATCCGATTTCGTACACGAAGGAGAAAAACTGGTCAAATATTTGGCAATTGCTTCAGGTAAAGGCGGCGTTGGTAAATCAACGGTGACCGCCAATTTAGCGATTGCGTTAATCAGAGCAGGTAAACGGGTTGGTATTATCGATGCAGATGTTTATGGTGCAAGTATCCCACATGTGCTTGAAATGCCGATAAAACCTTTATCAGCAACCAAAGATGAGTTGATGATACCACTTGAAAAAAGTGGTATTGAAGTGATTTCAACTGAGTTTTTTATGCCACCAGAAAGACCGCTTATGTGGCGTGGCCCGATGCTTGGTAAAATGCTTATTCATTTTTTTAATGGGGTGAAATGGCAAAAAGATATAGACATGATTTTGATTGATTTGCCACCGGGAACAGGCGATGTCGCATTGGATGTTAAGCAGTATGTCCCAAGAAGTAAAGTGTTGGTTGTAACCACGCCTCACCCGAATGCATCGAGTGTTGCCGTCAAAGCAGGGTTTGGGGCACAAAATATTGGACATGAGATTATCGGTGTTGTTGAAAATATGAGTTATTATTTTAATTCATGTAATCAAAAAAGAGAATTTATTTTTGGCGAAGGTGGTGGATTAATGGTCGCCAACAAGTTAGGAACTCGTTTATTAGGTCAAATTCCAATCGGTCAAGCAAAGGAAGGTTATCTCTTCAGTGGGAATGAACCAATTGGTAAAGCCTATGATGAGATTGCAAAAGAAGTCATAAAAGAAATGGAAATTTAATTAAAAAGGTACACTTCCAATTTTTGGAAATGTACCTTTTTTTAGTTTTCTTGATTTTGTAAGTCTTTAAAGGTTAATAAGGGTTGTCTAGCAGCTTTGACCTCATCAAGACGTCTAACGACTGTATCATGTGGTGCTGTTTTGACCAATTCTGGATAATGAAGTGCTTCTTCGGCAATGTCTTTCATCATCCAGATAAAATGATCGAGCGTTTCTTTTGATTCTGTTTCTGTCGGTTCGACCATCATCGACTGCGAGAAAATTAAAGGGAAGTAGATGGTTGGAGCGTGCACACCAAAGTCTAATAGTCTTTTAGCAATATCTAAGGTTTTCACATCAGTGGATTGATCTTTCAAACCATCAAAAACAAATTCATGCATTGAAAATCCTTTAATGGGCAGGTTATATAAATCTTTTAGTGAAGTTTTAATGTAATTTGCGTTTAGAACGGCTAAACCACCAATTTTCATTAAGTTCTCAGCACCTAAAGATCTTAAATAAACATATGCTCTAATGATGACACTAGCGTTACCATAAAATGCACCGACATAACCAATCGTATCGCTGGAATGCTTAAATTTATAAACCCCTTGTTCGCGTATCACAATTGGATTTGGTAGGAAGGGTTCCAATGCTTTTGTCACACCGACAGGACCTGAACCAGGACCACCACCACCATGAGGTGTGGAGAATGTTTTATGTAAATTTAAATGGGTGATATCAAATCCCATATGGCCAGGTTTTGCTTGGCCGAGCAACGCATTCAGGTTTGCACCATCATAATAGAGTAGACCACCTGCTTCATGAACAAGTCTAGATATTTCAAGAATATCTTTTTCAAATACACCAGCTGTATTAGGATTGGTTAGCATTAATCCAGCGACATCGTCACTAAGGATAGCTTTCAGGGTATCCAAATTGATGGTTCCATCAGGATTGCTTTTGATTTCAATGGATTCAAAACCGCATACTGAAGCCGATGCTGGATTTGTACCATGTGCTGAATCGGGGATGATGATTTTAGTGCGTTTTAAATCATGACGCTTTTCATGATACGCTTTGATAATCATTAAACCGACGAGTTCACCATGAGCACCCGCGAAAGGATTTAATGAATAAGCGTCTAAACCAGTTAATTCAGCAAGCATATTTTGAGTTTCATAATACAGTTTCAAAATGCCTTGAATCGAAGATTCTGGTTGGCTTGGATGAATCATCGTAAACCCAGGTAATCCAGCTAGTTCATCATTGATTTTAGGATTATATTTCATGGTGCAAGAGCCGAGTGGATAAAAACCGTTTTCAATACCAAAGTTTTTCTTGCTGACATTCGCATAATGTCTTGTAACATCTAACTCGGATACTTCGGGTAAATTTGCCCAGACATCACGTTTGATGTTTTCTGAAAAGTGCACATCGGGTAGATCGGTATGCTCAATAGCATAACCGATTCTTTCAGCTTTCGATAATTCAAAAATCAATTGATCATAGTAAGGCATCTTATTTCACCAGCCTTTCTACGAAATCATCAATTTCTGTAATCGTTCGTTTCTCTGTAACCGCGAATAATAGGTGATCATCACCTAGTGGCAGAGGACCTAAAATACCAGCATTCAATAATTTTTCTTCTAACCCTTGGGTATTAAATTTCGCTTTCAACACAAACTCTTGGAAGAAAGGTTGATCATAGACTTGCTCAAATTGGCCAGTATCCATGAGTTTTTTGTACAGATAATGAGTTTTCTTTGTCGTTTCTTTCGCTACGTCAATAAACCCTTGTCTACCAAGTAATGAGAGATATACAGTCACAGCCAAAGCCATTAAAGATTGATTTGAACAAATGTTAGAATTTGCTTTAGCGCGTCTGATGTGCTGTTCTCTCGCTTGTAGTGTAAGCACAAAAGCACGTTTGTTATCCACATCAGTCGTGATACCGCAAATGCGTCCTGGCATCTTTCTAACATATTTCATTTTAGTTGCTAAATAACCTAAATAAGCACCACCAAATGATAAAGGTAAACCCAAAGCTTGTAATTCACCACATGCGATATCAGCATCAAGCATACCGGCATTCTTAAAAAGGGCCGTTGATAAGCCTTCTTGATTTAAAATAAATAAACCCCCAGCATCATGAACGGTCATTGCGATATGGTGATAATCTTCGATGATGCCATAGCGATTTGGTATCTGCAAGATGACACCCATCGCATCGTTGATATGGGTGTTTAAATAAACTTGATCGGTGATACCCTCAAAGGCTGGAATCACATCGATATCAATGTCTCTAAAACGCGCATAAGTCTTAATGACATTGAGTACGCGAGGTTGCATGGTTTCACTGACTAATATGCGTTTCTTTTTTGTTTGTGCATAAGCCATGAACATCGCTTCAGCAGTCGCTGTTGCACCATCATACATCGACGCATTGGATACTTCCATGCCAGTCAACTCAGCGACCATGGATTGGAATTCAAAAATATATTGGAGTGTGCCTTGTGATACTTCGGGTTGATAAGGCGTATAACTAGTTAAAAACTCTTGTCTTGCAATCGTTTGTTTAACCACGCTGGGCACATAGACATCATAGGCACCTGCACCACGGAAGATAGTGAGTTGCTGATTGAGATTTGCTAGCGAAGATAAGTGTTGGCTCAGTGCATAATCACCCATCGGATTTGGAAGTTTATAAGGTTCGGTTAACTTCAGTGATTTGGGGATAACATTAAAAAGATCATCGATATGATTTGCACCTACAACATCAAGCATCGCTTTAATATCTGCATTTGTATGCGGTAAATATTTATGCATTATTTGATAAAGGCTTCATAAGCATCACTATCGAGTAATGCATTGACTTGTTCAGGATGAGTAAGTTCTATTTTAACAATCCAGCTTCCGAATGGATCGTCGTTGATCAATGCTGGCTCATCAGTCAAACGTGTGTTGACTTCAATGATTTTTCCGGAGACAGGTAGATAAATGTCAGAAGCAGATTTGACGCTTTCTACAGCACCAAAAGCTTCACCCTGTTCAAACGTGTCTCCAATTTTAGGCAAATCGATAAATACGATGGCACCTAATGTTTCTTGTGCAAAATCTGTGATGCCAACATAAGCATTGTTACCATCAACCTTTAGCCATTCATGGCTTTCTGCATAATGCAAATTTTTAACAATCATCGTGATTCCCTACCTCTCATAATTTTTTTGATAGAATTTTCTATTTCTAACCATACCTGGGATTTGTTTTTTTCTAATTTGAATAGTTAATGGTGTTCCCAGTTTTGAATAAGCTTTTTTGACCATAGCTAGAGCTAATGGTTTGTCTGTTTCTGGTAATAGATAACCGGTCGTTACCCATCCAACCCATTCATCGTCATGGTAAACGTCATAACCTTGTCTCGGAACATTTTTTTCTAAGAGTTCAATGCCAACCAAAATGGATTGAGAGTTCTCTTTTAATTGTAATAGAGATTCCTTACCAATGAAATCGTGATTGAAATCGACGGCAAATGAAAGCCTCGCTTCAAACGGATTAATCATTTCACTGATTTCATGGCCATAAAGCGGTAATACTGCTTGAAAGCGGAGTGTGTCTCTAGCGCCTAAACCACAGGGGGTTGCTCCCGCTTTTAATGCATCATCCCAGAGCACATGGACATGTTCATTGTGACAATAAACTTCAAAACCATCCTCACCGGTATAACCTGTTCGGGAGACCAACAAGTATTTGTCATGATAGGGGACGATTTTATATGTCATAAATGTTAAATCGGTCACATCATTCTTAACAATATCATTGATATGATTTATGGTTTCTGGGCCTTGAATGGCGAGTTGGCTGAAATTGTTAGAGATGTTTTTAGTTGAAACATCAAAAGCTTTTGCTTGTTTTTCAACCCATAGATAATCTTTTTCAACATTGTCAGCATTGACGACTAGCAAGATTTGGTCTGCTTTAATGACATAGACAAGCAAGTCATCTAATGGATAACCTTTCTCGTTTAGCAGAAGCGCATAAGTGACCTTGTCTGTTTGGATTTTGTTAGAAACAAGAAAAGATACACACGTCAACGCATCTTTCCCTTCAATGAGTATTTCTCCCATGTGGGACACATCAAAAACACCAAAATGGTGTCTAACAGATAAATGTTCATCAACGATGTTCGAATAGGAAACTGGCATATCGAACCCCGCATATTCGGTCATTTTAGCATGAAGTGCGATATGCCGATCGTGAAGTTTGGTTTGTTGCATGATAAAACCTCCTTCTCCAATATACTTATATTATACAACAATTTAATTGTTTTAATGGTTGAATATAATCGATTATTAACAAAAAAACAGACAAAATAAGGTATAATAAAAATAAGAAATGGGGTGGTAACATTGTTAATAAATGACCTATTGTTTTTTGTTAAGCGTGATGAAGTTGAACAAGCGAAAGGATCGATTATCATTACGCATGGTATTGCAGAACATTCTGGTAGATATCAGGAAGTTACAGCTTTTTTGAACAGCAAAGGATATAACGTAATTCGTTATGACATCAGAGGACACGGACAAACCCAAGGTAAACGTGGCAAATTGAAATCTTTCCATCAAGTCATCGATGATTTACATGTGCTCGTTGAAAACGAAAAACAATTAAATCCGAAAAAAATCTTTTTATTAGGACATAGT
>WOYI010479408.1_pt1 | contig 27034 bp, 20 predicted proteins | sample 6423411 | NCBI WGS metagenome assembly WOYI01 (sample SAMN13441803, study PRJNA592873) | oil field metagenome | biome: oil field; feature: oil-well bore; material: oil-contaminated soil; isolation source: oil-contaminated soil from oil-well borehole | place: Germany: Wietze | collected 2016-10-18 ...
GCTCCTCTCGTGAGATGAGGCGGATTGCCTCACTTCACAAGTTAGGGAAACAGAACCAGCGATTCAACCGCTCCTGCGATCAACCCGGACTCGCGGATCGGAGCGCCCATACCGCGGAGCGGTTTAGTCCATGGTCTGGAATACGCACATATTGATTAACAAGTGTAATTATACCGCCCCGCAACTGCAATTGGTTGGTTTCTTACGATATTTTTTATCGTAGAAGCCAGACAGGCTGCTAGATAAAACTGACGGGGGATTTAGGTTCCGGCACCGCAAGGCGTGAGAGTTCGAGTCTCTCCTTTCGCACCAGCCTTCCCCCTTGCTCGCCTCTGGTATTCACCTTCACATTGTTCTGTCAGCCTTAACAGGCTATATTGCGACAACAGGAGCGATAAATGAACGAGAGCCAGAATAAGCGCGCCGTACTAGAAGCGCGTCACCATGACCCCTTTTCCTACTTGGGGTTGCATCAGTCCAAATCTGAATATGTATTTCGGGTGTTCCAGCCTTATGCCACCGAAGTGTCGGTGTTCGACGGCAAAACCTGGCTGCAACTGGAGCGTGCCGATGCGGCCGGATTGTTTATTTGGCGTGGCAAGCAGGCTTTGCCGACGCCCTGTCGCCTGCGTCTGAATTATTTCAATCATCTGCTGGAAGTGCATGATGCTTTTACCTTTGGGAGCAGCATCAGCAATCTTGACTTGCATTTGTTCTCGGAAGGGACACTGCAGCAGGCCTACCGCACGCTGGGCTCGCACCACATGGAGCAGCAAGGCGTGTGGGGCGTACGTTTTACGGTGTGGGCGCCGAATGCGGAGCGCGTCAGTGTGGTGGGAGATTTCAACGGTTGGGATGGCCGTGTGCACCCGATGCGCTCATTGGGCAGCAGCGGCATCTGGGAGATATTCATCCCCGACATCGGGCTGGGCGAGCTGTACAAATTCGAGATACGCAGTCGCCATAATGGTGACTTGCTGACCAAGACCGACCCCTATGGCTTCAGCTTCGAGATGCGCCCGGGCACGGCATCGCGCGTGGTCTCGCTGGCCAATCACGACTGGCGCGATGAAAGCTGGATGGCGCAACGCGCCGTGAGCGACTGGCAACATCAGCCGCTGAATATCTACGAAGTGCACGCCGGTTCCTGGAAGCGTCACTGGGACGGCCGTTTTTACAATTTCCGCGAACTGGCCGACAGTCTGGTGCCTTACGTGCAGGAGATGGGCTTCACGCATATCGAACTGATGCCGGTCAGCGAGCATCCGCTGGATGAATCATGGGGTTATCAGACCACCGGCTATTTCGGTGTCACCAGCCGTTTCGGCACGCCGGACGACTTCCGCTATTTCGTCGATTGCTGCCACGTGGCGGGCATCGGCGTGTTGCTCGACTGGGTGCCTGCGCATTTCCCTAAAGACAGCTGGGCGCTGGCTAGATTCGACGGCACCGCGCTGTACGAACACGAGGACCCGCGTCTGGGCGAGCATCAGGACTGGGGCACGCTGATCTTCAACTATGGCCGCAACGAGGTGCGCAACTTCCTGCTGTCCAATGCCTATTTCTGGTTGCGCGAATTCCATATCGACGGTTTGCGAGTGGATGCCGTGGCCTCCATGCTGTATCTGGATTATTCGCGCGAAGCGGGGCAGTGGCTGCCCAACAGATTCGGCGGGCGCGAGAACATCGAGGCGGTGGATTTTCTGCGCCAGTTGAACGTGATGACCCACGAGCATTTCCCCGGCACGCTGACGCTGGCCGAAGAATCCACCTCGTGGCCCATGGTGTCGCGTCCGACCTATCTGGGCGGGCTCGGCTTCTCCATGAAGTGGAACATGGGCTGGATGAACGACACGCTGGCCTATATCAAACACGATCCGGTGCATCGCCGTTATCACCAGAACATGCTGACCTTCGGCCAGTTGTATGCCTACACCGAGAACTTCGTGCTGCCGTTTTCGCATGACGAGGTGGTGCACGGCAAACATTCTCTGCTGGACAAGATGCCGGGTGACGGCTGGCAGAAGTTCGCCAATCTGCGCCTGTTGTTCACCTACCAGATGACCATCTCGGGCAAGAAACTCAACTTCATGGGCAACGAGCTTGCGCAGGGGCAGGAGTGGCGGGTCGGCGCGGAACTCGACTGGTATCTGCTGGACCGTGCCGAGCACGGCGGTATCAAGACGCTGGTGCGTGATTTGAACAGGTTGTACCGCGATGTACCCGCGCTGCACGAACTGGATTTCTCGCATGAAGGCTTCGCCTGGATCGACTGCAACAACGCCGACCAGTCGGTGCTGGTGTATCGCCGCATCGCGCGCGACGGTTCGGAGGTGATCGTGGCGCTGAACTTCACGCCGGTGCCGCGCGAGAACTATCGCATCGGCGTGCCGCACAAAGGCGGCTTCCGCGAGATATTCAACAGCGATTCGCACTATTACGGCGGCAGCAACATGGGCAACGGCTTCGGCATGTATTCCAACGATGCGGAATGCAACGGCATGCAACAGTCCATCCAAGTCACTTTGCCGCCGATGGCGGGCGTTGTATTGCAACGGACGAGTTGATGCGGGCATAAGACGAACAGCTACAACAAGATCGGCAGGGGCCAGGATATGTCTCAATTAACGCAATCTCCTGCATGGCAGGCACTGCAGGAACACAGCGCATCGTTGCAGGGTTTTTCATTGCGTCAGGCATTTGCGGACGATGCGAAACGTTTCGATAACTTCTCGCTGCGTTTCGGCGATCTGCTGCTGGATTACTCGAAGAACCTGATCAATGAACAGACGATGTCGCGCCTGATGGCGTTGGCGGAGCAGGCCGATGTGGCAGGCATGCGCGCGCGCATGTTCGCCGGCGACAAGATCAACTTCACCGAAGGCCGCGCGGTGCTGCATACCGCTTTGCGTGCCGCGACGGTTGCCGATCACGCGCCGGTCATGGTGGACGGCAAGGATGTGCTGCCCGGCGTGCGCTATGTAATGGAGAAGATGCGCCTGTTCGCCAACAGCGTGCGCAACGGCGTGTGGCGCGGCTACAGCGGCAGGCCGATCAGCGATGTAGTGAACATCGGCATCGGCGGTTCCTATCTGGGGCAGCTGATGGTGTGCCAGGCTTTGCAGCCCTATGCCTCGCCGGACCTGCGCGCGCATTTCGTCTCCAATGTGGACGGTGCCGACATCGCCACCAAGCTGGCAACCTTGAACCCCGAGACAACGCTGTTCATCGTCGCTTCCAAGACTTTTACCACGCAGGAGACGCTGATGAATGCCCGTTCGGCGCGCGACTGGCTGCTGGCCGGTGCGGTCGACGAGGCGCATGTCGCCAAACATTTCGTGGCGCTGTCCACCAACGCGGCGGCGGTCAAGGCGTTCGGCATCGACCCCAACAACATGTTCGAATTCTCCGACTGGGTCGGCGGCCGTTACTCGCTGTGGTCGGCCATCGGCCTGTCCATCGCGCTGTATGTCGGCATGGACAGGTTCGAGGAGTTGCTGCAGGGCGGCAACGATATGGATGAGCATTTTTGCAGTGCGCCGCTGGAACAGAACATGCCGGTGATCCTGGCCATGCTCGGCGTGTGGTATCGCAACTTCCATGACGCGGCATCCATCGCCATGCTGCCCTACGACCAGTCGCTGGAATATTTCACCGCCTATTTTCAGCAGGCCGACATGGAGAGCAACGGCAAGCGCGTGGACCGTCAGGGCCATGCCGTGGATTACGCCACCGGCCCGATCCTGTGGGGCGGCACCGGCACCAATGGCCAGCATGCCTACTACCAGTTGATCCATCAGGGCACGCAGATGATCCCGGCGGATTTCATCGCGGCGGCCAACAGCCAGCATCCGCTCGGCGAGCATCACGCGACCCTGCTGTCCAATTTTTTTGCGCAGACCGAGGCATTGATGAAGGGCAAGAGCGAGGCCGAGGCGCGTGCCGAACTGGAAGCGGCCGGCATGGCCGCGGCGGATATCGAAGTGCTGTTGCCGCACAAAGTGTTCACCGGCAACAAGCCGACCAATTCCATCCTGTTCGAGCGCCTCACGCCGCGCACGCTGGGGCGTCTGATCGCGCTGTACGAACACAAGATATTCGTGCAGGGCGTGGTGTGGAATGTGAACTCCTACGACCAGTGGGGGGTGGAGCTGGGCAAGCAATTGGCCTCGCATATCCTGCCCGAGTTGCGCGACGCGCAGCCGGTGAACACGCACGACGCCTCCACCAACGGCTTGATCAATCACTACAAATCAATCAGACAATAAATAACATGCGCATCCTGTTCGCCACTTCCGAAGTTCATCCGCTGATCAAGACCGGCGGTCTGGCCGATGTCAGCGCCTCGCTGCCCGCCGCCTTGCAGGTGCTGGGGCAGGATGTGCGCGTGCTGTTGCCGGGCTATACACAAGTGCTGGATGCACTGAAGAGCAAGAAAGTAGTCGCCACCTTCAAACCGTTCGCGGATCAGGAAGAAGTGCGCCTGCTGAGCGCGAAGATGCCGGTGACCAATGTGCCGCTGTATGTGCTGGATGCGCCGCATTACTACTGTCGCGTGGCCGGGCCGTACCAATATCACCTGGGCGGTGACTGGCCGGACAATCCGATGCGTTTCGGCCTGCTGTCGCGCGTGGCCGCCATGCTGGGCAGCAGCGCATCGCCGGTGAACTGGCAGGCGGAACTGGTGCATTGCAACGATTGGCAGACTGGTCTGGTGCCGGCTTATCTGCATCTGGAGCCGGAACCTCATGCGAAAACCGTGATGGCGATCCACAACATCGCCTTCCAGGGCAACTTCGACCATGAATGGACCAAGCATCTGCATCTGCCCGAAGCGCTGTATCACATGCACGGCGTGGAGTTCCACGGTCATCTGTCCTTTCTCAAGGCCGGTCTGCAGTATGCCGACCGCATCGTCACGGTCAGCCCGACTTATGCGCACGAGATACAGGCGACGGAGATGGGCTATGGCATGCAGGGACTGCTGACGGTGCGCAGGGCGCAAGTCAGCGGCATCCTCAACGGCATCGATGACAAGGAATGGGATCCCGCGACCGATCCGCATCTGCCCGCGCATTATGATGCGCGGGATCCGTCCGCCAAGGCGCAGGTCAAGCAGGCTTTGCAGCAGCGTCTGGGGCTGGAAGTGGATGCGCAGGCGCCGCTGCTGGGCGTGGTCAGCCGTCTGACTTATCAGAAGGGGCTGGATCTACTGCTGGAATGTCTGCCGACCCTGTTGGACGGCGGTGCGCAACTGGTCGTGCTGGGCAGCGGCGATGTGGAGTTCGAGCGGCGCTACCAGTTGCTGGCGCAACGCCATGCCGACCGGGTGTCGGTCACGACCCGGTTCGACGAACCCTTGTCGCACCAGATCATGGCGGGGGCGGACATCTTCCTGATGCCGTCGCGTTTCGAACCGTGCGGTCTGAACCAGATGTACGGCATGCGCTACGGCACGCCGCCGGTGGTGCGCCGTACCGGCGGCCTGGCCGATTCGGTGACCAATGCCAGTCTGGACGGCGGCACCGGCTTCGTGTTTGACGAGCCGGGTGTGGCAGCCTTGCAGCAGACCATCAAGTGGGCGATCGAGTGTTATCACGATGCGCCGACTTTCCGCCGTATCCAACTGAACGGCATGAACAAGGACGTCAGCTGGCGCCACAGCGCGCAGCTATATCTGGATCTGTACGAAACAGCATTGGCAAAGCAGCATCAATAAAAAAAGGGAGAGCAACATGGCACAGGATGCACAATCACCACGTTTCATCAGCGCGCTCACCAAGAACACCGTCGCCTTGATCCTGGCGGGCGGGCGCGGTAGCCGACTGCACAACATGACCGACTGGAATGCCAAGCCGGCCGTGCAGTTCGGCGGCAAGTTCCGCATCATCGATTTTCCTTTGTCCAACTGCATCAACTCCGGTATCCGCCGCGTCGGCGTGGTCACCCAGTACAAGGCGCATACCCTGATCGAACACATCCAGAAGGGCTGGGGTTTTCTGCGCGGCGAGTTCAACGAGTTTGTCGCCTTGCTGCCGGCGCAGCAGCGCATCCAGGAAGAGTGGTATCGCGGCACGGCGGACGCGGTGTTCCAGAACATCGACATTCTGCGCGGCTACAACCCGGAATACATCGTCATTCTGGCGGGCGACCATATCTACAAGATGGACTACGGCGAGATGCTGGCCGCGCATGTGCAGACCGAGGCGGACATGACCGTGGGCTGCATCGAAGTGCCGGTGGCAGAAGCAACCAGCTTCGGCGTGATGTCAGTGGGCGAGGAAGATCGCGTCGTAAAATTCGCGGAGAAACCCGCCGATCCGAGCGAGATTCCCGGCAAGCCCGGACGCGCGCTGGCCAGCATGGGCATCTATGTGTTCAATGCCAAATTTCTTTACGAGCAACTGGTGCGCGATGCGGACACCAAGTCATCCACCCACGATTTCGGCCACGACATCATCCCGTATCTGATCGAGCGCTACCGCGTGTACGCGCACCGCTTCGAGAAGAGTTGCGTGGGCATGAGTGCGGATGGACATGCCTACTGGCGCGATGTGGGAACCATCGACGCCTATTGGGAAGCCAACATGGAGATGGTCGATGTGGTGCCCGACCTCGATCTGTACGACAAGACCTGGCCGATCTGGACCTATCAGGAGCAGCTACCGCCGGCCAAGTTTGTGTTCAACGAGGAAGGGCGACGCGGCGAGGCCATCGATTCCATGGTGTCGGGCGGCGACATCATCAGCGGCGCGCGCGTCTTCCACAGCGTGTTGTTCTCCGATGTGCGTGTCGGCGAGCGTAGCGAAGTGACGGACTCCGTGATCCTGTCGGGTTGCCGCATCGGCGCCGACGTCAAACTGAACCGCGTGGTGCTGGATAACCGTTGCGAGATCCCCGACGGCATGCGCATCGGTTTCAATCGCGAGGAAGACGCCAAGCGTTTCCATGTCTCCAAGGGGGGCGTCACGCTGGTCACACCGGACATGCTGGGCCAGTCCATCCATCACGTCAGATAATCCGAAAGAATAGAAACAACTTATGCCGCATCGCAAGAAACAACAAACCGAGAAGACGCTGCAACTGGTGTTGTGTTGGCACATGCACCAGCCGGACTACCGCGATTACCTCACGGGAGAATTCACCCTGCCGTGGACCTATCTGCACGCCATGAAGGATTACACTGATATGGCTTATCACCTGGAGCAGCATCCGCAGACGCGCGCCGTGGTGAACTTCGTGCCCATCCTGGTCGAGCAGTTGCAGGATTACGAGCAACAGTTCCGCACGGGCGAGATACGCGACGGCTTGCTGAAAATGCTATGCCGCGAAGACCTTGACGCATTGGGCGACGAGGAGCGGCTGCATATTTTGGATAGTTGCTTCAAGAGCAACCACACCAAGATGTTGCAGCCTTACCGTGCCTACCAGCACTTGTTCGATCTGCAAAAGATGGTGGAGGAGCGCGGGCGCGAGAGCGTGACCTATCTCTCCGGCCAATATCTGGCCGACCTGCTGGTGTGGTATCACCTGGTGTGGACGGGCGAGAGCGTGCGCCGCGAGAACGAAGTGGTCGCGCGCCTGATGACCAAGGGCGCACAGTTCACCTATGCCGAGCGCATGGAATTGTTCAAGTTGATCGGCGAGTTGATCGCCGGCATCATCCCGCGCTATCGCGCCTTGTCCGAACGCGGTCAGGTCGAGCTATCGACCACGCCATACAACCACCCCATCCTGCCATTGCTGCTCGACTTCAGCACCGCGCGCGAGAGCGAGCCGAACGCGCCGCTGCCGGGTGCCAGCAACTACCCCGGCGGCCTGCATCGTGCGCAGGCCCATCTGAACAAGGCAGTGGAAAGCCATCAGCAGAACTTCGGCAGCAAGCCGAACGGTATGTGGCCGTCCGAGGGCAGTCTGTCGCGTGCCACGGTGAAGCTGCTGGGCGAACACGGCTGCCACTGGACGGCGACCGGACAGGCGGTGCTGGCGCACAGTCTGCAGCGCGAGTTGAATGGTGTGCCGCTGCCGGACAAATCCGAATATCTGTACCAGCCCTATGTGCTGGAGGATGCCGACAAGCCGGTATATTGCTTCTTCCGCGACGATCATCTGTCTGATCGTATCGGCTTCGAATACGCGAAGTGGAAAGGCGACGATGCGGCGGCTGACTTCGTGCACCAGCTGGAAGAGATCTACACGCACTCACACGGTGACCATGACCCGGTCGTATCGGTGATCCTGGACGGCGAGAACGCCTGGGAGTACTACCCGTATAACGCTTATTACTTCCTGTCCGAGTTGTACGCCTTGCTGGAAGATCACCCGTACATCGCCACCACCACCTTCCAGGATGTGTCGCACGCTCTCGGGCAGGGCAAGAGCCGCAGCAGGTGCGGCAAGCTGAAGCAGATGGTGGCGGGCAGCTGGGTGTACGGCACGTTCAGCACCTGGATCGGCTCGCCGGACAAGAACCGCGGCTGGGATCTGTTGTGCGAAGCAAAACGCAGTTATGACATCGTCGCCAACAGCGGTCGTCTGAATGCCGAAGAACTAAAATTGGCGACCGAGCAGTTGGCCGATTGCGAAGGTTCGGACTGGTTCTGGTGGTTCGGCGATTACAACTCGGCACAGAGCGTTTCCTCTTTCGACGTGCTGTTCCGCAAGAACCTGAGCAACCTGTACCGGCTGCTCAAGCTGCAGCCGCCGGTTGATCTGCAGCATGTGATCAGTGTCGGCGGCGGGACCCCGGCGGCTGGCGGTACCATGCGCCGCTCAGAATAAGCCCTGTCGAATCAATCCAGTACTTTTGCAAGGGAGATGGGGGATGGCTATTTGATAGAATCCCCTTCCCGGCAACATCCCAATAGCAGGAAACATATCGTGACCACTCCCGGCAAGCCATTCATTCAAAAGCATCACGGCATCATGAGCATGCCGCCTCTGGGCACCGATGCGATCAGCATCATGGAAGATTTTCGGCGCTACTTCAGTCACACCCTGGGTTGGGGGAAAGAGACTGTCTCCGGCTACCCGGTCTATTCTTCGCTGGCCCATACCTTGCGCGACCGTCTGATCGAACGCTGGCGCCACACGCAGCGGGCCCACGACGAATCCAACTGTAAACAGGCTTACTACCTGTCGCTGGAATTCCTGATGGGACGCGCGATGGGTAATGCCATGCTCAATCTGGATATGTTGCAGGAGACGGCCGATGCGATGCGCAATTTCGGTGTGGAACTGGAAGATGTGCAGGAGCAGGAAAGCGACGCGGGACTCGGCAATGGCGGCTTGGGGCGTCTGGCTGCCTGCTTCCTCGACAGCTGCGCCACGCTGCAATTGCCGGTGACCGGCTACGGCTTGCGCTATGAGTACGGCATGTTCCGTCAGCGCATCGAGCACGGCAGGCAGGTGGAAGATCCGGATCACTGGTTGCGCAACGGCAACCCCTGGGAAGTGGAGCGTCCCGAGCATGCGGTGCGCGTCAAGTTCTGCGGCCGCAGCGAGATGTTCACCGATGCGACGGGCAAGCTGCATGTGCGCTGGGTGGATACGCAGGACGTGATGGCCTTGCCGTTCGATATGCCTATCCCCGGTTACCGGAACGGCACCGTGAACACGCTGCGTTTGTGGAAGTCGACGGCCACCGAGGAATTCAATCTCGAAGAATTCAACGCGGGCAGCTACACCGAAGCGGTGGCGGCCAAGAATGCGGCCGAGCACATCACCATGGTGCTGTACCCGAACGATGCCAGCGAGAACGGCAAGGAACTGCGTCTGCGCCAGCAATACTTCCTGGCATCGGCCAGTTTGCAGGACATTCTGAATCACTGGGTGCGCAGGCATGGACAGGATTTCAAACAGTTCGCCGAGAAGAATGCCTTCCAGTTGAACGACACCCATCCCACTTGTGCCGTGGCCGAGCTGATGCGCCTGCTGATGGACGAGCATGGTCTGTCCTGGAGCGAGGCATGGCAGATCACCTCGAACACCATGGCTTATACCAACCATACCCTGTTGCCGGAGGCGCTGGAGAAATGGTCGGTGGCCATGTTCGGCCGCCTGCTGCCGCGCCTGCTGGAAATCATTTACGAGATCAATGCCCGCTTCATGGAACAAGTCTCGCTGCGCTGGCCGGGCGATGTGGCGCGCCAGCGGCGCATGTCCATCATCGAGGAGGACCATGCGCCGCACGTGCGCATGGCCTATCTGGCCGTGGTGGCCTGCCGCTCGGTGAACGGTGTGGCTGCATTGCATTCGGCACTGCTGCAACAAAACCTGTTTCATGATTTTTACGAAATGTGGCCGGAGAAGTTCAACAACAAGACCAACGGCGTGACGCCGCGCCGCTGGATGGCTTCCAGCAACCCTGAATTGAGCGCGCTGGTCGACAACACCATCGGGGATGAATGGCGTACAGATTTGTCACAGTTGGCGGGCTTGCTAAAATATGTCGACGACCAGGCATTCCGCACCAAGTGGCGCAGCATCAAACACAACAACAAGCAGCGTCTGGCCGAGATGGTGCTGCGCGACTGCGGCGTGCAGTTCGACACCTCGGCGCTGTTCGATGTACAGGTCAAGCGCATCCACGAATACAAGCGCCAGTTGCTCAATGTGCTGCATGTCATCCATCTGTACGACCGCATCAAGAACGGAGACACCCGGGACTGGACGCCGCGCTGCGTGCTGATCGGCGGCAAGGCCGCGCCGGGCTACGCGATGGCCAAGCGCATCATCCGCCTGGTGACGGCGGTGGCCGATGTGGTCAATCAGGATCCCGATACCAAAGGCCGTCTGCAGCTGGTGTTCCTGCCGGACTATCGCGTCTCGGCGATGGAGGTGATCTGCCCGGCGGCGGAGCTGTCCGAGCAGATTTCGACGGCGGGAAAGGAAGCATCCGGTACCGGTAACATGAAGTTCATGATGAACGGCGCGCTCACGATCGGCACGCTGGACGGTGCCAACATCGAGATCCGCGAAGAGGCGGGTGACGACAACTTCTTCCTGTTCGGCCTGACCGCCGAGGAAGTGGAAACGACACGCGGCCATTACGACCCGGCCGCTATCGTGGCGTCCGACCAGGACCTGCGGCGTGTGGTCGGGCTGCTGCGTTGCAACCATTTCAACCTGTTCGAGCCGGGATTGTTCGATCCGATCCTGGATGCCCTGCTCGATCCGCACGATCCATGGTTGACACTGGCCGACTTCCGGACTTATGTGGATGCGCAGCGGCAGGTGTCGCTCGCCTACCGCGATCAGGAGAAATGGACCCGTATGAGCATCATCAATACGGCGACCAGCGGCAAGTTCTCCAGCGACCGCACCATCATGGAATACAACCGTGATGTATGGGGGCTGTCGCACATCACGCCGCACGAGGCCTGACGCGGGCGTCAGGCCGTTTTACCCGCTTTGATGTATCATTCGCGGCGACTCAATCGTCGCATGTCTCCCTATATTCGAAGGAATCAGTATGTCTAACTTGGAAACTCTGTCCGGCCTGCAGCGCCGTCTGACCGCAACTATCCCGCAACAACAGATCCGTACCGAGGTCGAGAGCCGCCTGAAGCGTCTCGGTCGCACGGCCAAAGTCGCCGGCTTCCGTCCCGGCAAAGCACCGATCAAGGTGCTGGAGCAGCAGTATGGCGATTCCGTGCAACAGGAAGTACTGGGTGAATCCCTGCAGCGTTCGTTCGCCGAGGCCGCCATCGCCAACAAGCTGGATGTCGCGGGTTATCCCCAGTTCGAGATCAAGACCGCCGACCTGAAGGCACCCGAGATCGAGTTCAGCGCGACTTTCGAGGTCTATCCGCAGGTCACCATCGGTGACATCTCCGGCGAAAGCCTCACCCGCCTCGCGTTCACCATGAGCGATACGGATGTGGAAGACACCATCGACACCATGCGCAAGCAGCGCGCCGTTTACCATGCTGTGGAGCGCGGTGCGCAGCAGGACGATCAGTTGCTGATCGACTTCAGCGGTGAGCTGGATGGCAAGGCTTTTGAAGGCGGTTCAGCCAAGGACTTCAAGGTGCTGATCGGTTCCGGCCGCATGCTGGCCGATTTTGAGAACGCGCTGGTCGGTTGCAAGGCAGGCGAGACCAAGTCCTTCGACATGACTTTTCCCGCGGATTATCACGGCAAGGATGTGGTCGGCAAGCAAGTCACTTTCACCATCACGGTGCATAAAGTGGAAGAGCCGCAGCTGCCCGAGGTCGATGCTGACTTCGTGAAGTCAGTCGGCGTGGCCGACGGCGATGTGGAGAAGTTCCGACAGGAGATTCGCGACAATGTCAGTCGTGAAGCACAGCGCCGCGTCAAAGTGCGCAACAAGGAAAGCGTGATGGCCGTGCTGCTCAAAGTGGCACAGCTGGAAGTGCCGACCGCACTGCTGCAGGGCGAAGCGCAGCGCCTGATGGAACAGTCCATGCGCGATATGGAAGCGCGCGGCATGAAGATCCCCAAGGGTATGAAGCTGTCGGCCGAGATGTTCCTGGAGCGTGCCGGGTCGCGCGTGAAGCTTGGCTTGATTCTTGCTGAATTGGTGAAGCAACAGGATCTGAAGGCCAAGCCGGAACAGGTCGAAGCCTTGATCGAGGAGTATGCGCAGAGCTTCGAGCGCCCGGACGAAGTGCGCAAATGGTATCGCGCCGAGTCGGCCCGCCTGCAGGAGATCGAGAATCTGGCACTGGAAGACAATGTCGTCGCCTGGGTGATGGCCGGTGCCAAGGTGGCCGATCAAGAAGTAAAACTGAACGAACTGATGGGGAACTGAAAATGACGTACGGCGCACTCGGCGGCATGATGGAGCCGCAGGATTCGGGTTTGGTCCCGATGGTGGTAGAGACCAGTGGTCGAGGCGAGCGCGCCTACGACATCTACTCGCGCCTGCTCAAGGAGCGGATCATCTTCCTGGTCGGCCCGATCAACGACCACGTGGCGAACCTGGTGGTGGCGCAGCTGCTGTTCCTGGAGTCGGAGAATCCGGAAAAGGACATCCATCTGTACATCAACTCACCCGGCGGTTCGATCTCTGCCGGTATGGCGATCTATGACACGATGCAGTTCATCAAGCCGCAGGTCTCCACCATGTGTATCGGCATGGCCGCTTCCATGGGCGCGTTCCTGCTGCAGGCGGGCGAGAAGGGCAAGCGTTACGCGCTGCCCAATTCGACCGTGATGATCCACCAGCCGCTGGGCGGCTTCCAGGGGCAGGCGAGCGATATCGAGATCCATGCCAAATACATCCTCAGCCTGCGCGAGCAACTGTACAAGTTGATGGCGGAGCACACCGGCCGCACGGTGGAAGAGATCGCACGCGACAGCGAGCGCGACAACTTCCTGCCGGCGCAACAGGCGATGGAATACGGTTTGATCGACAAAGTGCTGGATAAGCGGGCATGATTAAAGTGGCGGACTGCCGCATGTCCGGCACGGAGGTATTAAGATGACATCAGAAAAAAACAAGGGCGAGAAATTGCTGTATTGCTCCTTCTGCGGCAAGAGCCAGCACGAGGTGAAGAAGCTGATCGCGGGCCCGTCGGTGTTCGTCTGCGACGAGTGCATCGCATTGTGCAACGACATCATCCGCGAGGAAACGCAGCATGCCATCGGCAGCGAGAGTGCCGAGAAGAAGGAACTGCCGACCCCGCACGAGATCTGCGCGCGACTGGACGAATATGTGATCGGCCAGCCGACGGCGAAGAAGATCCTCTCGGTGGCGGTCTACAACCATTACAAACGCCTGAGCCACAAGAACAGCGACGACGGCGTGGAGCTGTCGAAGAGCAACATCCTGCTGATCGGCCCGACCGGATCCGGCAAGACGCTGCTGGCGCAGACGCTGGCCCGCCTGTTGAACGTGCCGTTCGTGATGGCGGATGCCACCACGCTGACCGAAGCCGGCTATGTCGGCGAGGACGTCGAGAACATCATCCAGAAACTGCTGCAGGCCTGCGATTACGACGTGGAGAAGGCGCAGCGCGGCATCGTCTACATCGACGAGATCGACAAGATCTCACGCAAGTCGGACAACCCGTCCATTACGCGTGACGTGTCGGGCGAGGGCGTGCAACAGGCATTGCTCAAGCTGATCGAAGGCACCAAGGCGTCCATCCCGCCGCAGGGCGGGCGCAAGCATCCGAACACCGAGTTCCTGCAAGTGGACACCGCCAACATCCTGTTCGTGTGCGGCGGTGCGTTCGACGGTCTGGAGAAAGTGATCCGCAACCGTTCCGAGAAGGCCGGTATCGGTTTCTCCGCCAACGTGGCCAAGCGCGACGACAACAAGGATGTCGGCAAGACATTCAGCCAGGTCGAGCCTGAGGATCTGATCAAATTCGGCCTGATCCCCGAGTTCGTCGGTCGTCTGCCTGTGGTGGCGACTTTGGAAGGGCTGGACGAGGCGGCACTGATCAAGATCCTGTCCGAACCGAAGAACGCACTGACCAAGCAGTATCAGAAACTGTTTGCGATGGAAGGCGTCGAGCTCGAGTTCCGCGAAGGCGTGCTGAACGCCATCGCCAGGAAGGCGCTGGCGCGCAAGACCGGCGCGCGCGGGCTGCGCTCGATCCTGGAGCTGGCACTGCTGGACACGATGTTCGATCTGCCGACTGCGGAAAATGTTGATAAAGTGGTGCTGGACCAGAACGGTGCGGGCGAGATACAGCCTATCGTGATGTACGCGGATACTCCCAAAGCCGCATGAATTCCATGTAATGGGAGGGGTTGATTTATTCAACCCCGGCCCAATGTGGCGAACACAACCTTTTATAGCGAAGTGACTGCCATGACTGAACTCGAAAACAAACCTCCCTCAGACCATTATCCGCTGCTGCCTTTGCGCGATGTAGTGGTGTTCCCGCACATGGTCATTCCCTTGTTCGTCGGTCGTGCCAAGTCCATCAAGGCATTGGAAGCGGCAATGGAAGCGGGCAAGAGCATCGTGCTGGTCGCGCAGAAATCCGCCGCCAAAGACGAGCCTGCCACGGAAGACATCTACCGCATCGGCAGCATCGCCAACATCCTGCAGATGCTCAAGCTGCCCGACGGCACTGTCAAAGTGCTGGTGGAAGGCACGCAGCGCGCGCGCGTGATCGACGTGTTCGACGACAAGTCGCATCTGGATGCCACCATCGAGGCGATCCCGGTGGACGAGCATCCCGACAGCGAAGCCGAGGCGATGCGCCGCGCGCTGATCAGCCAGTTCGATCAGTACGTCAAACTGAACAAGAAAATCCCGCCCGAGATACTGACTTCACTGGCGGGCATCGACGATGCCGGCCGTCTGGCCGATACCATCGCCGCGCATCTGCCGCTTAAGCTGGAGCAGAAGCAGGAAGTGCTGGAGATCTTCGACGTGCGCAAGCGTCTGGAGCATCTGCTCGGCCTGCTGGAAGCCGAGCTGGACATCATGCAGGTGGAGAAGCGCATCCGCGGACGCGTCAAGCGCCAGATGGAGAAGAGCCAGCGCGAGTACTACCTGAACGAGCAGGTCAAAGCCATCCAGAAAGAGCTGGGCGAAGGCGAGGACGGTGCCGACATCGAAGAGATCGAGAAGAAGATCAAATCGGCGCACATGCCAAAAGACGCGCGCGCCAAAGCCGAAGCAGAGCTGAAGAAGCTCAAGCTCATGTCGCCCATGTCCGCCGAAGCCACCGTGGTGCGCAACTACATCGACATCCTGATCGGTCTGCCGTGGAAGAAGAAGACCAAGATCGATACTGATCTCAAGCATGCCGAAGGCATCCTGGAAGCCGATCACTACGGCCTGGAAAAAGTAAAAGAACGCATTGTTGAATATCTGGCCGTGCAGCAGCGCGTGGACAAGATGAAGGCCCCAATCCTGTGTCTGGTCGGTCCGCCGGGCGTAGGCAAGACCTCGCTGGGCCAGTCCATCGCGCGTGCCACCAACCGCAAGTTCGTGCGCATGTCGCTGGGCGGTGTGCGCGATGAATCCGAGATCCGCGGTCACCGCCGCACCTACATCGGTTCCATGCCGGGCAAGATTCTGCAGAACATGAGCAAGGTCGGGGTGAAGAACCCGCTGTTCCTGCTCGACGAAGTGGACAAGATGGGTATGGATTTCCGGGGCGATCCGTCGTCGGCGTTGCTGGAAGTGCTCGATCCCGAGCAGAACCATACTTTCGTCGACCACTACGTCGAGGTCGAATACGACCTGTCCGATGTGATGTTCGTCGCCACTTCCAACAGCATGAACATCCCCGGTCCGCTGCTGGATCGTATGGAAGTGATCCATGTGTCCAGCTACACCGAGGACGAGAAGGTCAACATCGCGACACGCTATCTGTTGCCCAAGGCGATCAAGAACAGCGGCCTGAAGCCGGACGAGGCCAGCGTCTCCGAAAGCGCCATACGCGACATCCTGCGTTACTACACGCGCGAGGCCGGCGTGCGCGGACTGGAGCGCGAGCTGTCCAAGATCTGCCGCAAGATCGTCAAGGCGCTGCTGATCAAGGGCGAGGCGAAGAAGGTCACGGTCTCGGCGCGCAATCTGGACAAGTATCTGGGCGTGCGCCGTTACAGCTACGGCATCGCGGAGAAGAACAATCAGGTCGGTCAGGTCACCGGTCTGGCATGGACTGAAGTCGGCGGCGAGTTGCTGACCATCGAGACAGCGGTGCTGCCGGGCAAGGGCAAGACCACCACCACCGGCAAGCTGGGTGAAGTGATGCAGGAGTCCATCCAGGCGGCATTGAGCGTGGTGCGTCGCCGTGCGCGCACGCTGGGTATCCAGGACAATTTCTACGAGAAGAAGGACCTGCACATCCACTTGCCGGAAGGCGCGACGCCCAAGGACGGTCCCAGTGCCGGTATCGGTATCTGCACCGCCATGGTATCGGCGCTGACCGACATCCCGGTGCGTGCCGATGTGGCCATGACCGGCGAGATCACCCTGCGCGGCGAGGTGTTGCCTATCGGCGGCTTGAAAGAGAAGTTGCTGGCGGCACAGCGCGGCGGCATCAAGGTTGTGCTGATCCCGGAAGAGAACGTGAAGGACCTGGTGGATATTCCGGACAATGTGAAGAACAAGCTCGACATCCATCCGGTCAAGTGGATCGAGCAGGTGCTGGAGATCGCATTGGAGCGCAAGCCGGAACCGTTGCCGGAAGTCGCCGCAGATGCGGCGGCCCCCGCCATCGTTGACGCAACCACACCGGTCGCAGTCAAGCATTGATCGGTAAAAATATGCGGCGGCGATGCACTTGCCGCCGCATATTTTTTGTCCGGCGCGAATATAAAAAAGTTTTTTTGTTCGGGGTCGTTGGCAAAGGGAAAAGTTTCTGTATAATGCGCCGCTTTCCGAGGGTGCTTAGCTCAGCTGGTAGAGCACCGCCCTTACAAGGCGATGGTCGGCGGTTCGAACCCGTCAGCACCCACCAGCAAAGGAAGATGCGGTAAGAGTTTATGGAGTGGTAGTTCAGTTGGTTAGAATACCGGCCTGTCACGCCGGGGGTCGCGGGTTCGAGTCCCGTCCACTCCGCCAAACAAAGGCGAACGAAAGTTCGCCTTTTTTCATATGTAATGCGATATTCGCATTCGTCTATTGAAAACAGGTGTTGCTATGTTCGATTTCGTGCATGAAAGAAAGCGTGTAGTACAGGTCGTACTTGCGCTCATCATTTTGCCTTTCGCATTGTGGGGGCTGGATTCATACCAGAATTCCGGCGATGTCGGCGTGATGGCGACGGTGAACGGAACGAAGATCGGCCAGGCTGAATTCGAGGACGCGCTGACACAGCAGCGTCGCCGCATGCAGGAGTTGGCCGGAGACCAGTTCGATCCGGCCTTGTTTGATCGCCCCGAGATCAAACATTCCGTGCTGGAAGGTCTGGTCGCGCAGCATCTATTGCTGGCGAATGCCAAAGATGCGGGCCTGACGGTAAGCGATGAGCAGATCGCACAGATCATTGCCGGCGTCGGCGCATTTCAGAAAGACGGACGTTTCGACAAGCAGACTTACGAAGCGGCCTTGCGTGCGCAGGGTATGACGCCATCGCTGTTCGAATACCGCGTGCGTCAGGACATCCTGAATCGTCAACTGACCGATGCCTATGCCCGGAACGGCTTTGCTGCAGACACGACTGCAGACACATTGATCCGCCTCAACGAGCAGCAGCGCACGGTGTCTATCACCACGCTCGGTCTGGGTGATTTCCTGAAGAAAGCGGTCGTGGCAGATTCCGATGTGCAGAAGTACTACGAGCAAAATCCACAGCAGTTCGAAATGCCCGAGCGTGCACAAGTCGAATACGTTGTGTTCTCCGCCGATGCGCTGGCAGACAAGATCAATCCGACCGATGCCGAGGTGAAGCGCTACTACGACGAGCATCTGGGCGAGTTCAGCACGCAGGAGCAGCGTCAGGCTTCACACATCCTGATCTCGACCGCAACGCAGGCCGGCGAGGCTGAAAAGCTGGCGGCCAGGAAACAGGCCGAGCAACTGCTGGCTGAGGTGAAAGCGGCACCTGCCAAATTCGCGGCATTGGCCAAGGAACATTCGCAGGATCTCGGTTCGGCAGCGAACGGCGGAGACTTGGGCATGTTCGGTCGCGGCATGATGGTCAAGCCGTTCGACGATGCGGTGTTCTCGATGCAGGTCGGCCAGATCAGCGATCTGGTGCAGACCGATTTCGGTTATCACATCATCAAGGTGACTGCGGTCAAACCTGCCAAGGCGCAGCCGCTGAAAGAAGTGAGCGCACTGATCGAGCAGCGTCTGCGTGCACAGCAGGCGGCAGACAAGTTCGCCGAACTGGCCGAGCGTTTCAACGACACCGTTTACGAGCAGAGCGACAGCCTGAAGCCTGCTGCCGAACTGGTTGGTGCCAAAGTGGTGTCCGGTCAGTGGTTGAGCCGCGACCAGCAACCCGGCGAGATGTGGACAGCCAATGTGCTGGAAGCGGTCTTCTCGGAAGATGCAGTGAAGAACCAGCGCAATACGGCAGCCGTCGAAGTGAAGCCGAATACCTTGCTGGCAGCGCGTGTCACGACGCACCAGCCTGCCTCGGTTCGTCCGTATGCGGAAGTCGCATCCGGCATCCGCAAGTTGCTGCAGCATCAGGTTGCTTTGCGGGCAGCGGAAGAACAGGGCAAGCAGATGCTGGCCGCTATGCAGGCCGGCGAGAAGAACAAGCTGCTGTGGAAGACTGCGCTGCAGCTGTCGCGCTCGCAGCGTTCCGATCTTGATCCGGCGCTGTTGCACCAGATTTTCCTGACCGATACAAGCAAGCTGCCGACCTATATTGGCGTGCTGGATGCAAAGAGCGGATATGTCATCGCGCGTATCGATGCAGTCAAGGATGTGGACAGCATCGACCCTGCCAAGCGTGAGCGCTATACGCAGCAGATGCGCCAGGTTACCGGCGAAGCACTGCTGTCCGCTTATCTGGCGGAAGCCAAATCGGGCGCGGAGATATCGTTGAAGGCCTTTGCCGACGACAGCTCGAAATAGTCAGTTTAAAGCAGCAAACGAAACGCCGCTCACCGAGCGGCGTTTTTCATTGTGAAAAGCCCTTGGCAATAGCGGTTAAGGGGCGACGCATCGGGTGGGCGCTATCGTATATAATCCGGCGTTCTTTTTTTTCGAGCCGAGCCGCAGGATCCATGCAAGTATCCCCGAAACTGGAAGTGATCGATCTGGCCTGTGAACGTGGCGACCATCGCCTGTTCAGCGGTCTCGGCTTCACGCTCTCCGGCGGCGAGCTGATGCAGGTGCAGGGCGAGAACGGCAAGGGCAAGACCACCCTGCTGCGCGCGCTGTGCGGCTTCGTGCAGCCGGTGGCCGGAGCAGTGCACTGGTGTGGGCGCAATGTCGAAGAGTGGGATGAAGATTTTCATGCGCAGACTTGCTACCTCGGTCACCTGAACGCAATCAAGGATGAGCTGAGCGCACTGGAGAATCTGCTGCTGACGGCCGGTCTGGCCGACGTGCAGCTCGGCGAGAAAGCAGCGCTGGATGCCTTGCGCCGCATGGGATTGCGCCGCAAGGAGCATCTGCCGGTGCGCGTGCTGTCACAAGGCCAGCGACGCCGTGTCGCACTGAGTCGTTTGCTGGTGGTCGATGCCGCATTGTGGATACTGGACGAGCCTTTGACCGCACTTGATGTGGGGGCAGTAGACCTCATGCAGGAACTTATTGGAGAACATCTGTCGAACGGCGGCATGACGATATTCACCACGCATCAACCTTTGCATGTGGCGGGTATTCAAACGCGGGAGTTGATGCTGTCATGAAGAGTGGCGTGGGAGTAAAGGATGAAGGAATGGCAGCATGGCACCTCCTCCCGCAAACGGCTGGCTGCGCCAGTAAAGTGTCGGAGGCGCTGCAGTCATGACGAGCCGTCTCTCCGTGTTCGGTCTGTTGGGTCTGGTGATCAAGCGTGACCTGTTGCTGGCGATGCGCCGCCGTGCGGACGTGCTGACCACGCTGATTTTTTTCGTGATGGTGGTCAGTCTGTTCCCGCTCGGTGTGGGGCCGGAGCCGGACATGTTGCGCAAGATGGCCGGTGGTGTGTTGTGGGTCGCCGCTTTGCTGTCGTCGATGTTGTCGCTGCCGCGCATGTTCTCGGCGGACCATATCGACGGCACACTGGAGCAGATGATGCTGGCACCGCAATCGCTGACCGTGATGGTGCTGGGCAAGATCGTTGCGCACTGGATGTTGTCCGGTCTGCCGCTGGTGCTGATCGCGCCGGTGCTGGGGCTGCAGTTCGACATGTCGGCCGAAGCTATCTGGGTTTTGATGCTGGCTTTGTTGTTGGGTACGCCGGTGCTGAGCATGATCGGTGCGGTCGGCGCGGCGCTCACGCTGGGTTTGCGCGGCGGCGGTGTGCTGGTGTCGTTGCTGGTGTTGCCGTTGACCATTCCCGTGCTGATCTTCGGCGCGGGGGCAGTTGAAGCAGTAAGTGGCGGTATGGACGCAGCATCCAACTTGTCGTTGTTGGGTGCGTTCTTGTTGTTTGCGCTGGTGTTCTCGCCCTTTGTGGCATCCCAAGCGTTGCGAATTTCGATGGAGTGATGAAGATTGGCGATCAACTGGTTTAAATATTCTGCCCCCTCCACCTTCTACGGTTTGGCGGGAAAACTGACTCCATGGTTCGCGTGGCCCGCAGCGGTGCTGTTCGCCGTCGGACTGTACATCGGCTTCTTCGTCGCACCGACCGACGCCGTGCAGAGCGAGGCTTACCGCATCATCTTCATCCATGTGCCGGCATCCATCCTGTCCATGTTCCTCTACCTCATCATGGCCGGCTACGCAGCGCTCGGCCTGATCTTCAAGACCCGACTCTCTTCCATGATGGCTTCCGCGCTGGCACCGACCGGCGCGCTGTTCGCCTTCATCTCGCTGTGGACCGGCGCGCTGTGGGGCAAGCCGATGTGGGGTGCGTGGTGGGTGTGGGATGCGCGCCTGACTTCCGAACTGATTCTGCTGTTCCTCTATCTCGGCTTCATCGCCCTGCAAGCCTCCATCGAAGACCCGCGCCGCGCGGACAAGGCCAGCGCCTTGCTCGCCATCGTCGGCTCGGTGAACGTGCCCATCATTTATTACTCGGTGCAGTGGTGGAACACGCTGCATCAGGGCTCGACCATCAAGATGACCGGCACCAGCATGCATGTCGCCATGCAGCAATCCATGTTCACTGTGCTGGTCGCCTGCTGGTTGTATGCCATTGCGGTAGGCCTGTCGCGCGTGCGCAGCATCATCCTCGAGCGTGAAGCGAATACGCAGTGGGTCAAAGAATTGCCGGAGGTCAAGCAATGAGCATGAGCGAATTCTTTTACATGAACGGTTACGCGTTCTACGTGTGGGGCTCCTATGGTTTGGCACTGCTGGTGTTTCTGGTGGAGATCGCCATGGTGCGCAACAGAAGGAAACAGGCTTTGCGCCAATTGCGCTTGATGAACGATGACGGAGAAGCAGCATGACACCCAGACAGAAACGATTGACATGGATTTTGGTAGGCGTCGCCTTGGTGGCAGCCGCGGTCGGTCTGGTGCTGTTTGCATTGAAGAACAACGTCAGCCTGTATTTCACCCCGACCCAGGTGTTCAACAAGGAAGCGCCGCAAGCGCGCAACTTCCGCATCGGCGGCATGGTGGAAGAGGGCAGCGTGCAGCGCCAGAAAGACGGACTGACCGTGCACTTCAAGATCACCGACACGGCCAATGCCATGGAAGTGGAATACAAGGGCATCCTGCCCGACCTGTTCAAGGAAGGCAAAGGCGTGGTCGCACAGGGCAAGCTGAATGAACATAACGTGTTCGTGGCCGAGGAAGTGCTGGCCAAGCATGACGAGAATTACATGCCGCCCGAAGCGATGGACGCGATCAAAAAAGCTGAAGAAGCCAAAGCAGCATCCGGCAACGCAACACCCGCCAACAAATAATTCATAGAAAGCGCCAGCATGATTCCAGAGATCGGTAATTTCGCACTCGTCGTCGCCCTGTTCATCGCCATCGTGCAGGGGGTGTTGCCCATCTACGGCGCAGCACGCGGTAACGAGGTACTCATGGGCACCGCCCGCACGCTGGCGGCGGGACAGATGGTGCTGGTGGGCGTCGCTTTCGCGTGTCTGACCTACGCCTTCATCGCCAATGATTTCTCCGTGCTGTATGTCGCGCAGCACTCCAACTCGCAACTGCCCATCCAGTACCGCATCTCGGCATTGTGGGGCGGCCACGAAGGTTCGCTGTTGCTGTGGGCGTTCATCCTGACGCTGTGGATGGTCGCCGTGGCGGCGTTCAGCAAGCATCTGCCGCTGGAGATGGTGGCGCGCGTGCTGGGCGTGATGGGACTGGTCGCGGTCGGCTTTCTGATGTTCATGCTGTTCACCTCCGATCCGTTCGACCGCCTGCTGCCGGCCGCACTGGACGGCCGCGACCTGAACCCGCTGCTACAAGATCCCGGTCTGGTGATCCACCCGCCGATGCTGTACATGGGCTACGTCGGCTTCTCGGTGGCGTTCGCCTTCGCGCTGTCCGCCTTGCTGGGCGGCAAGCTGGATTCCACCTGGGCGCGCTGGTCGCGTCCGTGGACGACCGTGGCATGGGTGTTCATGACGGTCGGTATCGCACTCGGCAGCTGGTGGGCTTACTACGAATTGGGCTGGGGCGGCTGGTGGTTCTGGGACCCGGTCGAGAACGCATCGTTCATGCCTTGGCTGGTCGGCACCGCACTGATCCACTCGCTGGCCGTCACCGAAAAACGCGGCGCGTTCAAGAGCTGGACCGTGCTGCTCGCCATCGCCGCATTCTCGCTGTCGCTGCTGGGTACTTTCCTGGTGCGCTCCGGCGTGCTGACATCGGTGCATGCATTCGCCACCGATCCCAAGCGCGGTATCTTCATCCTGTCTTTCCTGGTCACCGTCATCGGCGCATCGCTGCTGCTGTTCGCATGGCGCGCACCCAAAGTCGGACTGGGCGGCAAGTTCGGCATCATCTCGCGTGAATCCATGCTGCTGACCAACAACGTGTTGCTGTCCGTGGCTTCCGCATCGGTGTTCCTCGGCACGCTGTATCCGCTGTTCATGGATGCGCTCGGCTTCGGCAAACTGTCGGTCGGCCCGCCGTACTTCAACACCGTGTTCGTGCCGCTGATGGTGCCGCTGGTGATGATGATGGGTCTGGGCCCGGTCGCGCGCTGGAAGCAGACTAGCCTGCCGGACATCTGGCAGCGCGTGCGCTGGGCGCTGGTCGCCAGCATGGTGATCGCCATCCTGTTGCCGCTGGTGATGGGTGAATGGACGCCGCTGATCGGTCTGGGCATCCTGCTGGCAGCCTGGGTCGTCACCACCTCGCTGATGGACCTGCGCCGTCGCATGGGCAAGGAAGGCAGCTTTATGCAGCGCCTGAAAGTTCCGTCGCTCAGCTACTACGGCATGCAGTTCGCCCACATCGGTATCGCCGTGTTCATCATCGGCGTCACCATGGTGAAGGGCTACGAGAGTGAACGCGACGTGCGTATGGATGTCGGCGATACGCTGACCACCAACGGCTATGTGTTCCGCTTCGACGGCGTGACCGAAGAAGAAGGCCCGAACTACGTCGCCGCACGCGGACGTTTCAGCGTCACCAAAGACGGCAAGCTGGTCACTGTGTTGGAGCCTGAAAAGCGCCAGTACAACGCGTCCGGTATGCCGATGACCGAAGCGGCTATCCAGACCGGTCTGCTGCGTGACTTGTATGTCTCTATGGGCGAACAGATCCCCAACAGCGAAGCTTGGGCAATCCGTATCTACATCAAACCTTTCGTCGATTGGATCTGGGGTGGCTGCTTGCTGATGGCGATAGGCGGCATACTCGCCGTGAGCGATCGTCGTTACCGCATCCATGCGCGTAAAGCGAAGACAGAACCGACTACAAGCAAACCTTTGGAGGAGCAGACAGCATGATGCGTTTCCTGTTACCGCTGGTCATCTTCATCGTACTTGTCGGCTTCCTGTTCGTCGGCCTCGGACTCAATCCGCGCGAAGTCCCTTCGCCGCTGATCGACAAACCGGCACCGGCCTTCGTGCTGCCGCAGCTGGAAAACGACAAGCAGACATTCTCGCCCGCCGACATGAAGGGCAAGGTGTGGCTGCTCAACGTGTGGGCATCGTGGTGCGTCTCATGCCGCGAAGAGCATCCGGTGCTGATGGCACTGTCGCAGCAGAACATCGTGCCGATCTACGGCCTCGACTACAAAGACAAAGCCGAAGACGGCAAGGTGTGGCTGGCGCGCGGCGGCAATCCCTACGTGCTGAGCGCGATGGACCGCGAAGGTCGCATCGGCATCGACTACGGCGTGTACGGTGTGCCGGAAACTTACGTCATCGATAAACAAGGCGTCATTCGCTACAAACAGATCGGCCCGGTCACCCCGCAGAATCTGAGCGAAACGATCCTGCCTCTCGTCGCGGAGCTGCAAAAGAAATGAAAAAATTCCTGATCCTGTTGTTCTGCCTGATGCCGGTGTTCGCCCATGGCGGCGAAGCGCAAGACCTGGCCAAAGACCCCGTGCTGGAAAAGCGCATGATCGGCCTGGCCGAGAAGCTGCGTTGTCTGGTGTGCCAGAACGAATCTCTGGCCAGCTCGCATGCCGAGCTGGCGGAAGACCTGCGCCGCGAAGTGCGCGAGCTGATGCAGAAGGGCATGAGCGATCAGGAGATCATGGACTATCTGGTCGCCCGCTACGGTGATTTCGTGCTGTACCAGCCGCCCGTGAAGAGCTACACCATGCTGCTCTGGTTTGGCCCGTTCGCGTTGCTGTTCGTCGCCGGTCTCGGCCTGCTGATGCAACTGCGCAAGCGCCGCGAGACCGTGCCCGAAGCCAACCTGACACCCGAGGCGCATCAACGCGCTGCCGCCCTCCTTAACGAAGAAGAAAAATCATGACCCTGTTCTGGATAATCTGCGCGGCGTTGATCGCCATCGCCATCGCATTCATCGTGTTTCCGCTGTGGCGCGGTGCGCCCAAGAGCAACGCCGTCGCCCGCGACGCCGCCAATCTGGAGATCCTGCGCGACCAGATCACCGAGATGGACAACGACCTGAAGAACGGCCTGCTCACGCCCGAACTGCACGAGCAGGGCAAACGCGAACTCGAGACCCGCGTGCTGGAAGAAGTCGGCCAGGCACAGGCGGAAGCCGTACCCGCAGGACGCCCCAACAAAACGCTGGCCATCGTGCTGGCCGTGTTGTTGCCTGTCCTGTCGGTCGGTGTCTACTTCATCGTCGGCGAACCGAACGCCATGTCACCCGCCAATCCGCACACCGGCATGGGCAGCATGGGCGCCGCGATGCACACCGACAACGGCATCCGCGATCTGGAAAAACGCGTCGAAGCCAACGACCAGGACGGCGAAGCACTGGTGATGCTGGCACGCAGCTACATGGACGCCGAGCGTTTTGCCGACTCCGCCAAGATGTATGAAAAGCTCACCAAGCTGATCGGCAACGAAGCATGGGTGTGGGCCGACTATGCCGACGCGCAAGCCATGGCCATCGGCCAGACCCTGCGCGGCAAACCGACCGAGTTCATTAACAAGGCACTTCAGCTTGACCCGAACCACATGAAGGCGCTGGCACTGGCCGGTTCCGCCGCCATGGAACGCGGAGATTTCGCTGCCGCCATCAAGCACTGGGAAAAGCTGCTGGCGCAACTGCCGCCGGGCGGCGAAGATGCCATGGCGATCCAGGGCGGCCTGAATGAAGCACGCCAGTTGCTGTTGCACATGAAGAGCGGCGGCAAGACACCGCCGATGATGGAACAGATCGCACCGCCGCAGGAAATGGCAAGCGCCGCCGCGCCGGGTAAAGAACGCATCACCGGTCGCATCACGCTCGATCCGAAACTGAAAGGCAAATACAGCCCGGACGACACCCTGTTCGTGCTGGCCCGTGCCGCCGAAGGTCCGAAGATGCCGCTCGCCATCATGCGCATGCAAGTGAGCGATCTGCCGCTGGACTTCGAACTGGACGACAACATGGCCATGGCCCCGCAGATGAAGCTCTCCAACTTCGACCAAGTCGTGGTCGTGGGCCGCATCTCCAAGTCCGGCACCGCCATGCCGCAGTCGGGCGACGCCGAAGGCTTCAGCGTCACCGTCAAACCGGGCAGCAAGAACGTGCAGTTCAAGATCGACCACATCGTCGAATAAGTTGCCCCTCGCCACACAAAAAAGCCGCACCGGAAGATCGGTGCGGCTTTTTTATTTGTAGGTTGGGTGGAGCGCAGCGATACCCAACAATGCCCAGCGATGGGTATCGCTACGCTCCACCCATCCTTGTACGATCCAAACCTGCTGAAATGCTGTATAGAAAATCAGGCAAAGTTTTACGCTTCACCGGGAAGGCCGTCCCATCCTGAGCAATCGTAGGGCAATGGAATGGACACCTCCCACCTAAACGGCATCGTGATGTGCCAGACTGAAGATTCCAAACCATCAGTCAATAGAGGGAGGTGTGAAATGGATATTACGCGTATCGGCATAGACCTAGCAAAGAGCGTATTTCAGATTCACGGAGTAGACCG
>WOYI010377527.1_pt1 | contig 27024 bp, 18 predicted proteins | sample 6423411 | NCBI WGS metagenome assembly WOYI01 (sample SAMN13441803, study PRJNA592873) | oil field metagenome | biome: oil field; feature: oil-well bore; material: oil-contaminated soil; isolation source: oil-contaminated soil from oil-well borehole | place: Germany: Wietze | collected 2016-10-18 ...
ATTGCAGCCCGAGCAGCCCCCACGCCCGGATCTGGCATCGCAGACTAATCGATAGATGATCAACCCCACAATTACCGCAAGCACAACACTGATAATGATCGTTGGAACCATCTTAACCTCTCACACCCGCGTTCGCCTGCTTCAACGAGCCAACTGCCTTCGGTGACGGTCTAAAAAGCAGCCACAACATCAACCCCAACAATGCCAGGGCGATGCCTGTCCACGCAGAAAATGCACCACTCTGCAGCCACGTCCCGAGCTGATAAACCATCAGAGCTACTGAATAACCAATAGTGATCATATACCCGATTGCGAACGAGGTCCACGCGGCGCTGTTCATCTCGCGCCGGATTGAGCTGATCGTCGCGATGCAGGGCGCGGAGAGCAGCACAAAGATCAGGAATGATGTCGCGGAGAGGGGCGAAAACGCTGCCCGCAAACTACTCCAAATCTCTTGTCCACCTTCAGCAACTTCGCCAAATCCATAAAATATACCAAAACTGCTTACCACCGTTTCCTTTGCGACCAGCCCGCTCAATGCCGCCACCACCGGGCGCCACTCTCCCCAACCTAAAGGTTTAAAAATCCAGGCAATCGCGTTACCAATGGCAGCCACGATACTCTGATCGATTTGCCCACTTTGTAACATTCGGAACTGACCGTCCACCCAACCGAAATAAGTCATGAACCAGATCACAATGGCTGCCAGGAGGATGATGGTGGACGCTTTTTTGACAAAGGATGAAACTCTATCCCAGGTGGTAACAAAAATGTTTTTCAATGAAGGCCAGCGGTAAGCAGGCAATTCCATCACAAAAGGTGCAGCCTCTCCCTGGAATAGGGGAGTTTTTTTCAGGATGATTCCTGAGATGACCACGGCCGCAATCCCTAAAAAGTAAGCTCCAAAAGCCACCCAACCCTTGCCCCCAAAAAAGGCACCTGCAATCATTGCAATCACCGGCAGTTTCGCGCCGCAAGGGATAAAGGATGTTGTAATGATCGTCATGCGCCTGTCATGTTCATTTTCAATCGTGCGTGCCGCCATAATTGCGGGCACGCTGCAGCCACTGCCGATCAGCATCGGGATAAAACTTTTCCCTGAAAGCCCAAATTTGCGGAACATGCGATCCATGATGAACGCCACCCGCGCCATGTACCCGCTAAATTCGAGCAAGCCCAGGAACAGGAATAAGACTACCATCTGGGGCAAAAAGCTCAGCACCGACCCAACTCCCGCCAGGATGCCGTCTACCAGCAAGCCTTGCAGCCAGCTTGCCACCCCCCAATCCGCCAGCGCTCCGCTGATCGCAGGCAGGATAATCTGCCCAAACAGCCGGTCGTTGGTCCATTCGGACATTGTCGCCCCAACTGTGTTTACCGAAACGTAGTAGACGAGAAACATCATCACCGCAAAGATCGGCAAAGCCAGCCAGCGGTTGGTCACAATCCGATCGATCCGATCAGAAGGCGACATCTCGCCCGCCTTTTTGCGCACGGTAACTTTCTCGAGCACGTCTTCAATAAAGTTATATCTTTCTGCGGCAATGATGCTGTCGGAATCGTCGTCGTATTCCAGTTCGCACTGGCGAATATCCTGTTCAATATGCGCCTTTAACTCCGCAGAGAGGCCTAGTTCTGCTTCTACCAGCTCGTTGCGTTCGAAAAGCTTGACCGCATACCAGCGCTGTTTGTGCTCTGGCTGTTGATGCAGGGCAACTTCTTCGATGTGCCCCAAGGCGTGCTCTACCCCGCCGCTGAAACGGTGCAATGGCAGGGGGTGCCCTTTTTTCTGAGCTGCTAACGTGGCAATCCTGGCAAGTTCATCGATCTGCGTCTCGCGTAGTGCCGATATTTCCACCACCGGCACGCCAAAAGCGTTGCCAAGTGCCGCCCCGTCAATCTTCGCCCCGCTTTTCTCGACTTCGTCCATCATATTGATTGCCAGAACCATCGGGATGCCCAACTCCGCCAGTTGCGTCGTCAGGTAAAGATTCCGTTCCAGGTTCGTGCCGTCTACGATGTTTATGATTGCGTCAGGATTGGACTCGAGCAGGTAATCTCTGGCTAATTCTTCTTCCAGGGAATTCGTCGAGAGTGAATAGATCCCCGGCAGGTCCACCAATACCACCTCCGGGTGTCCGATCAACACACCCTCCTTCTTCTCAACCGTTACACCAGGCCAGTTGCCAACGTATTGGTTTAAACCGGTGAGAGCGTTGAAAAGCGTAGTTTTACCAGAATTTGGATTTCCCGCGACAGCGATGGTTATGGGCATAGTGGCATTCATTAATAGAAGATATTGGTGAACTAACTTCGATGATTTCAGCGTCGTCCTTACGCAGGCTTAGCTCGTAGCCGCGCAAATTGACTTCGATAGGGTCTCCCAGCGGCGCGGCTTTACGCACGAAGATCTCAACATTTTTGGTGATGCCCATATCCATTACCCGGCGGCGAATTCTTCCCTGTCCGTGGACTTTTACCACCCGGGCTGATTCCCCTATCCGAACATCTTTCAAAGTCTTCATCTGGTCTTCCTCTTGGTCTGAACAAGCCTTCGTCTGACCGCATTTTTTTGTTAGGCTTACCTAACAAGTTAAATGTTAGTCCAACCTAACTAATCTGTCAAGGTTTTCGGTGTTAAAATTGAAGGGAGTGTTTTATTAAAGGAAGAAGAGCGACCGCATGAACCTACAAGAATCCGCTGAGATGTACCTCGAGACGATCCTCATCCTTGAGAAGAAAAATAGGAATGTCCGCGCCATCGACATTGCCCGTCAGATGCAGTTCTCCCGCCCAACCATCAGCCAGCAGATCAAACGACTTGCTGCTGACGGCTACCTGGAGCTGGACGATAACAAACATATCTCTCTTACGCCTAAAGGCCGCCAAATTGCTGAAGAGACTTACAGCCGCCACAACAGCCTGGCGGAAATTTTCATCTGGATGGGGGTCAGCGAGCAAACCGCCTTTGAGGATGCCTGCCGCATCGAGCACTACATCAGCGCGGAAACCTTCGACTGTTTGCGCCGGCATTATGAGAACACGCGCAATAATGCGAATGCAAGTGACTTGGGCTGATAGCCGCCTTATTTAATGGTATAAACCCTGCCATGACCTACAAACCAGACCTCGATATTGCCAGGCTCTACGCCAGCTTTGCTTCGCCGATTGCCGAAGTTGACTGCGGCAGGCTATGCGCACCCCATAATCCTTCCGGCAAACCCTTCTGCTGCGACATCTGCGTGGCAGTACCCGTGGCATTAAAAGAGGAATGGGCTTACCTCAAGCCCAACACCCAGCTTTGGCATCGCTTGCGCGGCGATGAATGCCCCACTGATCCCATCGATGTGCCTAAGATGAAAGCAGAAACGCCGGGCTACATGCACCTGATGGCTTGCCGGGGTCCTGAATATTGCGAGCGCGACTTCCGCACCCTCAGCTGCCGCCAGTTTCCCTTCTCTCCCTATATCACAGCCGACGACCGCTTCATCGGGCTTACTTACAACTGGGACTTCGAGCAGGTCTGCTGGGTCATCAGCAATCTCCACCAAGTCACCTCTGCCTACCGCCGGGAATTCATCGACATTTACGATCGCCTGCTCTACGAATACCCCAAGGAGTACGACAGCTACTACTTTCTCTCAGAGGACATGCGCGAAGCCTTCAAGAAGCGCCACCGCCGCATTCCAATTCTCCACCGGGATGGATGGGATTACCTGCTCAGCCCCGCCACCGACCGCCTCACGCGCGTGCCCGCCGCCCAATTCCGCAAATTCGGTCCTTATAGAAGATCCTGAATACTGCTAAATGATCATCCTTATATAAAATGGAGAGGGATTGGCAAAATCGCTCAATCCCTTTCCATTATTCCAGAAATCTTATGCCGTTACGTCCGGCACTTGATTGTCAGGAGTTGCTTTTTTTTCTGTCAAGCTGCGTCTGATTTCCTCTTTTAGCCTGTCAGTTTCCTCACTGGGCTGTCTCTGCCCGGCGTTCACCTCCAGGTTCAGCTTATCTGAGAGCAACAGGGTGAGCAGTCCTTCCATGATGCTGCTGCCAGTCACGCCGCCTTCGCTGCTGCCGCCCACCACCACCCTTGGCACCACGTCCACGCGGGATTGCTGCACGGCTTCCGCGAAGCGATTCATGACCTGCTGGGTCACCTGGAACTGCGGGCCGCCATAAGCGGCAACCTGTTCCTCAGTGGCGATAGCCTGAGCAATACCGGTGCGGGCAATTCTCTCGGCTTCAGCCTCCGCCAGGGTGCGGATCTGGGCAGCTTGCTGCACTGCCCGGGCATAATCAGCCTTGCCCTGGTTGGAAAGCACCGTAATGCTCACCTCCGACTCGGTAATGTTGCGCTGCTGCTCTGCGCGAGCCTGGGCTTCGCGTAGCTCTCTTTCCTTTTGTGCAGCAACTTGCTGGCGCTGGAAGGTTTCGATTTGTTCCACCGCTATCTGCCGCGAGCGCAGTTGGTTAAGAATGATCTCCATATTCTTGTCATCGCCTGCTGTCGTCGGCGTGCCAATCAGCACTTCCTCCAGCTCCAGGTTGTAATGCAGGAACTTATCTTTCATCTCCTGGCTGGACTGGCGCTGGATTTCGTTGCGCTCATGGATGAGCTCGATCAGGGTGCGAGTTTGACCAATGTTTTTGAAGTACGCCGACACCATCGGGTCGAGAGTCTGCTCCACCAGTTTCTTGACGTCCCCAAAGCGCTGCACCACGAGCGGAGCTTTCTGGTAATCAATATGAATGACAACCGAAAGCGGCAGAGAGGGCTCAAAAGCATCTTTGGTGATCAGGGAGACTTCCGAAAGATTTTCATCCAAATTATGGGAACCCACCTCGGACTTAATCCACTTGAGGATGATATTGGTAGTTGGTACCATCACCACTTTGCCAGCATAGGTATTGAACGCGTATTTGCCGGGTAAGAGCGGGTCACTCCAAACCCCGCGGCTGCCTGTGCTGACCAACTCGCCGTGGCGGTAATCCAAACCGGAAAGGTCTTCGCTGAGTTTGCCCGTGTAAGACACCACCACGCCCACAAAACCAACCTCGACGACTGTTTTTTGAATCATTTCCACGGTGGCAAAGAGTCGGTTGAGGTAATAAGTGCCTTCCACCAAAACCTGCAGTTGACGCCCGCGCAAACCCGAGGCGTTGATAAACCTGTCTGGCATCTGGAAATTGTTATGATAGGTCACGCTGTCTGTCATGTCGGAGCCGACAATTGGCGCGATAATCTCACCAGATGGCAGTGAAGGTCCATCATGCACGGTCACAATCCCAATCATGTCGTCAGAGTCCTTGATAACTACGGGGGTAAAACCTTTGCGTTCTCTGATGACCGAGGTCATGCTTTCGATGACCATCTGGTCATCCTTGCTGAGGGGGAGGTAATAAACCCGTTCTTCAGTAATGACCACAAACTGCGCCAGGTTGATGGCGTAAGTACCTTCGCGCAGGATCTGCCTCTGCGGACCGCGCTGACCGCCGTGGGTCAAAAAGTCGGTCACATCCTGAAAATCATGTGCGGTAATATTGGATGCCAGGACCTGCATGGCGCTCAGAGGCTCACCGTCACGCGCGAAAACATATCCGATTTTCCCCTGGGCAATGGTCACCAGGGGGGAAATGAGCACCCGGTATTGAAAGGGCATCAGGAAGTGCAAACCACCGCGGAGAACGTTGGGCTGATAGCCCGCTTCACCGTTCAGAGCGATAAAACCCGATTTGAGGGAGCGGCGACCAAAGCGTTTCTCCACAATTCCTATGCGGTTATTGGGTATGAAGCGTTCGCCGGAAAGCAAAACCAGCAGCACCAACACGCCCACGATGAGCGGTACGAGTATATTATTAGGCATTGTATCTCCTTGAGAATGTTTACGATATTGAACGCTTTTAGTCTACACCCTCTCACAAGGGAAGACTATAGATAATATAGGCTTTGCTCTGCAAAACAAGCATGATGCAAAACGGTGCCCCTCCCCAATTTTTCTACATTCTCCCGGCCAAGGAGTTGACGCAATTCTAAAAAATTTTCCTGGAATACTCTCCCGCATCGTCCCGCACGATGGTAATTCTCCCAATACGGCAAGATGGTGGGGCTTACACCCTGCTCAGCACAATCTTCCCATCCATCGCGTGCAAACGCACCCGCTCAAGCCCTTCGGATTTTTCCATCATTTCTGCGCCTTCACAGCGGTATCCGTGCAACGTCAACCCGGCATCGAACTGGTCCTGCGCTGCCTTTAGCGTGATGGTCAGGCCTTCGCGCACCACCTCGCGGATTTCTGCGCTGGCATAATCCAGGCGCACGTCCGCCGCAAGCTGCCAGCCCAGCGGTAGAATCGCTCCGCGGCGGGCAGGAAGGCGAACCGGACTGCCGCCAAAGAGCGGCTCGCCGGCAAACTTGATCACGCTGGCAATTGGGTCATCCTGATAGTTGCTGACGAACAGGAAGCTGCCGCGCTCGCCGACGCTCAGGCGCGTGTCGGCCCATTCGCTGGTTTCAAACAGTGCCTGGCAACCCATCTTCAGCGCCATCTGGTTGACAACGTCGCTGTCCTCGAGCGTGAAAGCGCCAAATGCCGCGCCAAATACCAGCGCCTTGCCTGAGCCCAGCGATTTGATGAAGCCCACCACGCGACCGTCGTCATGCGAGGCGATAACTTCATCAAAGCTGCCCGTGTAGGTCTGCATGAACGAAACCGGGATATCGCCATACTGGAAGGCATTGATCTCGTTATACGAAAAAGGCGCGTCATCCTCAATCTGGCGCAGGTCGAGTGCATCCTTGAGGATTGTGCAGGGCTGACCCGTAAAATCCTGCTCGCACATGCGCCCGGCCAGCACCAGTTTGCCGCCGCCGGTCACATAATCCACCAGCTTTTGCTGCGTGGCGGCGTCGCACTGTTTCTCCATCATCACCCACAGCAGCGGGGTACGCTCCGGGTTCAGCGGCGCGCTGGCCAGTTCAAGCGCGTCAAACGGGCGGTGGCTGAGTGCCAACCCACGGGCCAGGAAATCAAACAACACGGTGTCACGCTGGTGAGTGATGATGTCGGTGTCCCTTTTGGTGGCTGTGTTGTACACCTCGGTCTTGAAATAATCCAACAGGAACCCAATGGTGGTCACGGTTTTGGGCTGTGCCAGAACCAGGTCAACGCCGTAGGCGTTTAATGTGCTGGAAAGTTGCGGGTAGCGGAAGTAATGCCGACGCAGCGTGCCGTCCTTGTGCACTGGATGGCCCCAATCGTGCCGTTTGACCGGGCTGAGCACCGGGTCGTTTTCGCCGTCGCAGAACAGGTAATGGTTGATCGCCCGCAGGCCGTTGGAAATGCACAGCCGGCTATACAGGTCATTGAAAGACGACTGCGCGTTGCTGTGATCCTGGCAGCCGCCAGCCTGGAACTCAATAGAAAACAGCGGTTGATCGGGGTTTTGAACTGCCTTGATCATCTCGTTCACCAGCAGCAGTTGGTGATAGTTGCCTTCACCAATGCCCCCCGGGTACACGTCGATGGCGCTGATCATGTCGTCCATGCGAATCACGTCGATCAACTGTGAAATGCCAATCGGGAAGGTCTTGCCGCCGTTGGCAAAGCCGTGGATGTTGATCACCTCCGGCACATCCAGCCCATTGGCACGCGCTTCCTTGCGCAGGAATTCGGTATATTCGCGCAGGTAGACGCGATAGAAATCCTTGTAATCCTCAAGCCCCTGGGCTGCGCAGGGATGCGTGGGAATGCTGAGTGCGTCGCGCAGCGTATCAATCAGCGATCCTCCAGGGTAGCGTTCAAGAGCCGCATCGCCATAACGCGCCCGCACATAGGCCGCCATCCGCGCCAGCGTATCCGGGTTGACGTCCAGCATGTTGCGAACCCACTGGATCATGCCCATTTCATTATCAAGCTGCACCATGATGATTTTGCCGCCGTGGGTGATTTGGCGCGGCGTCAGCACCTCAAACACCGCCCGGTACCAACGGGCCACACAAGACAGGTAGTCAGGATGCTGGTAGCTGACAAAGTCATTGACGGGCTCACCGCGGTTGACAACCGCCACCTGCGGATAATGGTTGAGAACCCACGGGGGAATGCCCTCGTCGATCGTCTCAGCATTGATGTACGGCCCCGGCCGGGCGATAACCCACAGCCCCATCTCCGCCGCCAGATCCAAAAAGCCGGCCAGGTCGCGCATCGGGTGACTGTGCCCGTCCAGGTCTGTCACACCTTCTTCCACCTCGTGCCACAGCCAGGGAATGTAAGAAGCAACCGCATTAAATCCGGTCGATTTCAACAAATCCAGGCGCTGGCGCCATTCTGCCCTGGGGGTGCGAAAATAATGAAATTCGCCCGACTGAATCAACACCGGTTGGCCATCCAGCCAGAACTGGCCATTCTTTGCATAGAATTTGCTCATACATTAAACTCCTGATTTTTTTTAGTAAATTGCAATATTGTCAACGATTTTTGAATCAGGTCGCTGTCGGTGTAGGTTTTCCAGACCATCCCACTCAGATAATTGTCGATCATGATCATTGAACAACCCTTGTCGATGCCGTACAGCGAGGTGCTGTACCACGCTGGATTCACGTCCAGGTTATAGGCATCGCAAAAGCCGAAGTTTCCCCAGGTGCGCGGCTGCTGGTGATAGAGATAATCGGTCAGCGCCAGCGTTTCTTCCGGGATGAAGGGCAGGCAGCCAAGCGCGGCATAAATGGAAATCGTACCGTCGTGCCAGGGCTCGCTCTTGCAGGGAGAGCTGCCGTAAACGCCATAACCGCGCGGGCAGTCACCCGCGCTGAGCCCCCAGCTGTTGGCATGATAGGTCTTGAACTTATCCGAGTTCTCGATGCAAAAACTGCGGTTGGCCAGCGCCGCCTGGCGGGTATTTTCAAACCAGTCCACACCGTCCGGATCCAAGTAGCGGCCAAAATCCATCCAGGCTTCGCTGAACAGGTAGGCAAACAGGCTGCCACCGGGAATGAAGATGACCGGTTTGCCCTGGTAGAAAACGGTGTCGCGCGAGAAGCCAGCGTATAACCGCCGAGCTGCTTCGGGTGCGACAAACGGCGCAGCCTGCAGGTACATCATCTTCTGCTCGGCCGACATATCCCACTGCGAGATAAAGCCGGGCTCGCCTTCCACGTAGTCGCCGTGCCGGTCGGGGTTATAGGCCATGTGAAAGAGCATCCGACCATCGCGTTCAAACACCAACCAGTTCCAATCCACCCGCTCCAGCAATCGGCTCGCCAGGTCCTGGATTTCTGCATCCTGGAAGTAGGCTGCCGCGGTAATCACCCCGTTCAGGCAAATGGCTGTGTCGATGGTCGAATACTCACAGGCTCTGTAACGCAAACCAGTGTGAATATCGAGATAGTGGGCAAAAAAGCCGCGGTGGTGGCTGACACGCTCGTTTAACGTGCGTAGCGTCCCGCGCGTGATCTCAACTGCCTGCTGCTCTTGGAGGTAGCCGCGTGCATGCCCGATCACCCAGGCAGTCAGCGCAAATCCGGTCGAGGCGATGGAAGCGAGCTGCGGATGCTTTGTCGAATCGACGGTCAAACCAAAGCCCGGGCTGCCCCTTTCGATGTTGGTGTTATTTAGATAAAACTCGACCGACCCCCTCAACTCAGATTCGATAATTTCTGAAACACGCATATACACTCTCCGCTTTTTCTGGTGTGATATCTCAGTGTTTAACAGAAGACTCGCGCGGGATCAATTTAACAGGTACGCGGTATAGAGGAAAGGGCGTGTCATGATCGAGAAAGTCGATCAGCCAGGTCGCGGCCAGCGAGCCCCAGAGAAAACGCGGCGCGCCAATCGTCGTCAGGCTTGGGTGGGTAAATTTTGAAACCTGCACATCGTCAAATCCCACCACCGCAATATCCCGCGGCGCGATTAATTGATGATTTTCCATCGCCCGCAGAAACCCAAGCGCCATCTGATCGTTAGCGCAAAAGACCGCTTCGGGGATATTTTTGGATTCAATAATCGTATTGGCAATTTCATAGCCTGATTCTTCGGTAAAATTGCCGTCAAAAACGGGAACGGACAGATCGTGCTGCTGGCTTTCTTCCAGAAAGGCTTTCATACGCTCGGCGTTGTCAAAAGAATCGCTGGCGCCGGCAATGTAAAAGATTTTTCGCAATCCCTGGTCATACAGGTGGTGAAACGCCTCCTTAACGCCGGACTGGTTATCAAGCAGCAGGGGAAAAACATAATCTGCTTCCAGGCGGCGGTCCAGCACGACGATGGGGTAGCCCTTGGTGGCGAGCTTGAGGATGGTTTCGTTTTTTACCTTGACATCGAACACGATGGCGCCATCGACCTGGCGCTGCCCGAGGATATTGCGCTTCGACCGGCTCTCGGGGCAGACGATTAATTCGTAATCCGTCTTCAAGACGGCATCGTGAATGCCCTCCAGGATGTCTTCATAGAAGGAGCCACCAAAACGGGTGATAAAAACCCCAATGGTATTCGTCTTGCGATTTTTGAGGTTACGGGCAAACGCGTTGGCGTGATAATTCAGCTCATCGGCAGCCTGCAAAACGCGCTGGCGGGTGGCCTCGCTGATGGTGCCGACCCCGTTCAACGCGTAGGATGCCGAAGTGACGCTCACTTTTGCCCGATTGGCAACATCCTTGATCGTGATCATTATTCCGAATTGCGACTCCTAGTTTCCGCTGATTTGCAGGCGTTCCAACCCCTGTAGCAGGTTCTTGTTTTCCATCGTGATCTTGTATACCATATCTTCCTGGTAATTTGCCAACATCAGCAGGCTGATGCCTTTGTCGATGCCGATGACGTCGCTGGCAAACCAATCCCTGCTCAGGTTGAAGGCGTCCTTGAAACCGTATGGGCCTTTAAGATCCTCGAGCGAGTAGTAATACAGCATGGCCCGTTGCGCCGGCTCGGGGACGAAGATGATTGAACCGATCGCACCGGAGGGCGGAATCGTATCATCGATGAAATGTTGCTGGTTATCAAACCCCGACGGCGGCGCGCCGTACCGGCCGTTGTAACCATCCGGCCCATCACAAGCGGTCAGACCCCAGGCGTTCGGCCCCAGCGTGGAGTATTCCTCGTCCATGTTGGTCGCAAAACTCACCTGAGCCAGAGAGGCTTCCACTGAGTTGTCAAACCAGTTCGTGTCCTTCTTGTCAGTGCGCCCACGGAAGTCAATCCAGGCGTGGCTGAACTGGTACGTGAACAGCGAGCCGAACCACGAATGGATGAAAGGCTGACCGTCGCCATATTTAGCATAGTGCCGCGTGAATGCATAGTAGGGCATCTGGTCGGTTGGGTGGGTGTCCGAGCCGGCCGCCAGCACGTAGAGCATCAACTGCTCAGCATAAAAATCCCAGTAGCCTTCAAAACCTTTCTCCGGGCGATAGGCCATGTAGAACATGTTCCGGTCGGGGTCGATGAACCACGGCCAGTTGACCGCGTCATAGATTTGTTGGGCCTTGGTTTGAACCTCGCCGCCGAAGTATTCGCCCGCCGAGAGCACGCCCATCAACAAAATCGCTGTGTCGATGCTGGAAATTTCGCTATTCCAGGCTCGCTTGCCGGTTTGCATGTCAACGAAGTGGTAATAAAAACCCTCCTCACGCTCCATGCTAAGCAGTGTATCCAGTGTGCGCGTCACACGGTCGAGACCCTGCTCGTAGGTGATGTAGCCCTTTTCGATGCCGATCAGGTAGGCAGTCAGGCCGTAGCCGACCGAGGCTATGCTGGCGACACCTTCCGAGCCGGGGTAACGGTCGCGGATCAAGCCGTAGCCGGGGCTGTTTTCATCCGTGTTGGTGCGCTCCCAGAAGAAGTCGAACGAGCCTTTCATTTCCCACTCGATGACTTCGGCGATACTTGCTGCGGCTTCGGTTTCAGCCGGCACAGGTGCTGGCGTCGCCGTCGGGGCAGGCAGACTGGTGAGCGTCGGTTCAACCTTTACCTGGGTGGTCACCGCTGGAGCTGCGCATCCGGTCAGGAGCAGCAGCAGAATGAGAACAGCCGCAAGTCGCTTATTCACCGGTAATACCTGAGCGATCCACCGATTCGACGAACCATTTCTGTAGAAGGAAGTACATTACCAGCAGCGGCAAAATGTTCAGGAAGGTGCCGGCCAGCTTGACTGCTTCGTTCAACCGGTCAAAGATGTTGACCATGCCTGGCGGATATAGATTCTCGTAAGCCTGCGTAAATTTGCCAAGCTGCATCGGCAGTGTTTGAATGCCGCCCTCCAGGAAGATGGACGTCAGGTACGTCTCGTTCCAGTACCACACGGTGGAAAAGATGATCGAGATAATGAAGGCCGGTGCCGCGGCGGGCAGGGCAACTTGAAAGAAGATTCTCAAATCCGATGCGCCGTCCAGGCGGGCTGCTTCCTCCAGCACCTTGGGAAAGGACAGGAAGGTTTGATAGAAGATCAGAATAAAGATCGCGCTGCGGTAGCCCTGGCCGAACAGGGCCGGCAATATCAACGAGAGAATGTTGCCGAGCAGCCCCAGGTTTTTGTACATCAGCATCTGGGGAATGACCGTGTTTTGCGCTGGGATGATGAAGGTCGCCAGGATCAGTGCAAAGATGATGTTCTTGCCGGCGAACCTGTAGCGTGCCAACCCGTACCCCACCAGCGAACAGACCGCTGCCGTGATCAGCGAGGGTAGTACGCTGACCAGGATGGAAGAGACCAGCGTATTGGAATAGTCCAGCACGCGGAGAGCTTTTTCGTAATTGCCCAGGTATAGGGTTGTGGGTACCCACTGCACCATTGGATTCAACAAATCCGTCGGACTTTTCATGCTGGTAACTAACATGAACAGCAGCGGATAGAGATATACAAAGCCGATGGCTATCAGCAGCGCATACAGCAGCACAGTGAAGACCATGCCGTAATTGGTGCGGCTGCCGAGTAGAAAAGTTTTGATTTTTGTGAGATCAGGTTTTTTCACCCTTAGGTTACCTTCCATCAGCGCCTCTTCTCTCTGCGTGGGGATAGGACCAGGAACATGACCGCCAGCAGCAACAGCAACACGAAGAAATACAGGAAAGACATTGCGCCTGCATACCCAATGCCGCCTTGCACGGCATAAGTCTGGTTGTAAATGTATTTGATGACCTTGTTTTCAGAGAAATGCGACAGGGTGATAATTGTGTATGCCGCGTTGATGAGCGTTGTAGTCGAAAGCGAGGGCAGCGTGATCTTCCAGAATGATTCCCAGGCCGAGGCTCCATCGATCGATGCGGCTTCGTACAAGCTCTTATCAATCTTTTGCAGGCTGGAGAGATAAATGAGAATTTGGACGCCAGAGAACCACAGGATCTGGATGAACGACGTTAGCAGGTATTCCACCGGATTGCTCAGGTAACTGGGAAGCGTTGACAGGAATTCCGTGATGGCCCCCAGGTTGGCAACTCCCGGAACCGATGTGGCACCCTGGGCAGTCAATTCCTGGATGACCGGGCCGCTGGTGATGACCACCGGCAGGAAGAAGATGGTGCGGAAAAAGCCCTTGAACTTGAAATTCATATTCAGGAACAGGGCGATGACCAGCGAAAAGATGATCGCGATGGGAACTGAAACCAACGTTTCGATGACATATTCGATTAGCAGTCCCACAAAGGTCGGGTCGGTGACCAGGGCACGTGAGTAGTTGTCCCATTGCACCGGTCGCAGGTCGATGCCGGTGGCTGTGACCGTAACCTGGTTCACGCTGAATAAGAATGTCTGCACCAGCGGAACCATGGTGAAGACAACAAACCCGATGATCCACAGGAAGACGAATCCGTACCCGTATAGATTCTCACGCGTGCGTAATCCAATTCCCTTGAAGTGGAAGAGCTTGCGTTTGGTCATGGTACCACCTCCCGGATGACTGCATCCTTTGCATTCACCACCGTTCCGTCCGCGTTGAAGGGCTGATCGGTGTAATTGACCAGGATTTGCTTGCCGTTTTCGTAGGTGACAGCTGCCACACCCTCCGCCAGCATTTCACGGGCAATGATACTTTGGCCTTTAAACGGCCCCAGCAGCGCGTTTAACCACTGGTAGGTTTGATTGATTTCGCTGCCCCATTGTTGGTAGGATGAGGTGTACAGCCAGCTGGATCGCGTGTTGATGATCTTGCCGGTCACTTCCTGGGTGAGGAAGAAAGACGGGTAAACGCCGTATTCCACGTGACGCAGCAGGTCAGTTTGCGGATCCGAAGAGAAATTTATCGCCGGACCGTAATACGGGACATATCCTGAAAGGACAATCTGGAGGAAGGGCACGGCTTCGCTGGTGTAGATATAGCCATTGTTCGAAATCGGCATGTCATAATACGCGTCCATGAAACCGAACATGTAATCGTTCGGTATATAAAAAGCCTTCCTGCCCGGATTTGCTTCCATCAGCGAACGGTAGCGGGTGATAGCTTGCTCGCGGTTGAGGAAGTTACCGTCTTTAAAATCGCTGTACAGCGTCGATCCGATCCCGTCCAGGGCTAATCCGGCATTCAGCTGGGAAGTCACATCCGCGTTGAGGTTGGATAAGCGCTGGCTGACCGCTTCATAATTCAGATAGTAGTTGACTGTGTGGCGGTTGTAGCCAATCATATTGACGTTGGTGATCGCCATGGCCAGGTCGTAGCGCGGCGAGTATCCACCCTCCTGGGGGAGCGCGGCTTGCGGATTCAGGTAAAGCGAGAAATTGCCGCCTTCCGATTGCACCTTTTCCACCAGTTCGCCTAGCTGTTCCAGGCTGCCCAGACCACCGTCGATCTCCAGGGATTTTGGCGGCATGCTCGATGCGCCCAACGGCTGCCAGCCGTAATACACCACGTCCGGGTTCTCGATCTCCAATGCATCCAGGATGGCTGCCATTTGCTCCACCGTTGTCATGGGAATCAGCCGCCACCAAAACAGGACTTTCTCCTTCTCGCCGCCCAAGAATTCCAGCTTGATGCCGATATCCTCGCCCTCGTCGGTTATTTTTTTCAGCTGCCCGCGTTCAACCAGGTATTGTTGATAGCTGCGCGCCATCCCGACGTAATCGCTGTCCTCACCGGTCAGGAAACGGTAATGGATTTTGATATCGAAAGCGTTGGTTTTTTGCTGCAGGGTGGTTACACCGGCTCCGGAGCGATTGGTAGCTTGGAAGTAACTCTGGTTGTAAATAAACATGTTATAGATGAAATTGAAGTTGGTAATGATCCCTGCCGGGTGGGCCTGGATTTCCCCATAGGAAGCGCCCTTTTCGACAATGGCAATATACCCGTTTTGCTTCTCGCCATGGACCATGCCGTACACGGGTACCGAAATGTGCATTGCCCGGTTGACGGCCGGGTCGTAGGGCAGCTCGACCAGCATGCCCAGGTCGGGGCCGTAATAACGCCCGTAATACATATTGGTCGCTTTGGTCGTCTCGGCAAAACGGATCAGACTGCCAGAGCCGTCCGGGATGAACATGTACCCCGGCGTGACGGCGTCACGGGTGTAGCCCAGGAACGGATAAACGTACACCTGTCCAAGCTTGTAGGCCGGGTCTGCTTCCTGGATGGTGTCAAAAGGAATCTCAACGCTGACACCGGCATCTTCCAGCATAACGCGCAGCAGCAGCGAGATGGATGGATCGGGGAAGGTGACCGTAGCCTCAAAACCCTGACCGGTAGGGTTGAACTGAATGACCGGCTCGGAATCGGTGATGGATAAGCGCTCGGATGCGGTTTTTTCATCCAGGTAATCGATGCTGATGCCGCTGGAGGCAAAGGCAGTCCATGTTTTATTCAACCGGTCGCCGTCGATCTTTTCATCGAGGTTGGAATGCCAGATGTATCCGCTGCGCCGGTCGACGACTTTGAACGCCAGCGAAGCGCGGTTGGCATACAACTGATAATTGGCGTTCTCACCCATCAGTTCGTACGTTTCCGGGATTTCCTGGCCAAGCTGCCCGGCGGGGTGGGATGCTTGCAAGCCTCCTTGCGCTTTGACTGCCTGCGGTACGGGGACTAACCCCAGAACCAACAGGAGCGTGATCAAAACCTGGAGGAGTAAATGTCTTTTAGCCACGTAATCTGACCTCCTGGAAAATCGCCGAGATAAAGTCGAACAACTGGTTGAACAGGACGTAAAGGATGTAACCGGTCAGGACAAACAGCGCCATCGTGAAGATGGTGATGAGCACGTTGCGCACTGTTTCCCAGAAGGAATAGTTTTGGATCTCCTTGACCATGATGAACAACATCAGACCTGTCCACGCCAACACAAGGTTCATCGTGAACGAGTAGAGGAATGCTTCGTTCAGCGATAAGACATTCGTCAGCAGCGCGATGGGTAGCATGAACAATGCATAGGGGAACAAACTGTAGGCAGTGCCGATAATCACATCGCGCACGCGCCCTTCCCCATCGCTGATGGTGGAGATCAGATAGTTGGCTGCGTTCCAAAGGATAATCAGCAGCAACGTCATCACGATCTCGTTGCCCACCGGGATAAACGCCACGTCCGGGTAGGAGTTGAAGACGAAGCCGGTCAGGTACAAGCTGAGCACGCGCACCGCCACTACCCACACATAGATGATCCCGGCAAACAAAAGGCTGCCGCGTTCCTTCTTTTTGATGTAATAAAAGCTGTCGGAGGGCTGCCCGATGAAGCGAAACATGAAGATAAAGTCATCGATCAGCTTGATCTGCGTCAACCCGTGCAGCCATTTGCGCACAGGATCCAGCCAGCGGTAGCGCTTGTCCAACCGCCCGAATACCGACGAGCCCACCCACAGTCCGCCAATCCAGAGGATAGCCGAGGTGAGCGAGCTCTGCAGGGCTTGGTTGCGCAGTTCCCAGTAGGCCTGCGAGTAGCCGTTTCGGTCCTCGGCATAGCGGTAATAAGTCAGAGCTTCGGTGTAATTGCGGTCTTTATAGTAGGCATCCGCGATGGCCTGGTACGCCATAATGTAAGAACCATTGGCGTTCAACACCTCTTCAAAATATGGCTTGGCTTCCTGGTAATAGCCTTCCATGTACAAACTGACACCCGCGTGCACCTGCCGGGCGAATGCCGTCGTTTGATAGGTGACGATGGCATTCTTATCCTTGTCCAGCACGTAGATGAATTCGCCATGGCGCACGATGGCTGTCGGATTGCGCAACGTGCCCAGGCGCTGGTCGCCCTTGTCTTGCGCACCAAACACAAACAGCAGGGTCCCGCTCAGGTCGTATTCATAAATCTGGCCGTTTGCGTCCACCGCCAGCACCAAACCGGTATCGCTGACATCGATGTCGCGGAACGTGGTGGAGCCATATGCTTCCGGGAAGATATTCTTGCCAGAAATGGTGAACTTGCGGATGCTTTTGAAGCGGTCAGTGCCGGCTGTTATAGTGTAGACCATGGCTTGATGGTCAATGGCAATATTCGAAGGGGAAGCCGCTTCGTTCTTCACGAACTGATCGAGCTGCTCTTTTGTCAGAAACAACCGCTGCGCGATCATCTTAAACGACATCGTGGCTGTATTGGCACCAAAGTAGCCGATAAAATTACCATCAGTGTTGAGCTGGACGATGCCGTCAGCCGAGCCTTCGCTGATTACATACAGGTTCTTGCGGGCGTCCACTGCAATTTTGCGTGGCAGGAAATCGCGATTCTTGCCAAACAGCGGTTCGGTCGGCCGGCCTATTTCTTTGAGCAAATTGCCGTCCGCGTCAAAGATGAAGACCTTGTTCAGTTTTGCGTCGGCCACGTATAGTACGCCGTCTTCATCTACAAACAGACCGGTCGGTCCCTCAAGAACATCTTCGCCATAGGTGGCTACGATCTCGAAATTTTCCAGCCGGACAATCCTCCCATTGCCGGTGTCGGCAATGTATAGCGTGCCATCCGGCGTCACCACCATTTCTTCGGCGGCGGAGATGGGCAAATCCACCTCCTCTGCCGGGCTGTAGGCATCCTGGGTCATGGTGAGAACGCCACCCGGCCCTTGTGCCCAGGTCGTATAAGGAGATTCTGCGCTGACTTTTAAGGGCATCAGCAAAAGAATCGCAACGACAGAAATGAGCAGGAGAATCTTTTTCATCATTTGAGACCCGAATGTGCCATTGTGCTCATTACTTGACTCTGCAGGAAGAAAAACATGATCAGGTTGGGCAAAAACATGATCAGTGAGGCTGCCGCGGCCATTCCCTGGCCAGCAACAGTGTTCGCACCGGCTGAAGTGGAGGTGAGCGTCGTGAGGTAAAAAGCAAAGGTCTTCAAACTTTCATCATTGATAAAAAGGGAGGAGGTTTCCGCGTTATTCCAAGTCGCCTGGAAGGTGAGGATGGCAATGGTGGCGAGGGCAGGTTTGATCATTGGCAGGATGATCTGGAAGTAGATGGACAAATCGTTAGCGCCATCGATACGGGCAGCTTCAATGATCTCGTCGGGAATGCCGTCGATGAACTGCTTGATCAGGAACAACCCCACCGGCATCGCCAGCGCCGGCAGCACATGCACCCAGAAGGTGTCCATCAATCCCAACCTTTGGATGACCAGAAAGCGCGGGATGGTGACCGCGATGGGGACAAACATAAGTGCCACGGTGTTGATGGCAAACAATGCCTGCTTAAGTTTGAAGCGCTTTTTCGATAGCGCGTAAGCCGCGGTGGAGGACACCAGGATGGAAGCGGCAATGGTCACGCCGGTAACGACGACGCTGTTAAACAGGTAGCGGCTGACCGGTACGCCCGAACTGGACATCTTCGAGAACAGGTCAGTGAAGTTCTTGAAGGTTGGATTGATAACAAAGAAACGCGGCGGGTAAGCGAACAACTCATCTGGCGGTTTGAAAGCGTGCGAAAAGATGAACACCATCGGCAGCAGCATGAACGCCGCCAGCGGCAAAAGGATTATGTAAAACTTGAGCTGGCTGGGATGGTAACCTTTGGGGTTTATGCCGCTATATTGGATCCCGGTATGTCGTTTGCGTTTGAAAATGCTCATAGTCTCACCTACTCGTTGCTGCCAAATAAGCTATTGGCAACTCTGGCGAAAAGCAGCACCATCAGCAGCAGCACCACCGAAACCGCTGCTGCATAGCCCATCTCGTAGCGCAAAAAGCCGTAGTCTTCAATATGGTTGACGATCAACTGCCCGGCATATTGCGGCGTAGGGTTGGCGCCGGAAAGCGTGACCCCAATAGCACCTGCCTGGAAGGTGGCGACGATCGCCATCACCGCGCCGAACAACATTTGTGGCCGCATCGATGGGATGGTGATGTAAATAATTTCCTGAAAGCGGTTGCTAATCCCGTCCAACGCACCAGCCTCGTACATCTCCGGGTTGATCTCCAGGATGCCGGCGAGCATGGCCAGGAAGCCCACCCCCATGCTGCTCCACAGGGTGACGATAATCATAATGGTCATCAAATACTGCGGCGATTGCAGCCATTGGATGGGTGCCTGGATAAGGTTGTAATTGAGCAACAGGCTGTTCAGGTAGCCGTTTTGATCGCCGCTGAAGATGGTCAACCACACCACCGCCATGGCAATGCTCGAAGTCATCGAGGGTGAGTAAAGAATGAGCGCCATAATGGTGCGAGGCAGTTTAGGCAATTGCGCCAAAATCCAGGCCAGTATGAACGACAGGATGTATCCGCCCGGGCCAACGATCACTGCAAATTCGATCGTGTTGGGCAAGACGTACTTCATGAAGATGTCGTCCTGGGTTAGCAGCGTGATGTAATTTTTCAACCCGATGAACTTGGGGAACTGGATGGTGTCAAACAGCGTAAAGGAGAGCAGTCCGGCCATCAGCACGGGCACCACGATGAAGATGATGAACATTAACGCGTACCCGGAAAGGAACCCGTACGCGCTCCCCTCTTTGTTGAGCCAAAGTTTAAATTTCGATTCGCGTTGAATGTGGTTATTGACCATTTTTACCCATCCAGTTCTCGACGGTTTCAATCGTGGGAATCTTAAATTCCTTCATCTTCACGCCGTTTTGCAGGTAGCCGAACTCTTCTAACTTGCGAGCGATTTCGCGGTTGATTATGATGATCGATTCGTCGATGGCCACCCGGGGGTTGACGCCGTCGAAGACGATCTTGTTCCAGGCATTGCTCAACTCGCGTTCCTGCATGTAGCTCCCGGGCAGCTTGACCGGTTCCTGCAGCCATTTCCACTGCTCCAGGATCACCTCGCGGTGGTGTTCGGAGATGGGCGAATACTGGAACGCTTCCAAATTGGCCGAGTTCCACAAGTATTCCAGGCCGTAGTTGAGGATGAGCTGTTGCTGGAAATCAATCTGGGTCTCAGTGGACATCCACCACTTCATAAACTCCCAGGATTCCTCCGGCCTGTCGGTTGATCCAAACATGATGCAGGCTTGCGCCGAGCCGGTGGCGTAGCGCAGTTCCCTGCCGTCAGGCAGCACCGTGGCCGGGTACAGGTCGATATCCCACAACCCGGCGATCTCCGGCGCGGCGGTGAGCAGCTTGATGTAGGTTTCAAAGTTGGAAACGCCGATCGGCAGGCTTCCGTAGCGGAAGCTGTCATAAAAATTGGAGGTCGTCAGCGGCATACCGTAGATGGTGAAGCTCTCGGCCATGAATTTGATCGCCTGGATGGCTTCGTCGCTGCCCAGCCCGGTTTCAAAGCCGTCAGCGCTGTAGAGTTCTGCGCCGTAATTGAAGATATAAGGCGCAGTCATCAGGTACGGCTTGGAGCCGCTACCGCTGGAAAGTGGGGTGTTGTAGTTCATGCCTTGGCGTTGCAGTTCCGGCAGAATTTCAATGACCTCCTGCCAGGTGTGCGGGATGGGAATGCCCAACGACTCCATGATGTCAGTGCGGTAGAAGGTCACCCAGAAGTCCTGCGTTTCGGGGATGGCGTAGACCGAATCGTTGATGATATAGCTAAGTAGCGAACCGGGGGAATAGATGTGGATGAACTCATCAAAATCCGGGAAGCTGCGCAGGTCCTTCAGCGCGTTGCGCACGGCCAGCTCGTAGGGCTGGTTGGTGCTGACGCCCAGAGCTACGTCCGGCTGAATACCGGCTGCATTTGCCAGGATCAGTTTGGATTCGTTCGGCATAATCGAAAATTTGACGCGAATGCCGGTATCCGGCGTAAAGCCCTCATCCGTCATCGTCTGCAGCAGGTCGACATACTGGCGCGGGCGGTTGACCCACACCTCAATTTCATCCTCGGCGGCACCGATGGATTGGTAAGGGTTCGGTCGGAACGAATAGAAGAAGCGTTTGATGCCGTCGACAAAGGAGGTCACAAATGGCACCTGAACCTGCCCGGGGGCCGAGTCAGGCGAGTGTATGTAGACTTTATCCAATGCCAGCGGTTGGCCCTGCAGCAGCGGCAGCACGTTACCAAGCAGTTGGGCGGCTGAACCAGAGCCTTCGGAGAACCGGTTCATCCGGGATGGGATCTTATCGGGGTCGGCGGCCAAAGAGCGGATGTTGTCAATCGCCATCTGATAAGAAAGCACTTCCTGTGAACCGCCGCCCTGGTTAATCGATTCGAGCATACCCAGGTCTTGTTCCAGGTCCACCGCGATGGCAATCAACTGGTCTTGGATGTCCGGGATGTAATCGGAGATAACCCATTCCTTGAACTGGTCGGTCTGGTTGCCGGTAAGCTTTTTGATCTGCAGCGAGAGAACGTTAATATCGATCAAGACCTTTTTAATTTTCTCTATGGCCGAGTTGTAAGGCGCATCATTGGCTTCGATACCGAGGACGTGCCTGCCCTGGGTCAGGTAAATTTTGAACGGCATATCGCCGCCCAGGGTGATGTTGGCCCACTGCGTGGAATATGGGAATGGGATTTGGTCCAGTTCGTCGTATGGCAACTGGCCATCGATGGTGATTTTCCGGAAAACGGTGAAGTTGTTCTTAAAGTTCTGCAGCGCTCGCAGGGTAATGTTGTACATGCCGTCCTGCGGTACTTCAAATTCATAGTAGACGGCGCTGCCGCTGCGTTCCCAGCTTTCGCCGCCAATCGTGTTCAACAGCAGCTTATAGGTATCATATGGAGTCACTTCCAGGCTGCGGCTGTTGACGGGGCGGATGGAGGTGTCATTCTTGTAACTGGGGAACTCGGCTTCCAATTCGATCAGCACGCCGGAGGAATCCGCCTTGGGATTCGCCGCCAGGTACTCCGTGTAGGTTGGGTTAGGCGCAAACGGCGCCAGGTAAATGCTGCCCAGCAGCATCGATTCGCGCGTCACTTTGAATTCAAATTCATGCTCGCCGGCGGTCAGGAAGAGTTGCGGAGGGTATTTTTGACTGAAATTCACGTCCCGCAGGACGACCTTCACCCAGCGCAGCAGGCGTTCCTGCCGGATGAGAGCGTCGTTACCATAACGATCCTGCGGAAACGTATCGCGGGAGTTTTGATAGAAAATCGGGAACACAATCCGTTGGGTATCCACCATCGGGAAAGCGCCGTCGACCAGCAGCTGGCCTTCGGGAGCGTTGATGTAAGACTCGGTAGCCGCCATGTCAAACGCGACGGTATATTGCCCGTCTGCCGGGATGGATACGGTAAACTGGATGGCGTCACCCGGCCCCAGGAATACGCTCGGTTTGTCATATTCAGCGGCGATCGCGTGATCGCTTTGCGGCATTCCGAATGAATCTGCGCGGATTTCGATCTCGCCCTCGGCAGCCGCCTGGGGCAGCGGTGCAATCTGGCTGGCAGAGTCCAGCCCCTCCGCCGAAACCGGCACAGCCGACAAAAGGAGGACAGCAGCGACCAGCAATCTAAGTAATCGGATAACCCTCATTGGAAACTCCAGCCGTGAGATCAAATAAGGTCTAATTCCTGAAATGGGCGTCGTGTTTCCACGACGCCCGTCTCCTTTACTGGTTCTTGTTCATTTCCGCGGCAGCGTCTGCCAGGATCTTGTTGGCAAACTCTTCCAATTTCGCGGCGTAGTCCTCATATTTGTATCGGCCCTCGTTCGCAAAATTGAACATGTACCACATATTGACATCCTGGTCTTCACCAATGTCAATACCGGGTTTGCCTTCCCAGCGAGCATCGATGTAGCCGGGCACAATCTTGGCCAGTGATTCGATCATGCTGTTGTCCAGGTTTTCCAGCGCAGCCAGGATACCAGGCTTATCCACGAACTCTTTGTAGAGTGCCAGCGAAGCGTCGTCAACCGAAACGGGGATCTTTGGTGCAGAACCCGCGGCTCTGGCCAGTTCAGCTTCCTTCATGTAGGCTTCTTTCGAGAAAGTCATCCACTTGGCGAAGTTGTAGGCTTCTTCCAGGTTGGCAGTCGTCTTGGAAACTACCATCACGTCGAAGACAATAGCTTGGTTGCCGCCCGGAACGCCGACAAAGTCCCAATCAAAGGTGGCGCCCGAAACATAACCCGGCACTGACCACGAGGCATCCCAGCGCATGCCGACTTCCTGGTTTAGGAACAGTTCCCCTGGGCCGGTAGATTTGAAGTTAGCCTTCTGCTCCTCGGTCAGGCCTTGCCAGGTGTACGGCTTCATTTCACCGGTCTTGGCAATAGCCTCCTTGAAAGCAACGGAGTTGTAATTCATCTTTTCACCGTCGTAGCTGAACCACTTCAAATTCGGATCAATGGCATTGGGATACCAGCCCGTAATAAATTCCTGCTCGTCCAGGCCCAGGATGCCCTTGGAAACATTGTGCAAACCAATCACAGCGTCATTCCACTCTTCCAGGGTGAAACCATATTCGGGGGCGTCCATATTAGCGGCTTCATATAGGTCTTTATTGACAAAGTAGCCCATCACGAATTGGGCAGCTGGCAGACCAAAGACTTTGCCGGAGTAGGTGAAGGAATCCTTCAATACCTCGGGCACATCCGCCCAGTCGGGGTCATCGGCAGTGAACTCGGAAAGATCAGCCACCCAGTCGTTCTGAACATAAAGCGGCACGTTGTTGGCCATGAACACATCGGGCAGTTCGCCCTTGGCTGCATAGGCCGTCAGGTTGGCTTCCCAGCCGCCCTCGGCAGACATGTCCACGAACTCGATGGTCACGTTCGGGTGCAGGTCAGTATAAGCCTTGACCAACTGCCGCTGGATATTGTTTTCCTCTTCAGTACCCAGGTTCCAGTTAGCATAGGTCAGCGTCACTGGTTCAGCGGCAGGAGGTTCGGCGGCGGGTGGTTCGGTGGCAGGCGGTTCGACGGCGGGCGGTTCGGTGGGCACTGCGGTCGGTTCTGCCGGTGCAGTGGGCGGAGTCGTAACGGTTGGGGTCGCAGCGGTAGAGCAAGCGGCCAGCACAAAGACAGCGATTAGGGTCAGACTAATTAACATAGTAAACTTTTTCATGTTATTTATCTCCTCTTGAATATTGAGCAAATTGTGAAAGTCAAAAAAACGTTGGTGGTCATTGTTGCTAATTTTCTCTTTATCTCTCCTTTTCTTACCCATTCATGCAACTAAATGGGTGTATTTTCAGGTTAGCCCAACAAAACTTCAACCACGTGATTCTTTCCGTCCGCAAAGACCGGGATCAACTGGTTGCCTACGGGATTTCCATCCACGCGCATGGATTGCACGCCGTGGTTCAAGTGGGCGGGGTTCTGAACGGTAATTTGATAAGTGGCGCCTTGGAACCTTCGCGTGACCTTGAAGCCGTCCCACTGCGCCGGAATGGATGGGTCCACCAGCAGTCCGTCCGGCTGCGGCCGGATCCCCAGGATCCAGTGTGTGACCACGCGGTGCATCCACTGCGAGGAACCTGTGTACCAGGTCCACCCGCCCCGGCCGTAATACTCGGAGAGTGGCCCGTCGATGTTGCCCGGCGTCACATAAGGCTCGGCTTTGTAGGTATCAATATCCTGGCTGCGGTTGGGCGGACAGATTTTGCGGAAGGCTTCATAAGCTCGCTCGGGCTGCCCCGCCAGCGTATAGGCCCACACCGACCAGGTGGCCGCGTGCGTATACACGCCGCCGTTCTCGCGCAAGCCGGGGGCGTACCGCGTGATGTAGCCAATGTCTGCCCGCGGCTTGGTGAAGGCGGGATAATTCAGCAGGGTGCCAAAATCCTTCAACAAGTATTTCGTCACCGAGTCCATGGCTGTTTGTACGCGATCCTCTGGCGCAATCCCGCTGATTACCGCCCAGTTGTTGGGCATGAGGAAAATTTTGCCCTCTTCGTTGCCTTCGGAGCCCAGCAGCAGGCCATCGTCGGTGGTCGCCTGCAGGTACCAGGCGCCGTCCCAGCCGTAGCGGTTGAGCGCATCCTTCAGGCTCTCGCGCACCACGGCGCATTTTTCAGCAAACGCGCTGTCACCGCGCGCCTGGGCCAGCGGGATGAAATTGCCCAGGATCATGTAGAGAAACTCGCCGACCCAGAAGCTCTCACCCTTCATCAGAGTGCCGACCGCGCTCAATCCGTCGTTCCAGTCGTGGTCGCCCATCAGCGGCACGCCGCGCGGCGAGAAGCGTGAGAAGGAGCGCTCGATGGCGCGCTTGCAGTGGTCGTAGAGCGGCTCAGCCGGGCCGTTCAGGTAAGGGACTTTTTCATCCAGGATGGCAAAATCGGCCGTTTCCATAAGATAGGCATCCAGGATGAAGGGCAGCCACAACAAATCATCGGAACAGTTGGTGCGCGGCCCGCCACCGCGGATGGAAAACCACCAGTGGTATACGTCACCCTCAATAAACTGGTGCGCCGCGTGCAACAGCAGTTGTTTTTTGGTGTATTCCGGTTCACTGACCAGGAAAATCTGGCTGTCCTGCAGTTGGTCGCGGTAGCCGATGCCTGCCGAAACCTGGTAGAGCCCCGATTTTCCCCACAGCCGACCGGAAATCGACTGGTACTTGAGCCAGTAATTCGTCATGAAGTTCAGGGCTTCGTCAGGGGTTTCCACTACTTCGGTGTCGATGAAGCGCGACCAGAAGGCCTTCACTTCCTGCAGGGCCTGCGCGCTTTTGGCCGGCGCTGTATAGCGGTGAATCAGTTCGTCGGCATCTTCCTTACCGTCCTCGGCTGCGCCAAGCGTGAACACGATGGTTTTCGACTCGCCGGGAGCCAGGGTTAGCTGCACCTGCAGAGCGGCGATGGCATCGGTAAAGCGCCCACTTCGGCCAGCCAGTTGGCTGTCCAGCATGGCCTGCGGCCGGTCGTCGTTGCGGTACATGCCGATGAACGACTCTTTATCGCAATCGAACGACTTCACCGGCTCGCTTACCGCCAAGAAGGCGGTATATGGCCAGTCGATGTTGTTGTACCGACCCTTATCGTCCGCGAAACCCCATAGGTATTTGCGCGCGTAAAGCGTGCTGGCGCCCAGGTTAGCCGAGGTATTGATGAACAACTTGTGAAACTCGCGGTGCTCATCTGGCGCGAACCCCAACAGCCATTCAACGTAAGAGGTTACGTCCAGTTTGCGCGTTTCGGCGCTCTGGTTGGTCAGTTTAAGCTCAAAAATCTCCACCGGGTCACTGGCGGAGACAAAATTGGTCAATTCGCTTTCGATATCTTCAATGGTCTGGAAAAATTTGGAATAGCCGATGCCGTGAATGACTTTGAACGCCTGATATGGGTGCATCACCGGCTTATAGGTCGCCGACCAATAGACATTGCGCTCAAGGTCGCGGATGTAAAAATACTTGCCCCAGTTATCCTTGACCAGGTCCTGGAAGGAGCGCGTCAGGCGATTTTGACCAGCGTTTCCGCGCCAGCTGAAACCAGACCCGGTTTGTGAAACCAGCATGCCATAATCGCCGTTGCTGATCACATTTCCCCAAGGTTTGGGTGTCAACGGGTTCGTGATTACATATTCTCTGCCATCTTCCGAAAAATAACCATAAGGGTTCGAAAATTTCATCCGGTTGACCTCGAAGGAAGAAGAATATCAATTGTGGAAGCTACGAAACCTCGCCAAATGCAATTTTTCCGCAGCCGCCTGGCGTTAGGTGAAACGTTTCACTGGTACATATATTTATAACAACTTTTTGTTAAAAAGTCAATAACATTACGATATTGAATGCTTTAAGTCTACCCGCCTTCACAAGAAAAGACTATCGAATATATAAGCTTTG
>WOYI010669069.1_pt1 | contig 27022 bp, 26 predicted proteins | sample 6423411 | NCBI WGS metagenome assembly WOYI01 (sample SAMN13441803, study PRJNA592873) | oil field metagenome | biome: oil field; feature: oil-well bore; material: oil-contaminated soil; isolation source: oil-contaminated soil from oil-well borehole | place: Germany: Wietze | collected 2016-10-18 ...
CTCATAGACAGGGGGATTGTCCAGTGTCCATTTGTCTGTTTTCTGCGGGCGAACCTGCGTGAGCTCAAAAGCGAAATCCTTCTGCTCGATCGCCTTGGCCAGAACGAACTCCAAGCTGGCGACCTGCCCCTTGAATTCGCGCGTCACCGACTTGCCGCTGCCGAACATGCTGCCCATCGAGAAGGTGCCGCCCCACGCCAATGGTTCGCCCTTGGCATTTTTGGCGCGCAGATGCAACAGCCGCTCGGACTCGCCCGAGACGCGATAGGACACCGAGCCTGCCTCTATTTTGGTGACCTCGATGCGCAAGCCTTCGCGTTCGATGTGGTCGCCCGCCTTGGGAGCGGGCAAAGAAACCGTTTCAACCTGCGTCGGCAAACGCACGCGCATGCTCCCCTGTATCGCGGCGACATCGGCATGGCGCACCGCATCTTGCAGGCGCACCTTCTTGGCCGCCGTCAGGGTGCCGTCGCCGAAAGACGACGTGGCCGAAGCTGGCAACGAGTTGCGCTCGCGCCCGCAAGTCTCTTCGCGCAACAGCTCCTTGCCATCCTTGTCGCGCACGCTCTTGATGGACAAGCCCAGCATGGCTCCGGGATCGTCGCCGATGTTGGGCAACTTCGCTCCCGTCGCCTTGATTTCCAGTTCCAGCGCCTGCGGATCGGCCTCGGTCAGCCGCACTCCGGCAAGATGGATGCCGAACGGCCCCGCCATCACGTCGGGCACTTCGGCAAACGGCCCATCCGGAGCGTATACCGGAATCTGCCCTATGCTCGTCTGCGCGGCAAAAACGCGCGGCGTCTTGTCGATCACTTCGGCTGGTGCGGCAGGTGCCGACTGCGGTGTTTTCGTACCGACCTTGAAGCCGGAAAACATCAAGCCGATAAATTCACCCGGCAGGTTGCGCATTTTCTCAACCAGTTTCTGATCCACCGCAATTTCGGCTTGCAGCAACTCGCCCTGCGCACCTATCGTTGCCTGATCGTGCAGCGCCGCAATCGTGGGCAGCATTTTTTCCCAGTCTTTGCGCGAGGCGGCGAGCTCCGCCTTCCATGACGCGGCCTTGTCTGCGGCGATTTGCGGATCATTGGCAGACATCCACAAACTCAGACTGCCGCCGGGAGGAATGGACTGGCTCGAAGCGCCAAAGTACAGCTCGTTGAAATCAGTCAGGTTCTGTTTCGCCAGTTTGGCGGCATGCCCGGCCATGGGGTCCATCCCCTGTTGCGGCAACTCTTTGGGAATGAAAAGTGCGGCAGCGATAAATCGGCTCTTGCGGAATTCGCGCCAGGTCGACAGGTCGCGCGCGGCAGGCGCGGCGCTGTTCAGGCGCTCGATGATCGTCAGGTCGCCGTTGTCCACAGCAACGATCCGCTCTTTGCCGACAACAACGGTCCATTGCTTGGAGAGTCGGCAAGTGTCTATATCTTGCGATTGCAGCAGCCAAGCGTCTTTCAATTGGGGATGGGGTTGCGCTTGGGCACTACGTTGCAGCACGGCAACCACTTCTTCGGGGTGAATATCGCCGCCAGCCACAATGGCCGTCGACAGTGCCCCGTCTTTTCCCACGTAGGCGACAGCCGATACGTAGGCGACCGCATCGGGCCGCACCATCATGGCTTGCCGCAAGACCGACAACGCCGATCCGCCAGTTTCCATATCCGCCTTCAAATCCGGCAGTGTTGCCTTGCCGCTGAGTTTAGTTTCCAGACTCCGGATGTAATCGAGATCAATACTGGCAAAAATCAACACATCGGGAACTGCCAGCGCATTTTCCGTCGCAGCTAACGCGGCACCGGCTTCCTGATACGGCGGCAAGGCGTAGAGTTTGTAGAGCGCGGCAGAAGCAGCGGCGGCAATGGCAAGCACGCCCAACACCAGCATGGCTATTTTCGATCTCGACATAACTTCCTCTTTAAATCCATCGTCACCGCCAGACAATCCTATCTACCCCGGCAATGGACTTGGAACTTATCAAGTTTACCAGAACCCGGCGGCACTCAAGACTTGATCAGCGGCAAATACTTGGCGGGATCGACCGGCTTGCCCATGCGACGGATCTCGAAGTGCAGCTTGACCTGATCGGCATCCGAACTGCCCATCTCGGCGATCTTCTGCCCCTTGCGCACGCTTTGCCCTTCTTTCACCAGCAGACGGTCGTTGTGCGCGTAGGCACTGAGGAAGGTGGCGTTATGTTTGATGATGATCAGCTTGCCGTAGCCGCGCAGGCCGCTGCCGCTATACACCACTTTGCCCGAAGCACTGGCGAGGATGGGTTGTCCTTGCGAGCCGGCGATGTCCACCCCCTTGCGGTTGGCGCTCTTCGCATAACCGGCGATGACCTTGCCGCGTGTCGGCATCCCCCACTCCACCCCTTCTTCAACCGCCGTCTCTGCCGGTGCAGCACTGGCGACCGGCGTGGCGGAAGGTTCGTCATCCTGCATGTGTTGCGCTTTGGCCAACGCCTGTGGCGAATACAGCAAGCGCCCCACTTTGGGCTGGCTCTTGATTTCGCCTGCACGCGGGATGCGCGTTGGGATCGGAGTCGATACTTCGGATACCACTTCTTCGGCCGGAACGATCAAGCGCAGCTTCTGACCGATTTGAATGGCGGTAGGATCCTTGAGGCCGTTCTGCTGCGCCACTTCCATGTAGTCCAAACCATTCTGGAACGCGATGCTGTACAAGGTGTCGCCAGCCTGCACTACGTAGATCGTGCTGGTTTCCGCTGGTTTCTCAGCAACGGACGGAACCGGGCTAGCACCATATTCCACGATGGGCGCACGTTTGCCGCTGGCTGCCGGCCCCGCACAGGCAGCCAGCAATGCCGCCAGCAGCAATGCGATGAGGGTATTAGTCGTATGAAATATCTTAGAAAAAATTCCTGTCATGCCATCCCTGCCAGGAGCGGTACGAATTTCACCGCTTCCAGACGTGTCTCCTTGAATCCGCTTTCGGTACGTTCGACCAGATAGAGAAATTGCTCCTGCGTGCCAACCGGCAGCACCATTCTACCACCCGCCGTCAGCTGCGCTTTCAGCGCCTCCGACAATGCCGGCGCGGCGCAGGCCATGATGATGCCGTCGAACGGCGCGCCCTCACTCAAGCCTCTTGTACCATCCGCGTGACGCAGCACGACATTCCTGATCTTCAATTCTCGCAGTAACTTTCTGGCGCGTTCGTGCAAAGGCAGGATGCGTTCCACGCTGTAGACCTGTTGCGCGACCTGGGCCAGCACTGCCGCCTGATAACCGCAACCGGTACCGACCTCCAATACCTTGCCCAGTTGCTTGCCATTGCGCAGCACTTCGGTCATGCGCGCCACGATGTAGGGCTGCGAGATGGTCTGCCCGTAGTTGATCGGCAAGGAAACGTCGTCGTAGGCGCGGCCTGCCAGCGCCTCGTCCACGAACAGATGGCGCGGTACCGAATTCATCGCGGCCAGCACCGTTTCATCACGGATGCCTTGTGTACGCAAACGCTCGATCATGCGCGCGCGCGTACGCGGCGAGGTCATGCCGATTCCGGCGTGCTGCAGATTCATGCAGAAGTTCCCATCCATGCACGCACGGCATCCAACTGGTTGTATTGCGTCAGGTCGATCTGTAGCGGCGTGATGGAAACGCGGCCATGGTTAATCGCGTTGAAATCGGTACCCTCGCCCGCATCCTGCGCCTTGCCTGCCGGCCCGACCCAATAGATCGGCTGACCATGCGGGTTGCTGGCCTTGACCACCGGTTCGGCCTTGTGGCGCTTGCCCAGGCGGGTGACTTCCGTGCCTTGCAATTGTTGATAAGGAATATCGGGCACATTCACATTGAGCAGCCAGGGATGCGGTTTCGACTCCTTCATGAAACGCTGCACCAGCTCGACCGCGACTTTGCCGGCCGTGTCGAAATGCACGGGATCATGTTTGGACATGGAGACGGCGATGGCGGGGATACCGAGCAGGAACCCTTCTGTCGCCGCTGCCACCGTACCGGAATAGATGGTGTCATCGCCCATGTTCGCGCCGGCATTGATACCCGACACGATGATGTCGGGCTGCACATCCAGCATGCCGGTCACGGCCAGATGCACGCAGTCGGTCGGCGTGCCATCCACATAATAGAAACCGCCGGCGGCACGGCGCAGATTGAGCGGCCTGTTGAGTGTGAGCGAGTTGCTGGCGCCGCTGCGGTCGCGCTCGGGCGCGACCACGGTCACTTCTGCGATGGCGGAAAGGTGTTGCGCCAGACAAGCCAAACCCGGCGCGAAATAGCCGTCGTCGTTACTGATCAGAATGCGCATCAGGTGTTCTGGACCACGATCTTCGGGAAGGCCGCGCTGTGGTCCTGCGCCATGTCGGCGATCTTCACCGCCACGCGGCGTGCGATCTGTTTGTAGACTTTGGAGAGATTGCCGTCCGGATCGGCCACCACAGTCGGCGCGCCGGAATCCGCCTGTTCGCGGATACGAATGTCCAGCGGCAGACTGCCGAGCAGTTCGGTGTTGTAGTCGGCACACATCTTCTCGCCGCCGCCGGCTCCGAAGATATGTTCTTCGTGGCCGCAATTGGAACAGATATGCGTGCTCATGTTCTCCACGATGCCGATGATCTTCACGTCGACCTTCTCGAACATCTTGAGGCCCTTGCGCGCGTCCATCAGCGCGATGTCCTGCGGCGTGGTGACGATCACCGCGCCGGTCACCGGCACCTTCTGCGCCAGCGTGAGCTGGATGTCGCCGGTGCCGGGCGGCAGGTCGATCACCAGATAATCCAGGTTGTCCCACTTGGTCTGGTGCAGCAACTGGTCCAGCGCCTGCGTCACCATCGGGCCGCGCCAGATCATCGGCGTATCCGCGTCGATCAGGAAACCGATCGACATCACTTGCAGGCCGTGGTTGATGAGCGGCTTCATGGTTTTGCCGTCTTCGGAATCAGGGTTGCCGCTCAGACCCAGCATGGTGGGTTGCGAAGGACCGTAGATGTCCGCATCCAGCATGCCGACGCGCGCGCCTTCGGCAGCCAGGGCCAGCGCCAGATTCACCGCAGTGGTGCTCTTGCCCACGCCGCCCTTGCCGGAAGCCACCGCAATGATGTTCTTCACGCCATCCACCAGCTTCACGCCGCGCTGCACCGCATGCGGCACCACTTTGCTGCTGACATTGGCTTCGACCTTGCCGACACCAGACAAGGCAGATTTCAAATGATTCTCGACCTGCGCCTTGATCTCCCCCCACACGCTCCGCGCCGGATAGCCCAACAGGATATCCAGCGTCACATCGCTACCGTTGACTTTGATGTTCTTGACGGATTTGCCGCTGACGAAATCTTTCCTGGTATTGGGATCGATCAGGTTCTTCAGGGCATTCTGTACATCGATGTCGGAAAAGCTCATCACTCGCTCCAGTTGATTGATGCCCCGATTCTACTTGAGAAGCGCGTTCTACGGCATCGGGTTTTAGCGCCACTCGGCCATAGCCACTGCATGGCTATATAATCCGTGCCCAGCACCGGATAGCCATATGAATAAATTTCCCTTACTGTTAACGCTTGCCTTATTGACTGCCTGCGGCTCACCACCCGCGCGACAGGACGCTGCCCGCAATGAGCGCATGAACGATCTGGTGATGTACGCCATCAGTCTGGCTGAAACCCCGTACCAATATGGCGGCAGCAGCGAGCGCAGCGGTTTCGATTGCAGCGGCTATGTCGGACATGTGTACCGGGAAGTACTGGATATCAAGCTGCCCAGAACAACCAAAGCGCTCAGCGGGGTCGGCGAGCCTTTGCGGCAAAGCGAACTACGGCCCGGCGATCTGGTGTTCTTCAACACCCAGCGCCGCCCCTTCTCTCATGTGGGAATCTATGTAGGCGAAAGAAAGTTCGTGCATTCGCCCAAGACGGGCAGCCGCATTCGTGTGGAGAACATGGAGCTGGACTACTGGAAGTCGCGCTACAACGGCGCGCGCCGCGTGGATTGATCAGGGCAAGGAGGCACGCATCGCCTGTGCCAGTTGATGCACGGACATCGCGTAATAACTGCTGATGTTGTAACGCATGATGACGTCGAAATTCTCGAATACCAGCCAGTATTCCTTGCCGTTCTCCAGCGTCAGATCCAGCATCCAGGCCGGCGGCAGGATCTCCTTGCTTTCCTTGTCCAACGACACACCGGCATCGGCGGTCCAGCCCATGACAGGACGCGCCACCATCAAATCACCCAGATTGTTTTCTTCCGCGACATGCACCTGCGTAGCAACCGGTTCGCCGCTACGCCAGCCGTAATTCTTGAAATAGTTCGCCACGCTGCCGATGGCATCCGCAGGCTCGTGCAGGATGTCGATATGACCGTTGCCGTTGTAGTCCAATGCGTACTTGCGATAATTGCCGGGCATGAACTGCGGAATACCCAGCGCTCCGGCGTATGAGGAATTGATCGTCAGCAGATTGAAATCCTGCTCGCTCGCCAGCAGCAGATACTGCTCAAGCTCCGCGCGGAAATACGGCGCACGACGCGGATAGTCGAACGCAAGTGTCGTCAATGCATCCAACGTGCGGAAGCGTCCGGTCTGTTTGCCGTACATGGTTTCCACACCGATGATGGCGACGATGTATTCGGGCGGCACACCGAACTGGCGTTGCGCGCGCTGCAGATAGACCTCATTCTTCTTCCAGAACTGGAGACCGTCTTTGATGCGCTGCGGATTGACGAAGTTGGCGCGGTATTCGGCCCACGGTTTCAGGGTGGCTGGCTTCTCGATCGCTTCGATCACATCCGGCCGTTGCTCGGCACGACGGAACACGCGCTCCAGATCGGCACGCTTGAAATGATGGCGCGCCACCATTTCATCGATGAATTGCGGGATACCGGGCAGATCGGCTGCGAAAGCGGGCTGACTCGACAACAACAGGAAAAACAGACTGATTAATCTCATGGCCGAGCATTTTACTCGACAGCCTTCCCCCCTACTGTTAAATTTCCCCCATTCCTCACAACAGACAAATCCTCATCAAAACCATGGAAAAAACCAGCCAGCATCATCCGCTTCTCATCCTCGGCTCCGGCCCCGCCGGTTACACCGCAGCAGTGTATGCCGCCCGCGCCAACCTGAACCCGGTGCTGATCACCGGCATGGCGCAGGGCGGCCAACTGATGACCACCACCGAAGTGGACAACTGGCCCGCCGATCCGAACGGCGTGCAGGGCCCCGAGTTGATGCAGCGCTTCCAGCAACATGCCGAGCGTTTCAACACGCAGATCATCTTCGACCACATCCACACCGCCCAGCTGCAACAGAAGCCCTTCACGCTGAGCGGCGATGCCGGCACCTACACTTGCGACGCGCTGATCATCTGCACCGGCGCCTCGGCGCAGTATCTCGGCCTGCCCTCTGAAGAAGCGTTCATGGGCAAGGGCGTATCCGGGTGCGCCACCTGCGACGGTTTCTTCTACCGCAACAAGCCGGTGGCTGTGGTCGGCGGCGGCAACACCGCCGTGGAAGAAGCACTGTATCTGGCCAACATCGCCAGCCACGTCACGCTGATCCATCGCCGCGACAGCTTCCGCGCCGAGCGCATCATGATCGACCACCTGATGCAAAAAGTTAAGGAAGGCAAGATCACACTACAACTGCATCAGGTGCTGGACGAGGTGCTGGGCGACGACAGCGGCGTCACCGGCGCGCGCCTGAAGAACGTGCAAGACGGCAGCACACAGGACATCACCGTGGACGGCGTATTCATCGCCATCGGCCACAAGCCCAATACCGACCTGTTCGCCGGTCAACTGGAGATGGACAACGGTTACATCGTCACTAAGGGCGGAAACAAAGGGAATGCAACAGGTACCAGCATAGCCGGCGTATTCGCTGCCGGCGATGTGCAGGACCAGATCTACCGTCAGGCATGCACCAGCGCCGCCACCGGCTGCATGGCCGCACTGGATGCGGACAAATACCTGCAAGCTATGGGCTGATGAAAGATACGCCGGAACAGGATGAACACTTGTTCCGGCAACTGCTGGACGACGTGACGCCACTCAAACCCAGTGACCGTCGCATCCCCTCTCCCGCTCCCCGCAAACCGCGCCCGCAAAACCGCCTTCCCGAAACAGAAGTCGCCGACTCGCTCTCCAATCATGGCGCGGGCGATGTTGCGCCCGTTGAATACCTGAGCAACGGACTGAACCGCATGGCGCTGCGCAAATTGAGACGCGGCGAGTGGCCGGTGCAGGATGAACTGGATCTGCACGGATTGAACAGCGATGAAGCGAGAAGACTGCTGACTGCGTTCCTGCATCAGGCAACGCAGCAAGGCTTGCGCTGCGTAAGCGTGATCCACGGCAAAGGCTGGCATAGCGAAAAAGGAGAAGGGGTGTTAAGACGTCTCGCCCGGCATTGGCTGATCCAGCACCCGCTGGTGCTGGCTTTCTGCGATGCGCCGCTCAATTCCGGCGGAAGCGGCGCAGTTTGGGTGTTGCTTAAAGCAGCTGGCCGTGAAAACGGTAGTTGTTCTTCCCCGCCAGTTTGACCTCATACATCGCGGCATCGGCGAATTTTTTCAAAACGTCACTTTCATCTGCATCATCCGGGTAGATGCTGATACCGATACTCGTTCCAATGTTCACTACGACCCCCTCGATGCAAAAAGGAACGCACAGCGAATCGATGATCTTCTTCGCCACATGGGCCGCATCTTCAGACTTATTGATAGCAGACATCACCACGACGAATTCATCTCCGCCCATGCGCGAGACCATATCGGTCTCCCTGACACAATACTTCAGGCGGTTAGCGACTTCCCGCAACAAGATATCCCCCGCATGATGACCCAGCGTATCGTTCACGACCTTGAAACCATCCAGGTCGAGGAACAGCAAGGCCATCTTGTTGTGGTTGCGCTTTGCTGTCAGCATGGATTGCTCTATGTGCTGATTCAGCAAAGTTCGGTTCGGCAGATTGGTCAATGCATCAAAGTGCGCCAAATGCTGCATGCGTTCGAATGAGGCTCTGCGCTCGGTGATGTCTGTGAACAACGCAATGTAATTGGTGACAGCGCCTTGCTCGTTCCTCACCACCGCAATGGACAGCCACTTTGGGTAGATTTCGCCACTCTTGCGCCTATCCATGATTTCGCCCTGCCAAGTCCCGGTGGCAAGCAGGGTAGCCCACATCTCCTTGTAGAATTCCGGCCCCTGTTCGCCGGATTTCAGGATGCGCGGATTCCTGCCGATCACTTCTTCAGCCGAATAACCGGTGATCTGCGTAAAAGCACGGTTGACCTGCATGATTTCGTTGTTCGTGCCCGTGATCAAGATGGCCTCTGCACTGTTTACGAACACTTCAGCCGCGAGCCTTAGCTGCTCCTGCCCTTTATTTACCTGCTCCACACTCGTTTGCAGGCTGCTTGCCAGCGCATTGAAGGCATCAGCCATCTTGCCGATCTCGTCTCTGGATTTGATGTCGACTCGTCGAGAAAGATCACCGTCTTCCTGCATTGCGGACATGACATGCTGCAATTTATTCAGCGGATTGGTGAAGGAACGGATCACCACATCGATCATGAAGAACAACACGACCTGCAACATCATCTGACCTATCCATAGCCAGACATTGATCGAACGGATAAGGGAGAATTCTTCGGTCAGATCCAGCACGATGCTCGCCGCGCCGTTCACAGTGCCATCCGGCACATCGTGACAGCTCAGGCAATCCGTCCCTTTGTAGTTGAAACTGGCAACAAAAGGAAAGACTGCGCGCAGGGACTGCTTCTCTGCATCGCGCCGCTCGAAGTAAGGTTTGCCGGTTTGCAACACGCGCCGATCAATCTCGTCCTTTGCCTGCTCTTCTGGCAGACCGGGACCGAACTGACGATTCACCTGTTCGGAGCGGATGATGCGCAATTCGCGTATCCCGCGCGACTGGCTCATCTTGTCGATGAACAGCATGCGTGTCCCCAAATCGGAGATTTGTCCGTTCAACATCAACATGTTCATGCCGTTGATGATGCCATCGGCGGTCTCTTCCGCGCGTACTTGAGCAGACTGCAGTATCTTGGCCTCGAAGCTGGCCATCAGCCAGCGCTGGGTAAAAACCAGAACAATGAGCAAGCCGACCTGAATCAGCAGGGATAGCTTGAGCCGCATGCTCAAGCCGTACCACCAGTTTCTGATCATAGTCATCTCATGTCCGCTAGGCCCCCCGCCCGGACGATCAGATCGCCGACTCGTCGGTCTCGCCGGTGCGGATACGTATGACTTGCTCTACCGGAGTGACGAATATCTTGCCGTCGCCGATCTTGCCGGTGTGCGCCGCTTTGACGATGGCATCCACTGCCGTTTCCAGCATGGCGGCCGTCACCACGATCTCCACCTTGATCTTGGGCAGGAAGTCGACCACATATTCCGCACCGCGATACAGCTCGGTATGCCCCTTCTGCCGCCCGAAGCCTTTCACTTCAGTCACGGTCAGTCCGCTGACACCCAATTCATTGAGCGCTTCGCGCACTTCGTCGAGTTTGAAAGGCTTGATGATGGCTTCGATCTTCTTCATGTCTGGCTCCCTTTTGGCTGATTCAGCGGTTATGTGTCGACCTGTTCAAGTATAGCCCAACAGGAAAGGCACGAACACGCCTTAACCGCTGCGGCCGGGACAATCCGGGCTGTTGCATTCGCCGTACAAGGTCAATGCATGATCGCTCAATGTGAAGCCCAAGGAGGCGGCGATCTCGCGCTGGCGTTCTTCGATGACCTTGTCATAGAACTCCTCCACCCGACCGCAACGCACGCAGACGATGTGATCATGGTGGGGGCCGCGTTCCAGCTCGAACACGGTCTGCCCGCCTTCGAACTGGTGGCGCGTGATCAGTCCCGCAGCTTCAAACTGGGCTAATGCGCGGTAGACAGCGGCCAGATCGATTACCTCCCCGCCCGCGCTCAACTGGCGATAGATGGCTTCGTCGGTCATGTGCTTCCCGGTGGATTTTTCCAGCAGACTCAATATCTTGAGACGCTGCGTAGTCACTTTTAGGCCGACATCGTGCCGGTCGGCATCATCAGCGAGACGCATGAGCCGCCCACCTTCTACGGTGTGGAACGCAACCCGGTGGAGACCAACATCATCCCGACGACCTGGCGCGAGGGCGGTGTCGCCGTCACGGCGCGCCTGAAATGGACCGGCCTCCCCGGCATCGAGCTGGCCACCGCGTTGCAACGCCAGACCGATATTACCCAGAGCGTCGAAGCCACAGCGGGTGCGGCGTCACTGTATGAAGCGCATGCCGTGCTCAACCACGGCAGGTCCGGGTTGCGCGCGCTGTATGCCGGATGGAGCCTGGACGGCAGCGGCCCCAAGGCGATCGGTGCGGGCAAGCAGAACGGCTGGTATGTGGAACCCGCGTGGAAATTCACCGAGCAATGGGGCGTGTTCGTGCGCCGCAGCACTTGGGACAACCGCGCGGGCGATATGCTAGACAGCCGCTACAGGCAGACCGACTTCGGCATGAATTTCTGGCCGCATGCAAATGTGGTGGTGAAGCTGGATTACCAGAACCAGCAGGTACCGGGCGGGCAGGATGAGTTCGACGGTTTCAATCTCGGCCTCGGTTACCAGTTCTGACATGTACGGCCTGCGCACTTTGCTGTTGCTCATGCTGGCGCTGCCGGCGTGGGCCGCCGATCAGGAAGCAGAGTTCGATCGCTTCCTGACCGAGACACTGGGCAAGCCACCCGCTGCCGAGATGCTGTGGCTCGTCGGCGACTTGCAGCCCGCCGTGCGTGCCATCCTCGGACACGACTATCCCTCCGCGCGCCTGCGCTATTGGCGCAGCGATACGCGTACCGTGTGGGTGCTGGACGAGATCGGCAAGGAAAGGCCGATCACCGTCGGCGTCGCGATCCACGACGGCGCGGTGGAACGCGTGAAGGTGCTGGTGTATCGCGAGAGCCGCGGCTGGGAAGTGAAGAGCCCGGCGTTCACGGCACAGTTCACCGGCGCGAAGCTGGCTGAAGGACAAAAACTGGATCGCCACATCGACGGCATATCCGGGGCCACCTTGTCCGTCCGGGCGCTAGAGAAAATGACAAGACTCGCTCTCTTGCTGCATCAGAAGGCCATGACGGGAGGACATCCATGAACACTTGGGGCGTACGTTTGAGTCCATTCTCGCGCAATACGTTATTGCTTTGCAGCCTGATCGTGATCACGAGTGGCGTGGTGTGGATGGTGCTGGGATGGCTGGTGGATGCGCAAGACTACAGCGATCCGCTGCATACGCTACGCCACCGCATGCTGGTGCTGCACGGTATCGTCGCGTATGTACTGGTGTGGATGGCAGGCAGACTGTCCAACCTGCATCAACAAGGCAACTGGCGGGCGCATCGCAATCGCAGGAACGGCTTGCTGCTTACCGCAGTGCTGGCGCTACTGGCGGTCAGTGGACTGTGCCTGTATTACCCGCCACATGAAGATTGGCGCGAGACCATCAGTCAACTGCACCAGGGACTGGGCATCGCGTTGGCACTGCTGCTTCCCTTGCACCTGCTTGCTGCCAGAGCACTGCGCCGGATCAGTAGTCGTCCTGATAACGCACGGTGATGGGATAGCGCCAATCCTTGCCGAAGCTGCGGTCGGTGATGCGGATGCCGACCGGTGCCTGGCGTCGCTTGTATTCCGCGATGCGTATCAGCTTCACCACGCGGCGCACATCTTCTTCCGCATATCCCAACGACACGATGCGCTCGATGGACAGGTTGCGCTCCACATAACAGGCCATGATGGCGTCCAGCACATCGTAAGGCGGCAAACTGTCCTGATCGGTCTGGTCCGGCCTTAGTTCTGCACTGGGCGGACGCGTGATGATGCGTTCGGGAATCGTCCGGCTCCGCTCGTTGCGCCATTTCGACAAACGATAGACCCAGGTCTTGCTCACATCCTTGAGTACCGCAAAGCCGCCCGCCATGTCGCCATACAGTGTGGCGTAGCCCACGGTCATCTCCGACTTGTTACCGGTGGTCAGCACCAGCGAACCGGTCTTGTTGGACAGCGCCATCAGCAACGTGCCACGGATACGTGCCTGCAGATTCTCTTCGGTGGTATCCACCGGCATCCCCTTGAACAGCGGTGCCAAAGTATCCTGCAAAGCATCGAAGGTCGGCACGATATCCAGCTCTTCGTATGGCACGCCGAGCAGCTCCACCATCTCGCGCGAATCATCGATGCTGATCTGTGCCGTGTAGGGCGAAGGCATCATCACCGCGAGCACCTTGTCCGCACCCAGCGCATCCACCGCCACCGCCAGCGTCAGCGCGGAATCGATACCGCCGGACAGCCCCAGCAGCACGCCGGGAAAACGATTCTTGGTGATGTAATCCCGCACCCCCAGACACAGCGCCCGATAGATGCTGGCTTCCTCGCGCAACACTTCCACCTGTTCGCCGGGTACCGGGCATCCGTCACTGAGCTCGACCAGGCCCAGCCGCTCTTCAAACGCGGAGAATTGATGGGTGATAGTACCCTCGCCGTCCATCGCGAAAGAAGCGCCATCGAACACCAGCTCATCCTGTCCGCCGACCAGATTGGCATAGATCACCGGCATGCCGGTATCGGCGATTCGCGCGCGCACAACACCGTGGCGCGAATCGACCTTGTCGATGTGATAGGGCGATGCGTTCAATACCAGCAACACTTGCGCGCCCGCCTCGCGGGCACACTGTGCCGCAGGAGCTTCCCATACATCGGCGCAGATATTGATGCCGAAGTTGATGCCTTCCAGTTCGAATACGCAGGGCAATGCGCCGTGCGAAAAATAACGCTTCTCGTCGAACACGCTATGGTTCGGCAACTCGTGCTTGTGATAGGTCGCGACGATATTGCCGTCTTGCAACACCGAAGCCGCGTTGAAATATCCCCCGCCAATGTGATGCGGATGTCCGACCACCACCGTGATGCCAGACAGCTGTTGCGCCAGAGTGTGCAAAGCATCCTGACAGGCATGATAGAAGCCGTCGCGCAACAGCAGATCCTCGGGGGGGTAACCGCACAAGCTCATCTCCGGGGTGAGCAGGAGCGCGGCACCTTGTTCACGTGCGCGTGCAGCGTACTCGGCGATCTTGGCGGCATTGCCGTCCAGGTCCCCCAGCAAACAGTTGATTTGTGCGATGGCGATCTTCATAGAACCTCGGTCAATTCTCAATCGATATCCGGCAAAGCGGCATGGGCAGGATGATCCAGATCCACCTGCTCGATGCTGATGAAGCGTTTGGATATCTTCTCACTGGTGGTGCGCACGCTTTGCGCATCTTCATGCGCCTGGCGGATATGGTCGGCCAGTTTTTTCATACGCTCGTCGAAGCGGCCGAACTCCTTGCCCAGCTTGCCCAGCTCGTCCTTGATGATATGCACCTGCTTACGCGTTTCCACATCCTTCATCACGGCGCGCGCCGTGTTCAGCACCGCCATCAGCGTGGTGGGAGATACCACCCATACCCGCCGCTGCATCGCGTATTCGATCAGATCGGGATGGTGCGCATGGATCTCGGCGAACACCGCTTCGGCCGGGATGAACATCACCGCACCGTCCGAGGTCACGTCTGGGATGATGTATTTACTGGCGATGTCGTCGACGTGCTTCTTCAGGTCAGCCTTGAACTGTTTCTCCGCGCCCGCTTCACCATCCAGCATGCGGCGGTAGTTCTCCAGCGGGAACTTGGAATCCACCGCCACCATGCCGGTCGGCTCCGGCAGTTTGAGCACGCAGTCGGCGCGAGTACCGTTGGGCAGGGTGTACTGCATCTCGTAGGCGTTGGACGGCATGATGTTGCGCACCAACCCTTCCAGCTGCACCTCGCCGAACGCACCGCGCGAACGCTTGTCGCCCAGCAACTCCTGCAGGCTGACAACATTGGTGGTGAGTCCGTCAATTTTCTTCTGCGCCTCGTCGATGGTCGCCAGCCGCGCCATCACGCTGACGAAAGTCTCGTTGGTCTTTTTGAAACCTTCATCCAGACGCTCGTTGACCTTGCCGCCGATCTGCTCCAACCGCCCGTCCACCGTCTTGCTCAGAGTCTCAATACTGTTACGCAGGTGTTGGGAGGCATTATTGAAAGAATCCTGGATCAGCTTCTGGTCGGCGCGTCCCTGCTCGGAAAGTTTCTCCAGCATCCGGGACAGCATCTCGGTGCGCAGCGCGGCGATGGCATCGCGTGTGGCGCGCAACTCTTCGCTCACGGCAGAACGCAGCCGTTCCGATTCCGCCGCCTGCGCCGCGATCAGGCGGTCGCCCTGTTTGTTCAGACCGTCGTTGAGGTCAGTCAGCATGGCGCGGTGCTGCTGTTCCAATATCCGTGCGATACGGGCAGGCTGTTTGAACTGCAGTGCCAGCACGGCAAGCAGTATGACAACAGCGATCACAGACAGTATTTCCGGCATGGTCAGGGAGGGGGAAATGGAGTCGGCAGTATAAACGATAGCCGTATCGGCGCGAGATCACGGCTGGCAGCGAATCACGCCCCGGCAGCATAGATCCGCATCAGGCCATGGAAAAAAGGGACACCGAAGCGTCCCTTGTTTTCTGCCGGTCGGAGATACCCGATCCCTTGCTATGTTACGAAGAAGCCTTGTTCGAACGCTTGCGCTCGTGCTCTTTCAAGTAACGCTTGCGGATGCGGATGGACTTGGGGGTCAGCTCGACCAGTTCGTCGTCGTCGATGAATTCGACAGCCGATTCCAGCGTCATCTTCAAAGCCGTCGTCAAACGCACGGCTTCATCCGTACCGGATGCACGCACGTTGGTGAGCTGCTTGCCCTTGATCGGATTCACGATCAGATCGTTGTCGCGGCTGTGGATACCGATGACCATGCCTTCATACAGCTTGTCGCCGGGCACGACGAACATGCGGCCGCGATCTTCCAGCTTCCACAGTGCATAGGCGACCGCTTCGCCATCCTCGGCCGAGATCAGCACGCCGTTGTGGCGTCCCGGCAGGTCAGCCTTGACCGGACCGTAGTCGTCGAACACGTGGCTCATCAGGCCGGAGCCGCGCGTCATGGTCATGAAATCGGACTGGAAGCCGATCAGGCCGCGCGCCGGGATGTGGTATTCCAGACGGGTACGACCGTTGCCGTCGGATTCCATGTTGGTCAGCTCACCGCGACGGCGACCGATCTCTTCCATGATCGCGCCCTGATGCGCATCTTCCAGATCGATGGTCAGGTTCTCGTACGGCTCGCACTTCTCGCCGTTGATCTCCTTGTAGACCACGCGCGGCTTGGCCACGGCCATCTCGAAACCTTCGCGGCGCATGTTTTCCAGCAGGATGGTGAGGTGCAATTCACCGCGTCCGGAAACACGGAACACGTCCGCGTCTTCAGTGTCTTCCACGCGCAACGCCACGTTGGTCAGCAGTTCTTTGGTCAAACGGTCGCGGATCTGGCGGGAAGTCACGAACTTGCCTTCCTGACCGGCCAATGGCGATGTGTTCACCATGAAGTCCATGTTCAGGGTCGGCTCGTCCACACCCAGCACCGGCAGACCGACCGGATTTTCCCTGTCACACACTGTGACACCGATACCAATCACGTCCAGACCGGAAATGATAATGATGTCGCCCGCTTCGGCGCTCTCCACCGGCACGCGATCCAGACCCTGGAAACCCAGCACCTGATTGATGCGACCGGAACCGACCTGCTCTTCGTGGTTCATCACCACCACTTGCTGGCCCGGCTTGATACGACCGTTCAGCACGCGACCAACGCCGAGGCGGCCGGTGAAGGTAGAGTAATCCAGCGCCGCGATCTGGAATTGCAGAGGCGCGTCGGGGTTGCCCGGAGGCGTCGGCACGTGCTTGATCACGAGATCGAACAGCGGCTTCATGTCGGAAGCGGAACCGCCCCTGGAAGGCGCATCGTTGATGTCCATGCACGCCCAGCCGTTCAGGCCGGAAGCGTAGATCACAGGGAAATCGAGTTGCTCTTCGGTCGCGCCCAGCTTGTCGAACAGATCGAACGTCTGGTCCAGCACCCAATCAACGCGCGCGCCCGGACGGTCCACCTTGTTGATCACCACGATGGGCTTTAAACCCAGCGCCAAGGCTTTTTTGGTCACGAAACGCGTTTGCGGCATCGGGCCTTCAACAGCATCCACCAGCAGCACCACGCCGTTCACCATGCCCAGCACACGCTCCACCTCGCCGCCGAAGTCGGCGTGTCCCGGCGTATCGACGATGTTGATGTGGTATTCGCCATATTTGATGGCGGTGTTCTTGGCCAGAATGGTGATGCCACGTTCCTTTTCCAGGTCGTTGCTGTCCATCACGCGTTCATCCACCTTCTGGTTGTCGCGGAACGTGCCGGACTGCTTCAGAAGTTGGTCGACGAGAGTGGTCTTACCGTGGTCAACGTGGGCGATGATGGCGATATTGCGGAGCGCGCGGGACATGATTTACTACCTGAATGGAATTCAAAGGGGGCGCATTCTAGCACATGCAATGCGCCGATCTCATGCAATCACATGCGATTGGCCGACCAGCCCTATAAATGAAAATTCCCGCCTCCTTGCGGAAGGCGGGATCCCCTTTAAGCGCTGCCGGGTTGACTTACAACTTCCAGCCGTAAGCGATCCCCAATGAATTCTGGTTCATATGGAGGTTTGCATCCCCGCCACCAAAACTGGCTGGAATAGCGCCCGGGCCATCCACTTTCTGCTCGAAGGCGTGCATGAAACCAACGGTGAGTTCATTCTGGTCGGATAAAGTCCAGGTTGCTCCGAGCGTCAAATGATCCTGCACGACTCCCGGTGCGAGAATATTGAACATGGTCTGGCTGGTTGGAATCGGCTGCGTGTTATGACTGTAACCTGCACGCACCGTGAGCTTATCGCTCAGCGCGTGACTCACGCCCAGTTTCAATACCGACACGTCCGTCCAGCCGAATCCCATGCCATTGTTAGCTCCCAGCGGACCACCGGCAGTCAGCGTATTGGCAATAGCAGCGACTTCACCATACTTGATGACCTGATAATCGGCAGCAAAGATCGTCTCGGGCCTGGCCTTGAATGCGATTCCCACGCCAAAGTTGGCCGGAATATCAAAACCACCTTGTTCGGCAAACAAACCGGCATATTTGCCGAACTTGCCCATCTTGGTTTTGGGCTGATATGTTGCCCCCATGGTCAAGTCAGGGGTCAGCTCACCCGTCCATCCCAGACGCAGCCCGACGCCAGTTGAAGTGTCGGTACCCGTGTCGGTTAACGCTGCAGAATTGCTGGTTGAGCCAGCAAACATGCCAAGACCAGTAGCCGCAAATGTTTGACGCACCAGATTGAGCGAGACGCCAATCGAATTGGTACTGTTTATTTTCATCGCCCAAGTTGGCGCAATAAATAGTTGCTCAAGATTGATCCCCGCATTCGGTCCAAATGGGCTGGACTTATAGTCGGTATTCATACCGCCGTTCCCGTAAACAGCCACACCCAACGACATGTTCGAACTCATCATTCTGTTATAGCCAAACTCGGGCATCGCAAAGTAGTTCTTGCCGTTCCCGTCATAGGCTCCGTTTGGCAATCCGCCGGCATTTGCCACTTCCGCGCCACGCGATGGTTTGAACAGATCCAATCCCAAATCGGCGCGATTCCCAACCATCACCATGCCGGCCGGATTGGTTGCTGCTGCCAGCGAATCCTGTGGCAACGCTATGCCTACGCCTGCCATTCCTTTCGCCTTCATGCCATAGCCATGTGTGAAATAGCCGTTTGTTGCGTATGTCAAAGGCGACACCGCCATACCAATCGAAAACAATGAGACCACGACCTTATTCATATGCATGTTTATTTCTCCCTGAATTGTGAGGATACAAATGCTTCGAGTGCGACAAACAGCAACAGCTTATATTTTTAAATGCTATTTTTAACTGCAGTTTCCTTTATACGAACAGACAGATATCGGTATCGCCGGCGAAACTCAGGAAGGTGGCCGCACCGCCGTATTCGACGTTGTCGATGAATTCGCTCTTGTCAAATTCGAACAGGTCTACGGTCATCTGGCAGGCGATGAATTTCACATCGGCTTCCAGGCACAGGTCGCGCAGTTCTTCCAGCGAGGCGACGCCGTGCTTGGCGATCTTCTGCTTCATCATCATGGTCGCCATGGATTCCATGCCCGGCAGCATCTGCACCATCACCGGCATTGGAATCGGCATCGGCATTGCCGGGTTGGCCAGCGGGCTGACCTTTACGTCGGACAGATCTTTGCGCAGCAGTTGCAGACCGTAGAAAGTGAAGAACACTTGTACGTCGTAACCCAACGCTGCCGCGGTCGATGCCAGGATGAACGGCGGATAAGCCATATCCAGTGTGCCTTTGGTGGCGATGATCGCCATTTTCTTTGCCATGATGCGTACCCCCAGAGTAAGTTAGAGAAGAGCCTTAGCCCTTCTTCATGTAGAACACGAATTCGCCGCCGACTTCTTCCTGTGCCACCAGCGCATTGCCGGTCTGTTCAGCAAAGGCTGCCATATCCTTGACGGAACCGGTATCGGTCGAGATGACTTTAAGCACCTGACCGGGCACCATGTCAGACAAAGCCTTTTTGGTCTTGACGATAGGCAAAGGACAGGACAAACCACGCGCGTTCAGCTCTTTATCGAAATTCATTGTTTCTCTCCCACTTGTTGTTTACGAAAAAAGTGCGTTTCCGCACAAAACCTGACTTGCATTATAGGGATAAGGTCGTATACGACGTCCATAACCACCAAGGGGGAAATCGATAGCCCTTTGGTGTTATCCCCGCTTATGCCGGCACTACCAGCGTCGGCACATTGATCGCGCCGATAATCTTCTGCATGATGCTGGCATTACCGCGCACGAAGGGAATCAGGTGATAACGTTGCCGGCCGATGACGACCAGATCGGCAGCTGTTTCATTGGCGGCGACAATGGTCTGCTCCGCTGGCGCACCTTCGCGCACCCATCCCTCAACCTGATCGCTCAAAGCGGATGCCGCAGCGATATACGCCGCATTAAGTCCTTCGGTTCGTGCCAGCGCTTCCGCACGCTCGGCGATGCTGATGATGGTAAGTGGCAAGCCGCACACATGCGCGATAGCGGCCGACAGTTGACTGATCTCCCGCGCCAGCGGCGTATCGCCGACCGAGGCCAGAATGCCTTTCTGCCAGAATTCCGCATTGCGCGGCACGGTCAGCACACTGCAGTGCGCATCACGAATGACCTTGCTGACCATCTCGCCGACCGGCTTGTTGGTCAGAAAACCCGGCTTGCCGCGACGGCGGATCACGATCAGATCGGTATGCGTGGAGGTCGCTTCCTCCACGATCTCGCGGTAGGTTTCCGCGCCGTGGCGCACCTTGATCTCGATCTCGACCCCCGCTGCCGCCGCCTTGGCACGCAGCGACTCGACCTTGGCTGCCGCCTCCTGATCTTCGCGCTGCAAACGCTCGGACGCTTGCACCACATACTCCGGATTACTCTCGACCGGCAACACCGCGCGCAAAGGCACACCGCAGCGTTTTGCCATCGCGAAAGCCAAGCGTTCCGCACCGACGTCGAATTCGGTATGTTCAGTTGCCAGCAGGATGCGTTCGAATGGATAGTCGCCCATAGCTTCTCCTTCAATGTCCCGAGTGCAGCATGCCGGAAGCGGCCAGCACCTGCACCAGCAATGCGACGATACAGATGATCACGAATACGAAGTCGCGCCGCTTGGCATAGATCGGCATCACGGCCAGCAGACACACCAGCGTAGCCCCCGATAACCAGGCGATACCGAACAATCCGGCAAAATCCCCCTCCCCCAGTCTGCCCAGCCAGGCCCAACCGGTCGGACTGTCGGTCTGCTTCAAATACTCGTCCACCGGCAACGTCCATACATTGGGCAACTGATCCAGCGCCACATACGCCGGCAACCAGCCCAGCACATAGGCAAAGAATGAAACGATCAGGATCGCCAGACCGGAACGGCCACCCCAACTGAGCAGCGTGGCATAGCGCTGCTGCTCGACAGAAATGTGCGAATTTTCCTTCATAGCCATATCCCCAAACCCTTGAGCAGGGCGCGAACGCCGGCGAACAACAGCAGCGTGATCACCATCTTGCGCACCACCGATGCCTTCAGCACATGCAGCAGGCGCGCGCCTATGGTCGCCCCCATCATCATACCGATGATGGACGGCACCGCGATCATCGCCAGCACCGCGCCCTTGTTCAGGTAGATCCATGCCGCCGACGAATCGACCAGCGTCAGGATGAAACTCGAAGTGCCGGCGGAGACCTTGAGCGGTGCCCCCATCAGCAGGTTCAGCACCGGCACGTTGGCCCAACCCGCGCCCATGCCGAACATCCCCGCCAGAAAGCCGATCCCCAGGAACAGCATCAAGCCAAGCGGCGTGCGGTGCACATGCCAGTTGATCTTCTGGTTGCGCGCTGCGTCGTGGAAGATACCGTTCATGGACAAGGCGCTGGACAGCCTGTCCGGCGCAGGCACTTCCGGTAATTCCGATTTCTTGGCCATAGACATCAGAATCACGATACCGAGAATGGTGATACCCAACGCGATCTGCACGATGTTGGCCGGGATCGCCAGACCGACCATCGCACCAACGATGGAACTGGCGGAAGCCAGCACGGCCAACGGCAATGCCAATCGCAAGTTCGCCAATCCGCCGCGCAACAAGGACGGCCCTGCTGCCAGTGCACTGGCCAGCGCGACCAGCAGGCCGGCACCGCGCACGAAGTCCAGATGGAACGGAAAGAAACCGCCCACGATAGGCACGAACAGCACACCGCCGCCCACGCCGGAGGGCACCGCCACGATACCGAGAAAGAAGCAGGTGACGAACAAGGCCAGCGGCCACACCCACCATGCCACCACGTCCTGCCCCACCGATTCGACCGCTCCGGCGGTCAGCGCGAAGCAGGCCAAAGCGACGAATCCCGCCAGGGTCAGGTCGAGCTTGCTGATTGAACTGAATATGCGCGGCATGTTTGTTTAGCCTATGGTCTGGTAATAGAGATTTTGCGGGTGGTTGGCCTGCGCGAAGAAGAACCAGCGCTCGGCCAGCAGCCCGATGTATTGCAGTATGAAAGCCAAACCGAGCAAGGCAGGTGAGAACAGCCCCAGCGTCAGGAACAGCAGGGGCAGCGCGAAGCCGAACAACAGGAAAGCCGGTTTGATGGTACGCAGGAAACGCTCGCTCTTGCCGTGGAAGAACTCGCGCGTGTTGAACGAGCCGCCCATCGCCCCCATGGAACGCTGGGTGATTTTGGGATGCTTCACGCCGATGGCGGTCTGCATGGTCGAAGTCGGCTTCAGGCGCGCGTTGCGTACCAGCGATGCCATACGCCCGATCAAGGCCAGCACGGTAATGATGATGGCCCAGCCCGCGAAGAAATCAGCCTGGTCCGGTGCCGCCGAGGCTGCATAGAACGCCGCCAGGATGAAACCGGAGGAACCTCCCATCAGGATGTAGTTGATCACCGTCAGCGGCGAGTTCCATTCCTTGAGGAAGCGCAGGCAGGCATAGATCATCGCCGTGCAAATGAACAGCACGAACGCCAGCAGCGTACCCGCCACACCCAGCAACAGCGACAGATCGACCACCTGGCCGCCGGGCAGCGTCACGATCTCGGGGCGGATGCCGAACATATGCGACACGCCGAACAGGAAGGACACGCCCATGAACGCGGGCAGCACAATCACTTCGCGCGACAGCCACGAAGTGCGCCACATCGTCGCCGTGCGCCAGGCGCGTTCGGGACGCCCAAGGTGGAAGAACGATGCGACCAGACCCGCCGCCAGCAACACCAGCACGATGAGCGTGCCGTAGCCGTAGAAGTCGTCGGACTGCATCGGCAACAGGCCGAACAGCGCATACGACTGGTGCGTGAACAGGGCGAGGAACAGGCCCTGCGCCGCACCGATCAAGGTCGTCAAAAAGATCACTGAGAATGCTGGTTTCATAATGTCTCGCTAAGTTCCGTTTACCAAGCCGACACGTCGTCCATCGTCGACTGATCCTTGTCCGGTTTGGGCAACTGCTGGTCGAGTTTGAGCGGATTGTCGGCGCGCTCCAGCTCGTCGGCGTGGATCTTCATCTTGGTCTTGCGACGCGGCAGATAGTGGTTGGAAGGATGCGTCCCCCATTCCGGCATCAGCGCATAGCCGCCATCCTCGCGGATTGCCACCGACACTGCCGATTCCGGATCGTGGATGTCGCCGAACAGGCGTGCGCTGGTCGGGCAAGCCTTCACACAGGACGGCTTGCGGTCCGCTTCCGGCATCGTCATGTCGTAGATGCGGTCCACGCACAGGGTGCACTTCTTCATCACCTTCTGCTTCTCGTCGATCTCACGCGCGCCGTACGGGCAGGCCCAGGAGCAGTATTTGCAGCCGATGCACTTGTCGTAGTCCACCAGCACGATGCCGTCTTCCTTGCGCTTGTAGGATGCACCGGTCGGGCACACCGGCACGCACGGCGGATCCTCACAATGCAGGCAGGATTTCGGGAAGTGCATCGTCTCGCTGTTCGGGAACGTGCCCATCTCATAGGTCTGCACACGGTTGAAGAACGTGCCAGTCGGGTTTTCGCCGTAGGGGCGTTCATCCACCAGCGGGCCGGCCGAGCCGGAAGTGTTCCATTCCTTGCAACTGGTCACGCAGGCGCTGCAGCCGACGCAGACGTTGAGGTCGATGACAAGGGCGAGCTGGGTCATAGCGAACCCTCCAGCCCATTGTCCACGAAAAACACGAAAGGCACGAAATGGGATACGCAGGCATTGTTTCGCTCGGTACAAACTCGCAAGTACGGTTCCTCACTCTTCAAATTGAACATCATTGAAATAAAATTCTTGGGTTTTGTTCGTGTGTTTTCGTGTCTTTCGTGGACAGATGCTCTTCCAGAATTCATCGCGCACCGCCTTTCTTCTTCGCACCCGCCAGGTAGGACAACCAGGTCGGCGCATCCTTCATGCCGGGATATTTTTTCATGGGCGGGAACTGCGGCGAGGTCTGCTTTGGCTCGCTCTCCTCCGCTTTGTAGATACGCACGCGCACGTCATACCACGCGGCCTGTCCGGTGATCGGGTCGGAGTTGGAGAAACGCGAACCGTCCGCCTGTTTCGGCAATTCTTCCGAGATCAGGTGATTGAGCAGGAAGCCCTGCTGCGACTCGTTCGCGTCCGGTGTCAGGTTCCACGCACCGGCGGCCTTGCCGATGGCGTTCCAGGTCCACACCGTGCCCGGCTCCACCGACTCGCTGTAGCGCGCCATGCAGCGCACCTTGCCCCATTGCGATTCGCACCAGATCCAGTCGCCGTCGGCGATGCCCGCGTTCTTCGCGGTCTGCGCATTGACGTACAGATAGTTGTGCGCATGGATCTGGCGCAACCAAGCGTTCTGCGAATCCCACGAGTGGTACATCGCCATCGGGCGTTGTGTCACGGCGGACAGCGGGTACTTCTGCTTGTCGCTGGCCTGTGTCTCCAGCGGTTCGTAGTAGAACGGCAGCGGATCGAAATAAGTCTCGACGCGCTTGGCCAGATGCTTGGGCGGCTGGCGCGTGATGCTCTTGCCCTGCGCGGCCAGACGGAACTTTTGCATCACCTCGGAATACAGGTGGATCAGGATGGGCTCGGCATAGCGCGTGATGCCGTTACGCTGCGACCACTCCAGATAACCCTGGTTCCAGTTGCGCATGAACTGGTAGGAACGCGGCAGCACCTCGTGGTGCACGCAGTCGTTCTTGGCGTACATCTCCCACTGGTTCGGGTTCGGCTCGCCCTTCATGCTCTTCTCGCCGCCCTTGCCGCGCCAGCCGGACAGGAAACCGATGCCGGAACCCGGCGCGGTCTCCCAGTTGACGATGAAGTCCGGATAGTCGCGGTACTTGCGCGCGCCATCAGCGGTGACGAACGCCGGCAGTTTCAGACGCGTGCCGAGTTCGATCAGCACTTCCTGGAACGGCAAGCACTCGCCGGTACGCGGCATCACCGGGATACGCACCGAATCTACCGGGCCGTCGAACTCGGAGATCGGACGGTCCAGCATGGACATCACGTCGTGCCGTTCCAGATAGGTCGTGTCCGGCAGGATCAGGTCGGCGAATGCGGTCGTCTCGGAATGGAACGCGTCGCACACCACGATATTGGGGATCTTGTACTCGCCGTTCTCGTCCTTGTCGGTGAGCATCTTGCGCACTTCGCTGGTGTTCATGCTGGAGTTCCACGCCATGTTGGCCATGAACAGCAGCAGCGTGTCGATCTTGTACGGATCACCGCGCCAGGCGTTGGTGATCACGTTGTGCATCAGACCGTGTGCAGATAGCGGGTACTCCCAAGAGAAGCCCTTGTCGATACGCACCGCTTCGCCTTCCTTGTCCACGAACAGATCGTCCGGATCGGCCGGCCAGCCCAGCGGCATGCCGTCCAGCGGCGTGTTCGGCTGCACCGCGCGCGGGTCGTTGGGTGGACGCGCGCAGGGCGGGATCGGACGCGGGAACGGCGTCTTGTGACGGAAGCCGCCCGGACGGTCGATGGTGCCCAGCAGCGTCATCAGGATGGACAACGCACGGATGGTATGGAAACCGTTGGAGTGCGCAGCCAGTCCGCGCATGGCGTGGAAGGCCACCGGATTGCCGGTGACGGTGTCGTGTTCCTTGCCCCAGGAATCGGTCCACGCGATCGGCAGTTCGATCTTCTGGTCGCGCGCAGTGATGCCCATCTCATGTGCCAGACGACGGATGGTGTCGGCAGAGATGCCGGTCACACCTTCCGCCCATTCCGGCGTGTATTCGGCGACGCGATCCTTCAGCAACTGGAACGCGGGTTTCACCGGCGTGCCGTCGCTCAACTTGAATTCGCCACGCAGGAACGGATCGGCACCTTCGGTATGCGTCACCACCGGCTGGTTGGTATTGCGATCCCACCACAGTTTGTTCTGCGGGTCGTAGCAGCCCTCTTCTTCCGGCACCTCGGTACGCACGAACATGCCGAACTCGTCATGTTCGGCATCCAGATTCACCAGCTGGCCGGAGTTGGTGTAGCGCACCAGGAACTCGCGGTCGTACAGCCCCAACTCGATCAGCTCGTGGATGATGGCGAGGAACAGCGCGCCGTCGGTGCCGGGACGGATGGGCACCCACTCGTCGGCGATGGCCGAGTAACCGGTACGCACCGGGTTGATGGAGATGAAGCGACCGCCCTCGCGCTTGAACTTGGACAGCGCGACTTTGAGCGGGTTGGAGTGATGGTCCTCGGCTGTGCCGATCATGATGAACAGTTTGGAACGCTCCAGATCGGGGCCGCCGAATTCCCAGAACGAACCGCCGATGGTGTAGATCATGCCGGCCGCCATGTTGACCGAGCAGAAGCCGCCGTGCGCCGCGTAGTTGGGCGTGCCGAACTGACGCGCGAACATACCGGTCAGCGCCTGCATCTGGTCGCGCCCGGTGAACAGGGCGAACTTCTTCGGATCGGTGGCACGCAACTGGCCCAGACGGTCAGCGAGCAAGGTAAACGTCTCTTCCCAGCTGATCTCCTCGAACTCGCCCGCGCCGCGCTCGCTGCCCGGCTTGCGGCGCAGCGGCTTGGTCAGACGTGCCGGGGAATACTGTTTCATGATGCCCGAGGAACCCTTGGCGCAGATCACGCCAGCGTTCAGCGGGTGGTCGGGGTTGCCGTCGATGTAGCGCACTTCGCCGTTGCGCAGATGCACGCGAATGCCGCAACGGCAAGCGCACATATAACAAGTGGTCTTCTTGATCTCGGTGGTGGCGCCAGCAACCGGCGGCGCCAATGGGTCGTGCAATGGTGTCGATGACATGGGCAAAATCTTGTGTGGGTTGATCGTTATCGGGGCGCGCCACTTTATATTTTCGGTGTGCCGCTGCCCTACGAAATTACTCAATCTTTCAGGGTCGCCAGTATGCGTATCCCGCGCCAGCGCTGCCATAGCCGTGATGAGGGGGAATGACATAACCCCTATGGGGGGTGCAACCCTCAACCCATGAGGGGTATCGCTACACACGTAAT
>WOYI011483799.1_pt1 | contig 27008 bp, 26 predicted proteins | sample 6423411 | NCBI WGS metagenome assembly WOYI01 (sample SAMN13441803, study PRJNA592873) | oil field metagenome | biome: oil field; feature: oil-well bore; material: oil-contaminated soil; isolation source: oil-contaminated soil from oil-well borehole | place: Germany: Wietze | collected 2016-10-18 ...
TAAATTTGCCTTGTAGAAGTTTTACCGGAAAATTTTGGGGAAACTCCACGTAATTATAGATTGACAAAGACATAAAACAAAAATATACTCAAGTTTAAAGGCTCTTTCCCTGCCGGTTCTTCAGGGCGCGTTTAGAAAAGCCTGGGGATTGGAAGGAGATAAAGCCTTTTTTGTTTTAATCAAACCGCAGAAATCCCCGGCTTTCAAGCCGAATATACCTTGGCCTATTGGAATAACACCTTGTCTTAATGGAGAGGCAGGTGTTCACTATGGATTTTCCCGGTATCTTACGACACGGGGTTAATTGAGAAAGAAACCCCGGGCTTTAGCCCGGGGAGCTTCATTTACTCCAACCCGTGATCCGTGAAAAGGCCCGGGCCGTTTCACGCGATCCTATTGCGAATTACGACGGTATCAACAGGGCTTTCCCATGGGGCTTCTTAAAATAGATAAGAAAAAAAACTACGGTTACCCTCACCAGAAGCCGCAGGTTTTGGATTTTGACTACATAAACTGTCCCAAAGAAACACTCCTCGAGAAACTGCGCACTTCGGAGAAAGGACTGCCGGAGCAGGAGGCTCAGGACCGCCTGGAGGAATACGGTCTTAACGAGCCGGCGAGGAAAAAGAAGCGCACGGTCTTCATCCAGATCCTCTCCAAATTCGTCAATCCTCTCGTTATAGTGCTTTTGATAATCGGCGCCTTTTCGCTTTTCTTTGGCGAGAAGATAAGCGCCCTATTGGTCGGCTTGATGGCCGTGATGAGCGTCCTGCTTTCTTTTATACAGGAGTACCGCGCCGGGAAGGAGGCAGATAGACTGAGCGAAATGGTGCGCGCCACCGCCACCGTTTACAGGAACGGACGCTCCAAGGAGATCAAGATACGGGAGCTTGTCCCGGGAGACATTGTGGACATCTTCGCCGGCGATATGATCCCGGCGGACCTGCGCATAATTTCCTGCAAAGACCTGTTCATCAACCAGGCTTCCCTTACCGGAGAGTCTTTCCCCATAGAGAAAACTTCCAGCCCTGCACCAGGGAAAAGTGATTCCGTGCCCGATATGGGCAATATCGTTTTTATGGGTTCCAGCGTGGTCAGCGGCACCGCTCTCGGCGTGGTCATCAAGACCGGCATCTCCACCAGGTTCGGAGAGATGTCCCGCCGCCTGGCGACTATGAGGGTGGAGACCAGCTTCGACAAAGGGGTGTACAGTTTCACCTGGTTGATGATCCGCGCGATGTTCTTTATGGTCATTTTCATCTTTGCCGTCAACGCTATACGCCGCGGCAGCTGGATCGAATCACTGCTTTTTTCTCTCGGCGTTGCGGTCGGGTTGACGCCGGAGATGCTGCCGATGATCGTGGCGATAAACCTCTCCAAAGGCGCGATCGCCATGTCGAAAAAGGACGTTATCGTCAAACGCCTCAATTCCATCCAGAATTTCGGCGCTATGGATATCATCTGCACGGATAAGACCGGGACGCTGACCATGGACAAGATAGTCCTGGAGAAGCACTGCGACGTGGTCAGGAAAGAGGACAACGGAGTTCTGCGCTTTGCATACCTAAACAGCTATTACCAGACCGGCCTGAAGAACCTGCTGGACAGGGCTATCCTCAAGCATGAAAAACTGCTGGTGCGCCAGTACAAGAAAGTTGATGAGGTTCCTTTCGATTTCTCCCGCAGGATAATGTCGGTGGTGGTGGAAACGGATGGCATCCACAGGTTGATTTCCAAGGGCGCTCCGGAGGAGATATTCAAGCGCTGCTCCGGTTACGAACTCGACGGGGAACTGATGGAGATGGACCCGTTGATACTCTCCGATCTCAAAGAGGAATATAAGAACCTAAGTGCCGACGGCTTCCGGGTGCTGGCGATCGCGTATAAGGATATTCCTCAGAAAAAAGAAGCCTATTCCAAGGATGACGAAAAAGAACTGATCCTGACCGGTTACGTGGCTTTTCTCGACCCGCCTAAACCGAGCGCCAGACGCGCCATCATCGCCCTGCGTAAGCTCGGAGTGGATTTCAAGGTGCTGACCGGAGATAACGAGATGGTTACCAAGAAGATCTGCAGCGAGGTGGGGCTGAACGTGCAGGGGTTGGTCACCGGAGACCAGGTCGATAAAGCCGACGACTCGCAGCTCCAGGAATTGGTCAAGAGCACCAACGTTTTCGCCAGGCTCTCTCCTTTGCAGAAAGAACGCATCATCACCGCCTTGCACCGCAACAAGCACATCGTCGGATACCTCGGCGACGGTATCAACGACGCGCCTGCTTTGAAGGCTTCCGACGTCGGCATATCGGTTAACAACGCGGTAGATATCGCCAAAGAGTCTGCTGATATCATACTGCTCAGAAAAAGCCTTATGGCGCTTGAGGACGGCGTCATAGAGGGGCGTAAGACATTCGGCAACATCGTCAAATACATAAAAATGGGCTCCAGCTCGAACTTCGGCAATATGCTGAGTATGACCGGCGGCAGTCTTTTCCTGCCTTTTTTGCCGATGCTTCCTATTCAGATCCTGCTGAACAATTTTCTTTATGACCTTTCTCAGGTGGCGATACCCACCGACGAAGTGGACAAAGAATACCTGCGCCAGCCGCGTCCCTGGAGGGTGGATTACATCAAGAAGTTTATGCTCATTATCGGTCCGATAAGTTCGATATACGATTTCCTCACCTATGGTGTAATGCTGTTTATCTTTCACGCCAACGCCTCGCTTTTTCACACCGGTTGGTTTATAGAATCTCTCTGCACGCAGACGCTCGTTATCTACGTCATCAGGACGGGGAAGGTGCCTTTCCTGGAAAGCCGTCCCAGCGGGTTCCTGGTTCTGACTTCTCTGATGATCATCAGTATCGGTATGATCATACCTTTTACTCCGCTCGCCGGACCGTTCGGATTCACCGCGCCGCCTCCGGCGTATTTCGCCGTGTTGTTTTTCATCGTCTTGACTTATTTATTGCTTGTCCAGGGCGTGAAGACATGGTTCATAAAGAAATTCGGGCAGGATTAGCGCGTCGTTTCGGATAAGTTATTCGAACGACGCGCAGAGTCTGTCGTAGGCAGACGGTTAACTTTCTACTTTCGATTTTCGACTATCAGAAACTTATGTAACAAAGTGCAAGATATGAAAACAAAATTTCCCCCGGATAATCTTTTCCATCTTTCCGAAGGGCGTGCGGACAGGGAGATATTTAAAACGCTCTTCGCCAGTCGGGATATTAAGATAGAGCGTATAGTTTCCCTGGGACAGGTGACGCCTGCGGGAAAATGGCTGAAACAGCGCAGAAACGAATGGGTCTTGCTTTTGCGCGGCGAGGCGCGTTTGCGGTTCGGGGAGCAAGTTTTATCCCTAAAGAGCGGAGATCATCTGTTTATTCCGGCCGGGACGCGCCACCGCGTGGAGTGGACGCCGCCTCATAAAGAAACACTCTGGCTTGCCGTACATTTTAAAACCCCGACCCGCGTTTTTAAAGGGGAGTTTCTCAGTATATAGGTATATATAAGGGGGGTGTCTCATGCGTAAAGCGTCAAGATACTTTTTATGCTTTTTTCTTGTCCCGCTGTTGATTTCTTTGCAGCAGGGGTGCCTTTATCACCGCCGCGACTGTAAGACCGTCTGTCAGTTCTCCAGTATGGACGCTTTCCAGTCTGGAGCTTACGGCGGGTGGGTGGAATACCGCGCCATAGCTAAAAAAGGCGATTTCGGCATCGGCACGGTCGACCGGCTTGACGGCGAGATGATCGCCCTGGAAGGCCATTTCTACCGTATCGCTTCCGACGGTAAAGTTCACGTCATTTCCCTTTCGACGCTTTCGCCGTTCGCCACCGTGACTTTCTTTCGGCCGGAGTTGGAGTTCACGGCCGCGGATATCGGGAATTATGCCGGGCTGGCCGCGTATCTCGACAGACTGCTTACCGATAAAGAGGCGTTCTACGCCATCCGGGTAGACGGCCTGTTCGATTCGATACAAACGCGCAGCGTCCCGGCGCAGAATGAACCGTTCCCCGCGCTGGAAGAGGCCTTGAAAAAACAGACGTTTTTCCTCTTCAAGGAGATAAACGGAAGTATGGTAGGATTTCGTTTTCCGGATTCATGCCGCGGAGTGAACAAACCCGGTTATCATTTTCACTTCATCTCAAACGACAGGCACTCCGGGGGCCATGTCCTGGAGCTTTCTCTGCGCCGGGCCAGGGTCCTGGTTTCCAAGATATATACCCTCGAATTTGAGCTTCCGGGGACACGATACTTAATTCGGTAACGGCTATGGTAACGAAGCCCGTTTCTGTTCTCGGTCACGTCTACGTCTTAAACCCGAAAGACCTAAGACGATTGACGATACGGGCATCGTAACCGATAAACGATAGACGAATTAGTTGGGGGGGGTAGAAAGGGTAATAATTGAAGCTCCCCGGGTTTCATTTCAGGAAATCATTCCCGCGGCATTGTGATTTTATTCCTCTAAAGTAACTTTTTCTTAATTTTCCTGTCTAATTATCGAATGGAAGTCGGATTACAACGTTAGGACGCGGTAATTGTTTTTATCCCACAAAGTAACCTTTAAGGCCGACTCTTTGTCTAATAAGAGATAACGTTCAGGTAACACCTTATCATGCCGCAAAACTGCGGAAACACAGCGAAAAGTAATGTTTGTGGCTGCTGACACCTTGGGTGCGCAAAAATTTTTTTAGACAGCGCACAAAACAATAGAGGATCGAGATTTGATTCGATGGAAATTCTCGATTGTGGTCTAATTCCGATTATCAGAAACTCATGTAACACGGTGCGCGAAAAAAAGACATCCTATAATACCAGGAGGATAGATATGAAAAGAAGCGTGATGTCCGGATTCTTCATTTCCAGCGCCTGCGCGGCTCTGTTGTTGAGCGGGCTGCAAACCGAAGCTTTTGCCAGGCCGCCGCGGCATGAACATCATCGTCCTTATCACCCTTACCGCGGCACAGTAGTTCCATTTCTTTCCGACGTGGCGGCTAAAATGATTATTTACGGAGGGCAGGAATATTATTTTGACGACGGCTATTTTTACCGCAAGAGGCCCGGAGGGTTCGCGATAGTGGATCCGCCGGCCGGGGCAGTGGTCAGATATCTGCCCCGCGGCTACAGGAGCGTGATCATAGGAGGCAGGTCTTATTTTTACTACAACGATACGTATTATCTCAGGAGCAGACAGGGGTATCTGGTTGTCGATGATCCGGTTTACCGGATAGCGGAGCCTCCGGTCGAGGTCTTCAAGGCGGCGGCTGTACCTGTGGTGGATACCGCCGCGGTCACCGGGATATACAGTGTGAACATTCCTAACGCCGGCGGGACTTACACCGAGGTCACGCTGAAGAAAACGGACGAAGGGTTCATCGGGCCGCAAGGGGAGTTTTACCGTAAGTTTCCCTCAGTCCAGCAGTTGAAGGAGATGTACGGTAAATAATATTTTTAAAACCGCGGCCTGTGAGCCGCATGAAATTCCAGCGAATATACGCGGAGCGCGGGAAGACGCGTTTTTATGCATAATAATCCGACTGAAGAAGTGATCACGAGAGCCTCAAACGGGGATTTGAAGGCTTTCCGGGACATTTACGATGCTTATTCCGGCTTCGTTTTCAACGTCGCCTTAAGGGTGACCCGTCACAGGGAAGACGCCAGGGAGGTAACCCAGGAGGTTTTCGTGACTGTGCATAATAAACTGAAAAGTTTTCGCTACCGTTCTTCTCTGCGGACCTGGATGTACCGCGTGACGGTGAACACCGCGCTGAATTACATAAAGAAGCACGCCAGTTTAAAAAGCAGGACGGTGGAATACGACGACGCCCTCGGCAGTTCTTATTCCAGTGATTATATGGCCGAGAAGTTCGAACGCGAGCACAACGAAGGCGTGATAAACCGCCTGCTCGGGGTGCTTACGCCGGAACAAAGAGTCTGCATAGTGCTCAGGAGCATGGAAGGACTCAGTTACGAAGAGATGGCCGATGTCCTCGCCATAAACGAGAACGCGGTGCGTTCCCGGCTGAAAAGGGCTAGGGAAAAACTTTTGTCGGTCAGAAAAGAGGTGTTGGAAAATGAATTGTGAACGGATCAGGGAGATAATCATTACCGATTATGCGGACGGGACCGTCACCGAGGCGGACGCCGGACTGATAAAGGGACATCTTGCCTCGTGCCGGGAATGCCGTGAATTCGAGGCGCTTGTCCAGAGTTCGGCGATCGCGCCGTTTCTCAGGCTTGCGAGAGAGGATGTGCCTTCCGGGATTTGGGATGCGATACGCGAACAATTGCCGGAGCCCGCGCCGGAACGCGCGTTTTCCCTGCGCGCCGCTGTCTCCAGGTTTTTCTTCATTCCCAGGCCGGCATTACTGGCGCTGTCGAGTGTTTCCATTTGCGTCGCCGCGGCGCTTTTGATATACTTTCATTTTTCTCCGTCGGGCGTTTCCGGCGGTTACAACGTAACCGTTCAGGATGAGAAGATGCAGTATATGGCGTATATAATGGGATTCTCCGATACTATGAGCGACAGGAATAAAGGAGAGTACACCTATATCGAGGAGATGTTTTTCGATTGAAGGGCAGAAGCGGAGGAGGCTTTATGTGCAGGAGAATGAATATTGTTTTTTATGTTTGCGCGTTACTGGCCGCCGGGATATTCTCCGGGGCCGCTTATCTACCTTCCAGTGGGAACGCGCCGCAGGGAAAGGCTGCTGAGAGGAAAGCGGGAGGCCCTTTTCGGGAGATGGCAAAAGAGCTTAATTTAAGCGCTGAGCAGATACGCATGATTGAGGACAACCGCAGGCAGCATATGGAGCAGGGGCGCCGACTGATGGTTGATATGATGAAAAATAGGGATGACCTGCGCCGCGAGCTTGCCGGGATCGAGCCGGACATGGAAAAGGTAATGCGGATCCAACAGCGCATAAAGTCTTTGCTTTCCGAGAAAGAGGATTCGCGCCTGCAGGGAATAATGAACCTGAAAAAGATACTGACGCCGGAGCAGTTCGCGGCTTTTAACCGTAAAATAGAAGAGAGGATGCGCCGCCGCAGGCCGCCGCTCCGTGGGATGCCTCCCTTCGAAGCCCCTTCAGGCCAGTAATCCGGCGCGGGAAGTCTTTCCGTTCCGTGGTGAAAACAGTATTTTTCTGTTGTCCGCCTTCCGGACCGGCATTATAATAATGCCGGGGACCGGGTATCCCGTTTCCGGACGCCCAGAACATCCGCGCTCCGGGCATCCCGCCGGCCGGTTCTTCCCGAAAGGACAGCAGTCGTATGTCAGATAATCTGATCTCCGAAGAAATACGCGGCCTCCTGGAAAAACAGGAGTTTGTTTATATCTCTACATGTGACGCCGAGCGCCCGAACGTCGCGCCGAAATTCCTTGTCAAAGTGAAAAAGGATTCCATTTTTATCGCGGATTTCCACAGCGGCCGCACCTCGGTGAATCTAAAAAAGAATCCCAATGTCGCGGTCGGTATCCTTTCTCTTGACGCGCTTATAGCTTACCAGTTCCTCGGCAAGGCGCATAGGGTCAAAGAGAAGTCGGCGGCGGGCATATTGATGAACATCCTGCAGGAAAGGGAACTGAAATTCTGCGTGGAGCGGATCGTCGCCGGGGTCTCCGGTAACAGCCGTTCCGAGAATTTCGAGATATCTTTTCCGGAGGACGTCGCAATTTACAAAATAGACGTTGAGGAAATCGTTACGATCGGCCCCGGGGCAAAACTGATACGCAAACACCGCGAGAATGTACCTCAGCCTAAACCCGCCTCGCTATGAAAAAAACGGGGAAGATACTACTTTTGGTAATTTCTGTTTTTTTGTTTTTCGCGGCCCTGATTATGCTCAAACCGGAGTTTCTCGCGCCCCCGGTTGAATGGTCAGAGACCGCCGCCGGGGTTAAGACCAGGCTTGATACCCGGGAACCGGTGATCGCTCTTACCTTTGACGCCTGCGGTTCTTCCGGCGACGGTTACGATTCTGAACTGATAGATTATCTTGCCGGGGAAAAGATCCCCGCCACTCTTTTTATAAACGCTCGCTGGATAGACAAATACCCTTCGGAATTCCTCGCCTTGTCGCAAAATCCCCTTTTCGAGATAGAGAACCATGGCATGCTGCATAAGCCCTGTTCCGTAAACGGCAGGTCGATTTACGGCATCCAAGGGACGTCCGGTCCCGCCGAGATCCGGAGCGAGGTGGGGGGTAATGCAGAGAAGATCAGGCGGCTTACCGGCCGTCTCCCGCGTTTTTACCGTTCCGGCACGGCGTATTACGACGAGAAAGCCGTGGCCGTCGTGGAAAGGCTCGGTTACAGCTGCGTGGGCTTCAGCGTGCTGGGTGACAAGGGGGCGTCTTATTCCCGAGGGCAGGTAAAAGACGCTTTTCTTTCGGCGCGGCCCGGTGATATAATAATTGCGCATATGAATCACCCTGAGAAGGAGACGGCGGAGGGCGTTATGAACGCGCTGGAGCTGTTGAAAAGACGCGGGCTGCATTTTGTCCGGCTTGATGAATATCCATTGCAATGACGAAGACATCTTTACTTGAGGCGTTGAAAGAGCGGGTTCTTATCTGCGACGGCGCGGCCGGGACTATGTTCCACAGCCGCGGTATAGCCCCGGAGTCTTGCTACGAGAGCCTTAATATCGTTGACCCGGTACATGTCTCGCGTTTGCACGGAGAATACATCGCCGCCGGCGCCGACATAATCGAGACCAATACTTTCGGCGCCAACGCCGCAAAACTGGAGGCCTTCGGCCGCGAAAAAGAAGCCGGGAGGATAAATCTATCCGGCGCGCGGCTGGCGGTTGAGGCCGCGGCAGGAAAAGGCGTCTTTGTCGCCGGTTCCATCGGGCCTTTAAGCAGGAATCTCCCGGAGGTGGAGCTCACCGCGGGCCGGGTATACGATATTTACAAGGTCCAAGCCCAAGCCTTGGCCGAAGGCGGAGTGGATTGTTTTATATTGGAGACTTTCTCCAGCCTGGAGCATATCCGCATAGCGCTTTCCGCCTGCCGGGATACCTCGGCGGGTATTCCTGTAATATGCCAGATGGTTTTTCTCCACGGCCTGCGTACCGGTTTCGGGAACAGCATTTCTTCTGTGGTTTCGCTCCTCTCCGCCGCGGGAGCCGACGTTATCGGCGCGAATTGCGGACAGGGGCCTGCGGCGATGCTGGAAGCGGTGAAGCGTCTTTCTCAGCTTACCGGAAAATACATCTCTGCCCAGCCCAACGCCGGTTATCCGCAGATCGTGGACGGCAGGACCATGTATTTCGATTCGGCGGAATATTTCGCTTCTTACGCCTTAAAACTTGCGCAGGCCGGCGCCAATATCGTGGGCGGATGCTGCGGGACTACGCCGGAATACATACGCCTGGTCGCGCAAAGACTGAAAGGCGCTAAACCGGCGCCAAGAGAGAAGTCTGTTCAGGAACCGCGTCCGGCAGAACCCCTGCGGGAAAGGCCGGTGATAGACAAGCAGATCACGGTTATCGTGGAAGTCCTTCCACCCAAAGGCGCGGACGCGGAGAAACTTATAGATACAGCGTTGATGCTCAAGTCACGGGGCGCGAAATTGTTGAGCTTTCCCGAGAACCCCTTGGCTCAGGTGCGCATGAGCTCCATAGCCGCCGCCGGGTTGGTGAAAAAGCAGGCGGAAATAGACACTATCTTTCATTACACCTGCAGGGACAGGAACCTGATCGGCTTGCAATCAGACCTGCTGGGCGCCTGCGCGCTCGGACTGGATAAAGTTCTGGCTGTAACCGGTGATCCTGCTTCTTTAGGGAGTAATCCCGCTGCCTCATCGGTATTCGACTTGAATTCGATAAAGCTGGTCTCTCTTATAGATAATATGCGTAAAGAGATGGGGTTGCGCATAAGTATAGGAGTGGCTTTCAATCCCAACTTCGACAGCATATCCGGACAGCTGGAACGGCTGAAGAGAAAGATAGAAGCGGGAGCGGATTTCGTGCTTACTCAGCCGGTATTCGACAAAGATAAGGCTGTTTCAACGGCGCGGGACATTATGAAATTCGGCGTGCCGGTTTATTTCGGTATCCTGCCTTTATTAAACAGGAAAAGCGCGGAATTTTTGCATAATGAGGTCCCCGGGATGAGCGTTCCGCTGAATATCAGGGAAAGAATGGAGATATCCGATAAAGACCGGGCAATCGAAGAAGGGAAGAAAATACTCTTGGAATTGACGGAAGTGTTGAAAGGTGAAGTGAGCGGTTTTTACCTGATATCTCCGGCTGGAAAATACGGAATTTCCGCGGAAATAGTCGAATGCATCAAATGAGGCGCGAAAAATCCGGCATCGGCGGGGCAGGAAATGTTTATGAAAGTATTTAGTCGGTTATTTTACAACCGGTTAGGCCAAATATGGAAATTGTTCCGCTGACGTCGGAAAAAAAGAATAATTCTCGTGTTTTTTGTCCAGAGCCCTTGAAACTACCGAGGGACTGTGTTATATTTGGGTTAGGTGTAGAGTTTCTCTTCAAAACGGTTACGGTGGAACTTGAAAATAACAGGTAAACACGCCGTAACCGTTTTTTTCTGCCTTTCCCAGCGGGTGTGCGCTTCATATTCCTGTATTCTTTTCGTTTACTCTATATTCGCGATATACCGAACTCGGGAGCACGGAATCGGTTTTAACCATGATGGTCCGCGGAATATCGGCCGTGGACTCTAAAAAAGAAGGAGGCGTCAATGCGCAAGCTTTCCCTGGCCAGTTTTTTTATATTCGTCTCGTTTGTAGTTTTTGACGGGATCATTCACGGTGTGTTCCTGAGACATTTGTACGAAAGTGTCTGCGGTTTGTGGCGTCCGAACATTGAGGATAAGGCTTGGATAATGATAGTGCTGGATTACCTTACCGCGTTCCTTTTTGTTTATATCTTTACCTTCGGCAGAGAAAATAGGGGAATTGGAGAAGGAGTGCGTTACGGACTGTTGATGGGGCTTTTCTTCAGCTTGATTGGTGTTTTAGGCCAGTATGTGCTGTACCCCTTGCCGTTTCAGCTGGTTGCCGGATGGTTCTTCTTCAACCTTGTGGAGTTTGTTATCGCGGGCGTAATCACAGTCCTGGTATATCAGCCTTCTTGCTGGAAGAGCGGGAAATGATTTGAAATTACCGAATATATTGTAGCAGCTGCCAGGAATTTTTAAAAAATTTACTCCTTTGCAGGTATTTTGTGGTATACTTAAAAAACCAGCCACGGGATAAGGTATGCTGAATGCAATTACTCAAGCGTATATTCAAGTGGCAGGTTCTGCTTGGAGGGGTGTTAATAAGCCTATCCACGGTCGGTTATCACGCGTATTATTCTATCTCCCGTTACGCCCGCCACTTCTTTATTTACCTGCTTGGCAATATTGCTTCCGTTTTTATCAAAGTTCTGCTTGTGACTCTGATTCCGCATCGACTGCTTTCTTTTCGCGAACGCAGGGTCTTCGATATAAAAAGGACGTATCTTCAGCTTCTTTCTGAATGGCTCGATTATATGCGCCATCTTGGGGATGATTTCCTCTATCTGTTTTCTTGGGCAGTGCGGACGAACCCTTTTTACCCCGCGGCTTCGGCCGTAATAAAATGATCGGAGAGGAGGAAGTATGAAATACACCGATGTGGTTCTTACTCTTATAGCCCTGCTTCTGGTATTTATTATATTGCGCATGGAGAACTCGGTGAAAGCGGTCGATAGATTGTCGGAAGAGAATGCCAGGGTGGCGGATTCTAACATTGCGGTTGCCGGTTCGTCCCAGCGCTTGGAGAATAGCATACTGGAGTTGAGAAAACAGGTCGCGGAGACAGGCGAGAAGTTTGTTCCCGGCGGCAGATAGGCTCAAAACGGGAGTATATGGTAAGAAAAACGGCGTGTAAAAAGACCAGACGTCAATTAAAGTCCCTGAGCGATAAACTCGTCGCGCTGCAGGCTTCCGAGAAACACTGTAATGAAATACAGGAGAGCCTCAGGTGCGCGCATCAGCAGTTGCTGGACATCATTGAATTCTTCCCGGACGCTATTCTGGTTATCGATGGGAATAAACGTGTGATAGCCTGGAACCGCGAACTGGAAGAAATGACCGGCATAAAGAAAAAGGATATGCTCGGAAAGGGTGAATATTTTTACTCCGTACCTTTTTACGGCACCCGCAGGCCGATATTGATCGATTTGATAACCACTCCTAATCAGCGGGTAGAGGGTACTTATAACTACATCCGGCGCGAGGGAGAAGTCCTTTACGCGGAAGTCTTTATCCAGTCCTTGTATGGAGGGCGGGGGGCTTATCTCTGGATCAAGGCCGCCCCTTTATACGATATGAAAGGCGAGATGGCGGGGGCCATCGAGTCCATCCGCGATATTACTCTGCGCAAAAAAGCGGAAAAGGAACTAGAGCTGTTGAATGACGAGTTGACCCGGTCGAACAAGGAATTGAAGCAAATGGCTTTGCGCGATCCGCAGACCGGACTTTACAACCACCGTTACCTGATAGAGGTGTTGAACGCGGAATTCGAGCGTTCCCGCAGGTATAACAGCCCGTTTTCCCTGATGATGATCGACCTGGATTACTTTCGGTCTATAAATGATGTATACGGACATCAGTTTGGCGACAAAGTGCTGAGAAAGTTCGCCCTTTTTCTGAAGAAGACTGTGAGGCAGTATGACATCGTGGTGCGCTACGGCGGCGAGGAATTTGCCGTGCTTTTCCCCGGCACGGGCAGGGTCAGGGCGATCTATATGGCCCAGCGCCTGCTGGATGATATAAACCTACAGGATTTCGGCAGCCTCAAGAACAGCATAAAGCTGAAGGTGAGCTTGGCCGTCGCGTCTTTTCCCGAAGACAAAGTTATAAAATCCGCCGACCTGATAGAGGTTACGGACCATATGTTGAACAAGGCCAAGGAATGCGGCGGTAACCGTGTCTATTCCACTCTCGATGTCTCCGCTCCGAAACCCTTGCCTCCGCTCAACGGTAGCGGAGTCAGCAGAATGAGAATACTGCAGGAGAAACTGAAGAAATTGAACAAGAGCGCAAACCAGAGTTTAATTGAAGCCATTTTTGCCTTCGCCAAAACCATAGAGTTGAAAGATCATTATACCGGTACGCACGTCGAACGCACCGTGCATTACGCTACTGAAATTGGGAGTAAACTTCGTTTGCCGAGAGAAGAAGTTCTGCTGGTGCGCCAGGCGGCGATACTGCATGACTTGGGCAAGATAGGGGTCAGCGAGACCATTTTGCAGAAATCTTCCCGGCTGACGTCTTTGGAACTCGAGGCCCTGCGCCGTCATCCCAAAATCGGCGCCGATATCATACGGCCTATACACCTTCTGCACGACATAATTCCTTTGATACTGTATCACCATGAGCGTTGGGACGGCGCCGGATACCCGTTCGGTTTAAAAGAGGAGAATATCCCGGTAGGTGCTCGCATTATCGCTATAGCAGACGTATACCAGGCATTGATCTCCAACCGTCCTTACCGCAAGGCCTTCAGCAAGGCAAAGGCCTTGCAGATGATAAAAGCCGGATCAGGCTCGCAGTTTGATCCGCGCATAGTGGAGGTCTTCCTGGATGTCATACGGGAAGAAAAGAAGAAGATAAAACAGTTGACTCCCGCCACGATATAAAAACTTTCTTTACAGCCGGAACAAAGTCCGATATAATCAAAACCTGCCGTTCTTCTTAAAATGTTTTATACTTTGTTCTTATTCATTATGCGTACCTTGCGTTTATAGCATTGATTATGCGTCCGCAAAAGATTTTGGGCGCCTGTAGCTCAATTGGATAGAGCACTTGCCTACGGAGCAAGTTGTTGCAGGTTCGATTCCTGCCAGGCGCACTATTTTTGCTTAGAAATAGGCGACGATTGTATCCGACTGCATAAGCAACGGCAGTGAGAACCTGAAAAAGCAGGTTTTATCCTTCGACGCATTCGTCCTTCGGACTTATTTGCTCAGGATGGTCCGACTTGTGGTGAGCAAGTAAACGAAGTGCACGCGTCGAACCCCCTTCCGTAAGAAAATGCCTGCCTAAAACATCTGAAAGCCGATCAAGACGGGAAAAATAAGTTATGCTGGATATGGATCTTTTTTTTATGCGCGAGGCCGTCAAAGAAGCCCGGAAAGCCTTTGACGAGGATGAAGTCCCGGTGGGCTGCGTTATCGTTCATAAAAAAAAGATAATCGCCCGCGCCCATAACCAGATCGAGAGGCTCAAAGATCCCACGGCTCACGCCGAGATGCTGGCTTTGACTGCGGCGGCCAATGCCCTCGAAATGAAGTGGTTGAATCAGTCTTCCGTATATGTTACAATTGAACCCTGCGCGATGTGTTCCGGGGCGCTGGTCCTGGCAAGGGTCGAGAAGCTGTTTTACGGCGCAGATGATCCGAAAACAGGCGCCTGCGGCTCGGTTTTTAACATTACCGACAACCGACGGCTGAACCACCGTATAAAAGTACGCAAAGGGCTGCTGGCAGAGGAATGCGGCGCGCTTGTAAGTGGATTTTTCGCCAAGAAAAGAGCCAAAACCGCGGCACGGAATAATTGAAAAACTGATTTTGGCTCTTTGGGGTTCTAAAGACAGTATTGTTGCGTTACGGGATATTCCTGCATAAAAACTTTTTTGAGATAGCTGAGCGGTCGTCCCGCTGTTCTAAATAAGGAATAATGATGCGGGATCCCGCCGCAATAAGTATTGATAGCAGGCGGGAAAAGCAGTTGCCGTAGATTTGTGATTATTGTGGTTTGATGAACTTGATGGCTCTTTATGATTTGGAGAGGTGGCTGAGCGGTCGAAAGCAGTTGCCTGCTAAGCAACTGGCCTGGGTAACTGGGCCCCAGGGTTCGAATCCCTGCCTCTCCGCCATTGATACCAATTCGAACCTTTTTGCTCCTCATCCAGGAGCGCGAGGGTTCGAATTTTGGTATGTGCAACATAATAAGGCTTAAAATTCTTCTCGTTTCCCTCGAAAAGCTGATAAAAATCAGATTCCTTAGTTAATACCGGCTCCAAGCTTATAGGTGCAAGTAGCTCTTTAAGCGCCAGGGCAGAGGAGACGGTATTTTTATTTAACGTCTCACGTAGGTTTTCCAGTCTATGGTTAATCCATTCCTTAGGTGGTGCTTTAAAGCTATTATCTTTCTGGAACTCTAATGATCCTATTTCTGCCGTTAATTCTTCATTTCTTTTTTCCGCTTCCGTTAAAGCTTCAGATACTGCCTTTGAAAGGTTACCAACCTTAATAAAATTGAGATAATTCTGTATTTCCTGCTGTATTTTCTCGTATTGAGCCCTTTTCTTCTTAACTAAGTCAGGCACTTCATTGAAGCCTTCAGCAGCCAGCTTTTCCACGTTCTTATATACATATTCCAAGTTTTCAGCGGTCAATATCTTAACTTTAAGTTCATTAATAATGATTTCTTCGATTCTTTTACGTGGTATGGCGAGTGTATTTGTACAGGTTTTGCGTCTGGCATTGTAGCAGCCGTAATATCCTGTGCCTTTACCGCTTATAAGAACAATGGCTCCGCCGCAGGAATTACACTTCATTAAGCCGGAAAGCAGGTGGTTAGGGCTGGTGTGAACATAGCTTTTCTGCGGATAGAACGTTTGTTTCTTCTTGCTTACCGGCCAGCCGCCTTTAAGTTCCTGCCACCTGGATTGCGCTTTCTGCCAGGTTTCTTTGTCGATTATGATTAAATCTTCACGAAATATCGGCACTCGGTCTTTGGCAGGGCGGGGAATGACTTTTTTCTTGCCGGTCATAGGATCCCGGACGTTTTTATACTTTCGCCAGTCCCAAATACCGATATATTTCTCGTTTTTTAGTATCCTTGCCACAGTTGAAACGTTCCAGCCACCATTCAGATGTTTCTTAGTCGGGATTTTCTCCTCATTAAGCTTAGTAGCGATCTTATGGATGCTATTGCCGTTAATGAATTCCCGGAATATCCTTCGGATAATTTCGGCTTCTTCGGGATTAATCTTATGCACTTGTACCTTCATATTTCGCCTGGCCCCGTTTATTGAGCCTTAATTCACCCACAGGCTGAGAAAGATAGCCATAAACGTTCTCTCCGGCGCTAAATCCTCTTAATTTCTGACCTTCTAAGCCGCGCATAGTCTTTTTACGCAGATCATCCAGGTATAATTCATTAATCAGTCCGTGCATTTGAATACCCAGTTTGGAATTTTCATCGTCCGAGACTATTCCATCCGAAACAGAGATCAGTTTTACCTGATAATAATTGAATTTAAGGACCAAAGTGAGCATTTGGTGATTACTTCGGGACAGTCTGGATAAATCGTCCACAACCACCGCTTCGAATTCCTTGTTCTCTGCCGCCTTTTCTAAGGCTTGCAGACCGGGCCGGTTGATCAGAGAGCCGGAGACCGCCTCGTCTATATAAATGTGTTCGTCGCTAACAGTGAGTTCGTGTTCCGAGCAGTATCTTTTACATACTCTTACTTGATCATCAATACTTTTTTCGCTCTGATTCTCAGAAGAATATCTTGCGTATATCGCAGCTTTCATTTTTTACCTCCGCTCAAAAATACTTCCGAATTTTGTTTGGCCACAGCAATGTATTCCTCAGCTAAGATAGAAGAGATTACGTCTAATAGTCGTTGAATAGCAGGGACTGTCCCCGCAAAAGTCGTTTCATTTTCGCTCCGAGGGGACTGCCCCTGGACTCTTCTTTCTATTAGGTTTTTGGTTATCATAAATTACTTGCGTTTATAGTATAACGGGTATATATTAGACTTAAGAAGTCTAAAAATCTTAATATTCCCCTAATGACTAAATTATACCTCAAAAGGTATATCTGTCAAGTATTATTTTGGAGGCTTCATGGATGCGAAGAAACTCGGAAAGAAAATTAAACTCGCTCGAATTGAGCTTGATTTGAACCAAACTGATCTGGCAGAGAAGATAGGCGCTAAACAGAAGAGTATTTCCCGATATGAAACAGGTCTTTCTATGCCTTCAATTGAAACACTTGTTAAGATTTCCAAAGTTCTCAAAAAAGAACCAGCCTATTTTCTTCAGGAGTAATTTTCGCAAGGACTCTTAAGAATGCTTAATTGCATGTCTTTGAAAAGCGAGAATAATAGATAAGCTATTAGTTTAATACAAAAAGGAGATTTTATGGCAAAGGTCATTTCCACAATAGCAAAGCAATTACCTCAAACACCTCTACCGCAAGATGTTCATGACGCGGGCGAAGTTTTGCGTAGTTTAGTTGACCCCAATGCATATGTGGGGGAAGTCGTTTCTCTTGGTTATAGCGAAGCTATACTACAGATTCACGATTTTCATCGACAACAAGTAGGCGGTGTACCGGCACTAAGTTTTCTTATCGCTTCGCGGGTTAATCCACAAACGACCCCAGATCCTAGAGTAGAAGATGCGGCTGCAATTTTGTTGCGTGTAATGGATCATGCCGACCTTCCGAACGCCGAAGAGGCAAAACGTGTACGAGTTGAGAATGCTCAACGAGTAAGCGGAGAAGTTGCTGTGAACTGGGACGAGCGAGAGGTCATGGATGCAACAACCCATCATCTATTAAGTTTTGCAGGTGTTCGATGTCGTGTATTAGGGACTTTCTATATGACTAATCTTGGAAATGATTCGTCTCCTAAATGGGCGCTCTGTTTTGGGTCTGATATTAGCAACTATTATCCCAATCGTGGGCTTAAGGTTTTTAAGCCGAGAGGGGAAATATTGAAGAATATTGTAAATTTTCGCGATCCATTAATTTTCGCTGATCTGCATATACCTATGGTTCAGATTGGTAATGTGAGATATGCATCAACTAACAGGCAGTTTCAGCAGGTAACTACAGTTTCTGTTTCAGTAACGCCGACGGATTTGCTAGGACAAAAAACTGCCCTTTTTGGTATGACCCGTACTGGTAAATCCAATACCACAAAAATTGTACTAAAGTCTATTTTTGCATTGCGTTGGGCTGCCACAAATGCTCAACGTATCGGACAATTAGTATTTGATCCCAATGGCGAATATGCTAACGAGAATGTCCAGGATACTGTGACTCATGGTGATAATCCGAATGCGATCAAAAATGTTTGGAAATGTGCTCCAGTAGCCCAACAAGGGCAATCCCAAGCTGATGTAGTGACTTATGGTATTTCAGCTCACCCGAACGACCCTAATCGTAATTTAATGTTGCTTAATTTTTATCTTGATCATAATTTACAGACAGGCAAGGAAATTATTGATGGTTTTCTCGCAAGTGATACAACAAAATTTATCTCAAATTTTAGAGATGTTGTGTTCGATCAGCCGGATGCACAAGATCGATCAGCTACTACACGATATAATCGTCGGGTTTTGTTCTACCGAGCTTTGTTGTTTAAAGCGGGGTATGTTGTGCCAACAAATCTTGCACCTCAAACCCGTAACTTGTTTAATCAAGACTTACTTGCCGCAATGCGCAACGGGCAGGGAGATAATCCACAAGCATATTCAAATTGCGCAACTATGTTGAGCAAAGTAGAACCAACGTGGGGAGAAATTGCGCAGTGTGGGGAGATTCTTCGAGATTTTATTAAGGACAATAACTCGGGCTTTGTTCAGTTTGATTCAACGTATATTCAAAACCATAGTAGTGGATCTTGGGCTGAGGATGATTTGCGGAAAATCCTTGAGTTATTCGCTTATCCTAATGGTTCGAGGCAAATTGGGCGTGTTAAAGATAGGCACACACCAAGCACAACGTCCGATTATGCTGATGATATCTACTCACATTTGCTAAGTGGACGTCTGGTCATTATTGACCAATCCAGTGGTGATGCTGAAATCAATAAAGCTGCAGCAGATCGAGTAATTAACAAGATTTTTGATAAAAACAAAGATTTATTCCGACATGGCCAATTGCCTCCGCATATTCTTGTATATGTTGAGGAAGCTCATAATATTCTACCTTCTTCAAAAGAAGATGATTTAAAAGATGTTTGGGTTAGGGCGGCAAAGGAAGGAGCAAAGTATAATATTGGACTTGTTTACGCGACGCAAGAAGTATCTTCAATACAAAAAAATATTCTTCGAAATACGGCAAACTGGTTTATCGGTCACCTCAATAATACTGATGAAACAAGGGAACTGCGCAAATTTTATGACTTTGCCGATTTTGAGAACAGTATCCTCCGTGCACAAGATAGAGGATTCATACGGATGAAAACTCTCTCTAACCCATATGTTGTGCCAATACAGGTAGAACGTTTTAGTATTTAAGGAGTTGAAAGTATGCCTTATGAAGGGGAATATGCACAATATCAGCCACTTAAACGCATTGTAGAATCTGAACGTGTGCAGCAACTGTTAAGACGGTCTCGTGTTCTTGATCCTTCAACCGCAACGCAAAAGGCTAGCCAAAAACAAGCCCCACCAGCAAGCTCAGGTTTACCTTCTCTTGTATTAGCAATAGATGGTAGTCATGTAGAAGTCGATGTTCGTAACGGGTATCCTGGTGCAAAGGTAGGCTACTGTTCAGTCGCTTCGGTTATTCTTAACCTTGCTGAAGTAGAACGACTTGATGCCCAGAGACCGATGAATCCAGTTGATTTTCGTCGTACCGAAGATGCATCTTCCGATGCTAGTGCATTGCCCGGTTGCAACGTTATTACACGAGATCACGCATCAGCAAGCGAATCGTTACGCGAAGCAATATTTGAACTATTTCATGACGCAGTTATTGATGAAGAAGATGATACGCGTTTGCTTGCTACTTATCAAGCTCTTCTTGCTTATAAACCTTCAGGTACCATTACTTGTCCCTATGGACATCTAGGATGCGATTGTCAGGTATCTATTACTTCCAATGTCAGTACCTGTCCATGTGAGCGACATAAGCCTTTGTATCCAACCGATGCTCTTCGTATCCATGAGAGATTTACCAGCGATTCTGGTAGTAATGGCGAAGCGTTTGGATATGTAATGAGCGTGTGGGAGCGAATTCTTCTTGTCCATTTATTGCGGTGTTTTGAACAACGTAAATGGCTTGATTGTCTTAGTAACATAGCTTTTTTTGTTGATGGGCCGCTGGCGATATTTGGACCACCTGCCTGGTTAAGTGCCGCAATAAAGAGTGAACTTCAACGGTTAAATGCAATTATTAAAGAAAAAACAGGCAACGATTTGATTATTGTTGGTATCGAGAAAACAGGTAATTTTGTTTCCCATTTTGAGGAAATAGACAAGCTAGAAGATGGGAGTGATTTCTTTCAGCCTAGCTCATACTTTCTGCCAACCGATAGTTACATTAAAGAACGAATTATTTTTTCTGATAGTGCAAAGCGTTACGGTGAAGATACATACTTTGGAAGAAAATTTTTTTACAAAACAAAAAGTGGAGCCCGTATCGTAGCTTCGATTCCTTTTCTTACACCGCAACAAGATTCTTTGACTGTTGATGATCCTGCATTATATCCGACATTTGGAACTGTCTGTTCTATACTTGATAAACTAGTAACCTCGCGCTTTCCAAATGCTCTTGGCCCAATTGTGAGTGCCCATGCTCAAGCTTCTATTCCCCTGCATCTTGGGCAGAAAGTTCTTAAACAGCTTGCACAAGCACTGATGAGAAAATAAACTATGGCATTAAAAACTGAACAATCTAATCGCGAGAACGCCGCTCATAGGTGGGCAGGAGTAGGGCCTTACTATGCTATGTTTCCTGTTGATTTTGCTACAAAAGTAGTAAAAGAATATACTAAACCTCGAGACTGGATTTTTGATCCATTTGCGGGACGTGCGACTTCGTTGTTTGCGGCGGCATCGGAAGGGCGCTTTGGTTTTGGAATCGAAATCAATCCAGTAGGTTGGGTTTATGGAAAAGCAAAGCTTCAGACCGCGAAGCAAAAAGATGTTGAAAGTCGTATTCGCTGGCTTGGTTCTAGAGCTAAAAACTATCAAAAGGATGCTAAGAAACTGCCTGAGTTTTTTCATGGATGTTTTTGTTCTGAAGTTCAAGAATTTCTTTTGGCGGCAAGAGAATTGTTGAATTGGCGAAGAAATAAAGTGGATTGGACGGCGATGGCATTGCTGATGATTGACTTGCATGGCAAACGAGAGAATGCGTTATCTAATCAAATGCGACAAACTAAATCGATGTCCCCTAAATACGCCATCCGTTGGTGGAAAGAGCGTAACCTTGAGCCTCCTCATCGGGACCCTGTTGAATTTATGATTAAAAAGGTCAACTGGCGTTATGCAAAAGGATACTTAGATTCTGGCTCAGGACATATATATTTTGGAGACTGTCAATCAATATTGAACAAATGGGAGAATAATCCACCGGATTGGAAGGCTAAATTACTATTTACTTCACCACCCTATAGCGGTATTACCAATTATTTTTACGACCAATGGCTTCGGTTGTGGTTATTAGGAGGTTCCAATTATCCAAATAGCGCAAGAGACTTATGTAAGGGAAAATTCAATAATAAACAACATTATTTAAGAATGCTTTCTCAAGTATTTACAAAGTCAAAACGAATTTTAGCTAGAAACGCGGTTGTGTATGTAAGAACCGATGCACGTGATTTTACAAAAAATGCTACGATTGAAGCATTAGAATCTGCTTTTCCATATAAGAGGATTCGAAAAGAGAAATATTCTTTACCAGATTTTACTCAGACAACTCTTTTTGATTCGAATCTGAAAACTGAAGGAGAAGTTGATTTAGTGATGTGGTAGGAGTGCGATTAGAATATGGGCACGAGTTAATTAACAGTTAGTGAACTATGGGACGCTTCCAGGGTTTAGCGGATACGTCCTAGGAGATAAAAACTATAGAAGCGTCCCTAGGTTTATAAATTGGGTAACATTGACGGATCAAGTTTGAATGAGTTTCATATTTTTAACGTTTTGTTTATAAGCTTTTTAATTTGACTTTGAGAATTAACTTTCTATAACAAGGTAGCGATATTAGCAAAAATCGATAAAGCTGTCGGTATGCTGACCGAGGTCATTTAAATAAAAATTATGGCAAATAACCATCTTACAAACGCAAAAAGAGCAAAGAACGATGAGTTTTATACTCAGTACGGTGATATTCAGAAAGAGATCGAAGCTTATCTGGAGTACAATCCCGATGTATTCCGTAGCAAAGTGGTATATTGCAATTGTGACGATCCGTTCGAGAGCAATTTCTTTCGCTATTTTGTGCTAAATTTCAACAAGATAGGATTGAAACAGCTTATCACCACCAGCTACAAGCCATCGCCAGTGGCTAACACACAGCTTGAATTGTTTAGTGAATACAAAATTCCCACAAAATCAAAAGGTCGCCCAAAGTTAACCGCCAATAAGCTTATTATCAACGAGGTACGCGACATAGACGGCGACGGCGAATTCAACTTGAAGGATGTTGCCAAGCAGCTAAAGGCAAACAAACATAACGAATGGACGCCGTTAGAAGGTGATGGAGACTTTCGTAGCGATGAATGTGTAAAACTACTTGAACGATCAGACATAGTTGTAACAAATCCGCCGTTCAGTCTGTTCCGTGAATATGTTAAGCAACTTTTTGATTACAACAAAAAGTGCGTCATTATTGGAAACATGAACGCGATTACTTACAAAGAAATATTTCCACTAATTAAAAATAATAAGTTGTGGTTAGGAAATGGTTTCCACGCCGGAAACGCGTATTTTTTTACGCCAAATACGCGTGATTTCGCATCCGGAGTTTATGATGTAAAAACAGGTTTAGTGAAATTCCGCAATGTTTGTTGGTTTACCAATATTGACCATGGACGACGCCACCGACCATTACCGCTTATGACAATGGAAGAAAATTTGAAATACAGCAAACATGCGGAAATCAAAGGCAAAAAAGCATATAATAAATATGACAATTACGATGCCATAGAAGTTCCGTTTACCGATTCTATCCCGAGCGATTATCGTGGTATAATGGGGGTGCCGATTAGTTTTTTGGATAAATACAATCCTGAACAGTTTGAAATACTGGGAATGTGTGAAAACGATGATCTTTATAAATTAAAAACAAAGAAGTATTCTACTATAGAATGCAAGCAAGCATATTTGGATAAATTTGGGAAAAAAGGAACCTACGACCTGAATGCGAGCGGAGTGATTATTCAAAACGATTTAATGGAGAAAGTTTATCAAAGAGTGCTTATAAGACATAGGAAAAAATAATATGAAAACAACTTTAAAAACTGAAATAACTGTCAAAGATATTTGCGAAGGGTTCGTCTATAATGAACTTGAGGGTAAGGGTTTGTTTGGCTTGTCCGGCAAATTGACCATTCAGCCTGAGTATCAGCGCAACTATATCTATGCTTCTGACGGCGGTAAAAAAGAAATGGCCGTTATCGAATCAGTCCTCAGGGGATATCCAATAGGGTTGATTTATTTTACTAAAGTAAGTGACAACAAGTTGGAAGTTTTAGACGGACAACAACGTATTACTAGTCTCGGGAGGTTTGTAACTGATAAATTTGCTATCAAAGATGAAAACGGTATGCCGCAGAATTTTAGCGGTATGGCAAAAGATAAGAAATTCAGGATATTGGAAACTAAACTTACCATTTATGAATGCGAAGGCACAGAAAGCGAGATAAAAGAATGGTTTAAGACAATCAATATCGCCGGGATTCCACTCAATGATCAAGAATTACTCAACGCCGTGTATTCTGGCCCGTTTGTGACACTCAGTAAAGAGGAGTTCAGCAATAGCCAAAACGCCAACATCCAAAAATGGAGCGCATATATAAAAGGCAGTGCCAACCGGCAGGAGTTTTTAGAATGCGCGCTGGATTGGGTAAGTAAGGGCAATATTGGCGATTACATGAGCCGTCATCGCTTTGACAAAAATATCAATGAATTAGAAAAATATTTCAACAGCGTGATCGACTGGGTTTCTAGTGTATTTACCGATACCGAAGGCGAGATGTGCGGGCTTGAGTGGGGACGACTGTACGAAGAGTACCACAAGAAAGCATATAACCCCTCGACAGTATCAATCGAGGTACAAAAGCTTTACGCTGATCCATATGTAAAAAATTACAAAGGTATTTTTGAATATATTCTCGGTGGCTCTGTCGACACAAAATTGCTTGAAGTTCGAGTTTTTGATGAAGCAACTAAAAAAGCGGTTTATGCAACGCAAACTGCTAAAGCAAAGAAAAAAGTCAAATCAAACTGCCCCCTTTGTGCTATTGGGCATGACGCCAACAAGAGTAAAATTTGGAATTTTGTCGAAATGGACGCCGACCATGTTACAGCATGGAGTAAAGGCGGCAAAACAGCATCCAAAAACTGTCAAATGCTGTGTAAAACACATAATCGGGCAAAAGGTAATCGATAAGAAATAAACTATGGGACGCTTTTGGGGTTTAGCGGGTACGGCCGAGAAAATAAAAACTATAGAAGCTTCCTCACATTTACAACAAGTAAGCAAGCGTTTATATTTTTGTGGGAATTAATGCTCGAGACAAATGGGACAAGCTGCAAAGTGAAATGATCAATGTGATGATTCGGCTAGAACAAGGCTTGAAGAAGTATTTAAAAGGTTTAAAATTATGAGCGGATGGGATGAAGGCTTAGACGAGAAGCAAAAAAAGGCTGTGGAACATCTAGGGAAGCATGCTCGACTTTTGGCTGGCCCTGGGACTGGGAAAACGGAGACTCTCACGCGGCGCATTCTTGCGCTTATAGTTAAACAGAATGTTGATCCATCTAAAATTTTAATTCTTACCTTTACGCGAGTTGCCGCTTATGACTTAAGACGAAAGATAAAAGTTGTTCTAGAACCTCTTAAAAAAGAATTACCTCGCATTTCCACGCTTCATTCTTTCGCTCTTCGGCAATTAATGCGTAATTCAAAGCGGATCGATGCTTTGCCTCAACCATTGCGGATTGCTGACGATTATGATGAAAAAGCTATCATCAACGAAGACCTAAAGGTTGACCTTAAGGAGCACCTGAATACTATTTTCCCAGAGATTAAGTTCAGCATCGACAAAGTGAGAAAACTTTTTGCGTTGTTATCTTCCGATTGGGAAACTTTAAAAATCGAAATGGAAGGAATAAAACATTTTTGTCAAGATGCTCCCTTCATTGGTGCCTGGCGAGATCATAGAAATATGTTTGGATATACTCTTCGTTCAGAACTAGTCTATCAATTAAAGAAAGCCCTAACAACTGTTCGAGATTTTTCGCTTGAATCGGAATTCTCTCATGTCTTAGTCGATGAGTATCAAGATTTAAATGCATGTGATTTAGCAATAGTTGATGAATTAGCAAGACGGGGAGCCGAGCTTTTTGTAGCTGGAGACGATGATCAGAGTATCTATGGCTTTCGATATGCTAACCCTCTTGGTATCAGAACTTTTGTGGATAAGTATAGGGCCGAGCCGTTAGAATTGGAAACTTGCTTTAGGTGTGATAAGTCTATACTTGCAATTGGAGAGTTTGTTGCAAGCTTAGATTACACTAGATTACCAAAGGTTACGAAACCTTGTGCTGAGGCTGGAAATGGCAATGTGCGTCTTTTATGTTTTGAGAATCAATTTGTAGAAGCTGATGCAATTGGCAAAAGATGTGCTGAGCTATTTGCTGCTGGTAGAAAGGATATTCTGATACTCATACGTAGTGATCACCAGGCCAAAATGTCGAGTGTGCTAGTTGAGGCATTAGAAAAATTCGGTGTGCCAGTTGCTGTTGAAACTGAGATAGATCCGCTAGGTGTAGGGAAAGGGCGCTGTCTTCTTGCTATTCTACGGTTATTAGTTGATGATAGTGACGGATTGGCTTGGAGGACAATTCTTCAGGAAGAATGTGAAGGGATTGCTGAAGGAACTTTTAAATCCATCCGTATTCTTGCGAAAGAGAAGGGGCAAGCTTTTTACGAAGCTTTAAAAACTATTGAAAGCAACCCGACAGTGATCGGGAGAGGCAATTCAATAGCCACTAAAATGCAGGAAGTTCGGGAATTACTAGGTACTCTTAAAGCTCACCCCAGAGAAATCGAAGAACTAATCCACGAAGTAGCAGTAGCCATAATAAGTGATGCAGAATCCCAGAAATTGATTGAGGAATTCCTGCTGAAAGTTAAGACCGAATCAGGTGCGACTGAGTTAAACGGCACATTGCAAGCGCTTACTTCTTCCTTAGGAATGGACGAACAAGAATTGGTGGAAGGTAAGGTAAATATTCTGACCATGCACAAGGCCAAAGGCTTAAGTGCTGATGTTGTTTTTATTGTTGGAGCAGAAGAGCAGTTTTTGCCGGGAAGAAGTATTGGTTTGGCTGCGGAAGATGAAAGGCGTTTGTTATATGTTTCCCTAACAAGAGCAAGGCATGAATTAACCATAACATACTGCCAAGCGAGGATAGATAAACAGATGTGGACAGGAAGTAAAAGTGGAACACCGAGGAGAGACCTAACGCCTTTTCTTAAGGATTCCCCATTAAAAACTGAGAAATGCTAAAGTTTTTCTATAAAACTTTTATTTTTTAACCTAGCATGCTTTCTTTAACGTAAATCTCGAACATACAATTTTTTAATCTTATGCCACATATTCGTGCTTTTGGAATCCAGATTTTCCTGCCGTTATTTACCAAAATCGCCTTGTCGGTTTCGTGAATGATCCTGACCGGCGCCCAGATGTATCTTTTCTGGGAATATAAGAGATTTCTGATGCTAAAAGGCCAGCTCATTTTTGCCTCCCGGGTTCAGATTCCAGCCTATTTTTAAATTTAAGCGCTCTTAAGACAGTTCTTCGGTTTACCTTTAGGCTCCGGGCAATTGCCCTTAAAGACATATGCAAAAGGTATAATTTTTCTATTTTTGGGGCTAATTTCTGGTATAATGGGGTTCGTTGCAGCGGTTGAATAATGATCTTTACCTGGACCTCGGATGCGGTGCGAATTGGTTGCAGACGGGTCCGTTTTTCTTCCTATAAGCAAGAAATCATCAACCAGGATTGGAGATGATTTCG
>WOYI010476723.1_pt1 | contig 27004 bp, 25 predicted proteins | sample 6423411 | NCBI WGS metagenome assembly WOYI01 (sample SAMN13441803, study PRJNA592873) | oil field metagenome | biome: oil field; feature: oil-well bore; material: oil-contaminated soil; isolation source: oil-contaminated soil from oil-well borehole | place: Germany: Wietze | collected 2016-10-18 ...
TGATAAGTGGTTTGGTCCGGAAAGCCGGATGCCGCTGCAAAGGACATTTAAGATTACTGCAAAATAAGGTGAAAAGCGCCGCACTGGCGCGGCGGTCCGGCAGGGGGCGTCCCGCATCAACATTGCTTTTCGATGGCCATCATCTTGGCGATTCGTCGTTCATGGCGGTCGCCGGCAAAGGTTGTTTCCATAAATTTTTCAATCATGGCCTCAACCGGCACGGCATATTTTATTCTGCCGCCGAAGGCAATGAAGTTGGCGTTATTGTGGGCTTTGGCCATTTCCGCGCTGAAGAGATCGCCTAGGAGCGCGCAGCGTATGCCTTTGATTTTATTGGCGGAAATCGATACCCCAATGCCCGTGCCGCAAAGCAGAATGCCGAATTCATAACCGCCTTTTTTAAATTCATTGCAGGCCGCCAAAGCCATGTCCGGATAGTCCACGGCGTCGCTGCCATGGGTTCCAAGATCCGTGACTTCAAAATTCTTTTTTTCCAGAAAAGCGATGATTCTGCTTTTCAGATCAACCGCACCATGATCGCCGGCAATGACGATTTTTTTCATTTTTTCCCCTCCGAATGAAAAGGATGTCCTTTCTTTCTACAAGATGACCCGTTATGTCAACAAAAAAACTTTACATCAGTGTCATATTTGCGTAGAAAATCCTCATGCGGGACTTATTAAACAGGTACTATCATCATCTGCTGATCGAGAAAGGGGCCGCCGGCAATACGCTGGAAGCCTACGGCCGCGACCTGAACCGTTATCTGTCCTTTCTCGAACAGAAGGGATTGACGGATGCGCGGTCGGTCCTGCCGCAAATGGTCGTCGATTTTCTGGTGCAGCTGAAGTCGGAAGGGCTTTCGGCTAATTCCATGAACCGGTCGCTGGCGGCTCTGCGGGGGTTCTATAAATACCTTTTGCGGGAAAAAGTTCTGGAAGCATCGCCGCTGGATCATATTGAACTGGCCAAAGTCTGGATGCGCCTGCCCGACACGGTAAGCAAAGAGGAGATGGCTTTAATCTTGTCGCAGCCGGGCGATCAGACCCCGTCGGCGCTCAGGGACAGCGCGATCCTGGAGCTTCTCTACGCGACGGGGCTGCGTGTTTCGGAGCTCATCAGTCTGACCATGAACAGCATCAACTGGCAGGTCGGTTTTCTGATCGTGATGGGGAAGGGCAGCAAGGAGCGGGTTGTGCCCGTCGGCAAGACGGCCTATGACTGTGTGCGCCGTTACGTGGACGAGGCCAGGCCGGCGTTTGCAAAATCCAAAGCGACGGACGTGCTTTTTTTGACCCGTTTCGGCCGGGCCTTTACGCGGCAGGGACTCTGGAAAATTATTATTGCTTACGCTAAAAAAGCGGGCTTGCAAAAAAATGTTCATCCGCATACATTTCGCCATTCCTTCGCTTCTCATTTGCTGGAGGGAGGAGCGGATCTGCGCGCGGTGCAGGTGATGTTGGGACATTCCGACATTTCCACGACGCAAATTTATACACATGTTACCAAGGACCGGTTGAAGGAGATTCACCGGAAATATCACCCCAGGGGCTGAATGCATGCTTAAACATGCCGGGAATAAATTGGAATCCAATAGCAAAATAATTGCGGTGGCGATTGTTGCCGGCGTTGTCCTTCTGCTTGTTGCCTCTTACATGCTGATCCGCCCGCAGGCCTTTGGGACGGGAAGTCTTTATGTCCATAGAATTGTTAATACATTTTCCTATTACCTTCTGAAGAAAAAACCGCATTTTTATTATCTGGAAATGGAAAAAAACGGCAAGGACATGCGTGTGAAAGCCGGTGAAGTCCTGGACATTAATTATCGTGACGAGTTTGTCATCAAATCGGTGGGCAGCGACGATTTAAGCGGAAAATATACGTCGGCAACGATTGAAGGGGCTGGGGAAAACACTAATCATATCGGTGTCTTATTTCGCGGAATTGATATGGTCAACGCCATCATGCAAAGCGATGCGATGGCCAAAGGCAGGCAGACGGTTGATGTTTATAAAATCGCCGTTTATTATCTCAAGGAAAAAATAGCCGTGGTGCCGATTCGGGTGGTGATTACGCCTCAGGACTGGCTTCGGTTGGCAAAGGATAGCAGCAATGTCGCCGTTCAGATTGAATATCTGAAGAAGGCCAGCGCCCAAAACAGCGAAGATGTCGGTGTGCGCAAAATTCTGGCCGGCATTTATCTGCGGCAAAACCGGATTGAGGAAGCGGCATCGGTTTATGCGGATATTTTGCGCATCAAACCGGACGATGCGTTAGCCATAAAAGAATTGGCGCGTTGTGATCTCCAGCTCGGCAAACTGGAGCAGGCTATTGAAATTTTACTAAAGCTTGTCCAAAACCAGCCGCAGGATGCCGAAGCGTATGCCATGCTGGGTCTTGCCTTCAGCAGCAAACAATCATGGAACAAGGCGATGGAATATTACAGCCGGTCCATCCGGATCGACCCGGACAATCATCCGGCAAGGCTGCTGCTGGCGGACGTTTACGAGAAGGCGGGTAAAACCAGCGCGGCGATTGAGCAATATCGATACGTCATCAAACATTCGCCCGACGCCTTAGCGGGATGGCGCGCGCTGGGGACTTTATACCTGAGGCATCAGCAGTATGCGCAGGCCGTCGACTGTTATAAGCAAGTCGTTAAACTTCAGCCTGGAGATGCAGCGGCCTATGCCAATCTGGCCACCGCCTATGCCGGACTGGGCAAATCAAAGGATGAAATGGAGCATTTACAAAAGGCCGTGGCGCTCAGACCCGATGAACCGGTTATCCGTTTCAATCTGGCGGCGGCCTATGAAAAAAGAAACAGGACTGATGAAGCCGTCCGGGAGTATTTGCAGGTTTTGAAAAAGAATCCCGACGATGCCGATGCGCTGGAGCGCTTGGCGGATCTGACGTTTAAAAGCAAAAAATACGATCAGGCCGTTCGTTATTATGAAAAACTGGCGGCAAAGCAGCCGAAAAAAGCGGCAATATTTGTCAAAATGGGTTTTGCCTATGGGGAAATGAAGCAGTATGCCGCATCGGCCGAGCATTATGAAAAGGCCGTCCGGCTGGGGGCCAGGGATCAGACTCTGTATTATAATCTGGCCTACACCTACACAAAGCTGGGCCGGGAAAAAGAAGCCGTCGGCTATTACGAAAAAATATCGCCTGCCAACAAAAAAACGTTGAGTATTATTGCTCATTATTATTTAAAGGAGAAAAAATACGCCAAGGCGATTCAATATTATCAGAGAATTCTGAAGCTGGAACCTAAAAAAGCTTCGTCCTACGCCAGCCTGGGATATGCTTGGCTGTCTTCCGGAAACGCGGACAAGGCCATAGAATACTATTTAAAAGCCCTGAAATACGATCGCGAGGATGATGAAATATACGCCAATCTGGGCGCCGCCTACGAAAAGAAAGGACTTTACCCGGAAGCCCTGAAAGCTTATAGAAACGCCTATGAGATCAATCCGGAGACAAAAGCCGCATCGAGAATTCCAAGGCTGCGTATTCAACTTTTGCACAAAAAGGAAAAAGACGGGAGCGAATCATGAAGCAGGTGAAACTCAATAATGTTGCGATTGGCGGCGGGGCCGGGTTTACTTTAATAGCCGGTCCCTGTGTCATTGAAAATGAAACGGCGGCCATGGAGATTGCCGTCTTTCTGAAACAGTTGACGGCAAAACTGGGCATTCCCTTCATCTTTAAAGCTTCATACGACAAAGCCAACCGGACGTCGATTCATTCCTACCGGGGGCCGGGCTTACAGGAAGGGTTGAAAATTTTAAAAAACATCAAAGAAAAAGTCGGCGTGCCGGTTCTTTCCGACGTGCACCGTTTTGAAGAAATCGACCAGGCGGCCGGCGTTCTGGATGTGATACAGGTGCCCGCGTTTCTCTGCCGTCAGACGGACTTTGTTGTGGCCGTCGCGAAAAAAGCAAAGATCGTGAACGTGAAAAAAGGGCAGTTTCTGGCGCCCTGGGATGTCGCCAACATTATCGGTAAAATCAGGGATTCCGGTAATGAAAATATACTGATCACGGAGCGCGGCACGACGTTTGGCTATAATAATTTGGTTTTTGACGTGCGTGCCCTGCCGATTATGAGGGCAATGGGTTATCCGGTTATTTTTGATGCTACGCATTCGGTGCAGCTTCCCGGAGGAGCGGGGACGGTGTCGGACGGCCAGCGGGACATGGTGCCATACCTTGCGCGGGCGGCCGTGGCGGCGGGGGTGGACGGGATTTTTATGGAGGTTCATCCCGATCCGGAAAAAGCGCTTTGCGACGGCGCCAATTCGCTTTATCTGCATTCGATCGAAGAGCTGCTAACGACGGTGAAAAAGATCGATGGAATAACGAAGAAGACTGAAGACTATGAGCAACGAGCGACGAGTGACGAGCAATGAGTGACGAGCAACGAGTAATGAGTGACGAGCCACGAGCGACGAGCCACGAGCAACGAGCCACGAGCAACGAATAGTGAATGGTGAGGAGAAGCATGAATAAGAAAGTTGAAGGAAAACTCAAAAAAATAAAAATGCTGATTCTGGACGTGGACGGGGTGATGACGGACGGAAAAATCATCATGGATAGCGACGGGCGCGAGATGAAAAACTTCAACGTTCGCGACGGTCACGGCCTGGTGATGATTCAACGCTGCGGCATACAGGTTGCCATATTGACCGGCCGGACATCGGCGGTGGTCGATCACCGGGCGCGCGATTTGAAAATTACGCAAGTGTATCAGGGGGCGCTGAACAAAAAGGAAATATTTGCGCAGATTCTTGAAAAAAACCATCTGGCGCCGGAAGAGATCGCTTATCTGGGCGACGATATCGTCGATATTCCGGTATTAAAACTGGCCGGCTTCTCCGCGGCGGTGGCGGACGCGCTGGATGTCGTGAAAAAGTGCGTTGATTACGTCACGGCAAACGGCGGCGGGCAGGGTGCGGTAAGGGAAATCTGCGAGATGTTGCTTATGGCCCAGGGCTATTGGACCGAAGTGGCCAAACGGTATGATTTTGTCGATCAAATCAAATAGAAACGGGACGTATGGGCTATACATCTCAGGAAACGACTATGACGCTTGCGTGGATTTATCTGCTCGTTGCCAGTCTGCTGGAAATCGGCTGGCCCCTTGGTTTTAAATTGTCTCAGACCACCTCCCACCGGATTACGTATATTATTGTAGCCGTCGTATGCATGGGGCTGAGCGGGTTGTTTTTATGGCTGGCGCAAAGGGATATTCCCATCGGCACGGCTTACGCGGTATGGACGGGAATCGGCGCCGCAGGCACTTTTCTGATCGGCCTTGTGATATTTCATGACCCCGTATCAATGATGCGGGTTTTATCTTTTCTGCTGATTGTTGCAGGTGTGATCGGTTTAAAAATTTCCGTTTGACCGCTTCCCAAAGGAACTTTCAGTTGCCTGAATCCGTCTGCAGGCCGAAAAGTGTCTGAATAACTTTACAGGGACGATGGCGGGTGATATAAAGGATCATGGCCGTCCAAAAAAAAGTAAAAATATTCGCAGTGACCGTGATCATTCTGGTGCTTGCCGGGGCCGTCATTTTTGCCGTCATGCGGATAACGGGCGAAAAGAAAGCGAATATCATAAAGATATTGCCCGAGGAAGCGGATGTCCGCATTGCGGATTTTGTTTTTACGGAAGTCGGCCAGGATAATATCCGCTGGGAAGTGAAGGCGAAAACCGCGCAGTATCAAAAAAAACGCAACCTGGCCCTGTTTGATCAGGTTCATCTGATATTAACCACACCGGAAGGCAAAACATTCGTGATGACGGGCGATCAGGGCGAGATGCTGACGGATAAAAAAGATGTTGAAATCAAGGGCCATGTGGTAATCATTTCGGACACGGGAGAAAAATTTCTGACCGATCATCTGAGCTACAACGACGCCCAGAAGAAAATCTATACCGACGCGCCTGTGGTGATGGAAAGCGACAGGATGACCCTGCGGGGGATTGGCCTGTCGATTCTCATAAATAAAGGAGAGCTGACTCTTTCTTCCGGCGTCAAGGCTAAAATTTACTGATAAGGACAAGGCATGCGTGTTAAAAAAATATATCCCATCGTTTTATTGATGCTTTTCACCGTGAGCATCCAGGCATGGGCGCAGATCGGCCTGAATCAGAAAAACATGCTGCGCAAAAACGAGCCGATTGAAATTGTTTCCGACAAAATGGAGGCGTTCCAGGCCAACAGAATGGTTGTTTTTTCGGGAAATGCCGTCGCCACGCAAGGCGATGTTAAAGTTCAGGCGGATCGATTGTCCATTTACTATAAAGAGTCGGGCGCTAAGAAAGAAAAAAAAGAAAAGCTGGAAGTGGAGCAGGCGGGAGATCTTGAAAAAATCGTCTTAAAAGGTCATGTGGTCATTACGCAAAAAGATATACTGGCCACCGGAGACGAAGCGGTTTATTATCAGGATACGGCCCAGTTTGTAATGACGGGCAATCCGGTTTTGCAGCAGGAAAAAACCGTGATTAAAGGCTGCAAGGTTACGATTCAGGTTGATGAAAATCGCGGTAAAGTCGAACAGTGCACCGCGGAAAATTCAGGAAGGGTTACGGCCGTCATCCACCCTCAGAAGAAGAAATAAAGAAACCGTCCACGGATGAAACATGAGTCATTTATCGGCAAACGGACTGATTAAAATTTATAATAAAAGAAAAGTGGTTAACGGAATTGATCTGGCCATTTCGCCGGGCGAAGTGGTGGGCCTTTTGGGGCCCAACGGTGCCGGAAAGACAACGACTTTTTATATGATTGTCGGCCTGATCAAACCGGACGGCGGAGAAATATTTCTCAACGGCGAGGACATCAGCCGGTATCCGATGTATATGCGGGCGAGAAAAGGATTGAATTATCTGCCTCAGGAACCGTCGATTTTCCGCAAGCTGACCGTCGAGGAAAATATCCTGGCGATTTTGGAAACGCTGGATATCAGCGACGGTGAAAGACGGGAAAGGCTGAAAGAGCTTCTGGGAGAACTGGACCTGACGGCGCTTGCGAAAAACCATGCCTATTCTCTGTCCGGCGGGGAAAGAAGAAGAGTGGAGATCACCCGGGCGCTGGTGACGTCGCCCAAGTATATCCTGCTGGATGAGCCTTTTGCGGGCATTGATCCGCTGGCGGTGGCCGATATCCAGAAAATTATTGAGAAATTGAAAAATAAGGGGATCGGCATTATCATTTCCGATCACAATGTTCGTGAAACACTCTCCTGCTGCGACCGGGCTTATATTGTGAATGAGGGCTCCATTCTGGTTCATGGAGAACCGGAGGTCATCGCGCAAAGCGAACTGGCCAGAAAATTCTATTTTGGTGAAGATTTTAATTTGTAGCGCTTTACGGCGATATGATAGGCGATTATGGCTTTTGAATTAAAACAGAATTTAAAATTGTCCCAGCAGCTGATTATGACGCCGCAGCTGCAGCAGGCGATCAAGCTCCTGATCCTGTCGCGCCAGGAGCTGGTGGATACGATCAATCAGGAAATGGAAGAAAATCCCCTGCTGGAAGAAGTCGCGCCGGATGAGGCCAGCGCCGAGGAAATTCGCGCCGATGTTGAGGACGATGTTCAGTCTGTTGAAAAAGAAGACAACAAATCCGTTGAGCGCACCGCCGAACTGACGGGCGAAGGCGACGGCCGCGAAGAGTTCGACTGGAATAATTATCTGGAAGACTACGGACCGGTCGGCGTTTCTTATGACCGGGCTGATAGGGATGCCCCGACGCTGGATAACGTTTTGACGGAAAGTCCGTCGCTTGTCGAACACCTGATGTGGCAGATGAAACTGTCTCCCTTTAACGAAGAGGAAGTGCGCATCGGTTCTCAGATTGTCGGCAATCTTGATCCCAACGGTTACCTGTGCGCCACGATAACGGAGATTGCCCATCTGGAAAAGGTCAGTGAAGACCAGGTGGAAAAGGTTTTGAAAAAAGTCCAGGAATTCGATCCGTCCGGCGTGGCGGCCCGCAATCTTCAGGAATGCCTGCTCATTCAAGCCCGAATGCTGGCCAAGGAAAATCCTCTGATTGAAACCATCATCCGGGATCACCTCAAAGATCTGGAGCTGAAAAATTATATTCATATCGCCCGCAGACTGAAGGTCCCGCTCCGGGAAGTGGAAATCGCCGTGCTGCTCATCAGCAAGATGGATCCCAAACCGGGCGCGATCTATTCGGAGGAGAAAGTCCAGTCCATCATCCCCGATGTTTATGTCGTCAAGTCGGGAGATGATTATAAAATCGTTCTTAACGATGACGGCCTGCCGCGGCTGCGGATCAGCAACTTTTACCGTGAAATTATGGCCGGACTCGGCGGGCGGGACCACGAGGAAGAAGAAAACGGCAAGAAATATATCCGGGACAAGGTCCAGTCGGCCACCTGGCTGATCAAAAGCATTCAGCAGAGGCAGAAAACGATTTATAAGGTCGCCGAAAGTATCGTCAGGCATCAGAAGGATTTTTTCGACAAGGGGATTGATTATTTAAAGCCGCTGGTTTTGAGGAATATTGCCGATGATGTGGAAATGCACGAATCAACGATCAGCCGGGTGGTCACCAATAAGTATATGCATTCTCATCGCGGCATATTTGAAATGAAATATTTTTTCGGCAGCTCCATCCAGCGGACGTCGGGTGAAAACATTGCGTCGAAAAGCGTTAAAGAGGAAATCAAACATCTCATCGGCAAAGAAGATCCCAAAAAACCGTACAGTGATTGTGAAATCGTTGATTTACTAAAGGCCAGGAATATCGATATTGCCAGGAGGACAGTAGCCAAGTATCGGGAAATGCTGGGGATATTATCATCATCCAAGCGGAAGAAATATTTTTAAAGGCATTGGTTGACCAGGGCGGATGAGGAGGGGCACGGGGTAAAATTCCGGTTGACATTTGGTTTAGTCGCCACTATACCACTAACCTTTGTTGCCGGTAGCGAACGTGTCTTTGGGCTACCCAATTTTATCAGGGAGGAAAAAATATGAATATTTCGGTAACTTTCAGAGCGGGCGAGGGTGAGAATTGGCAAAAAACCTATGCTGAGGAAAGAATTGCTAAATTGAAAAAGTATCTCGATGTGCCTGCCGAAGTCCATATGATCCTTTCAACTGAGAAGTTTCGTAATGTCGTGGAAATAAATCTGAGCGCCAACGGCTGGAATGTAAACGCGAAAGAAGAAGCCAAGGATATGCATCTGGCCGTGGACAGCTGTGTTGATAAAATTGAAAAACAACTTAAGAAGCAAAGAGAAAAAAACAGAGAGCATAAACCCAAGAGCATCCGCCACGCGGGAGCAAAGACGACGGAAGGTTTGGAGGAAGAGGAGTATTCCGCCGCCAAGGTGGTGGAAACCCGGAAGGTCGTCTTAAAACCCATGTCGCTCGAGGAAGCGGTTCTCGAGCTGGAAGGCGGCAAGGCCCGCTTCCTGATTTATCGGGATACCGCGTCGGAAAAAGTCAGTCTGGTTCATCGTCTTGATGACGGTAACTTTGCCCATATTGAAACGAACAGCTAGTGCATACTTGCAAAAGTCACTGATATGTCATTTCATGGCCCGGATTTTAAAGTCAGGTGTTACACATGCGACTGGATCAAATATTTAAAATTGAATTTCTCAATGAAAATCTCTTGTCCAACAACAAGCAAGAGGTGCTTGCGGAACTGATGAATCCCTTGATTGCGAGCGGTCTGAAAATTGACCGGGCCAGGGCCATTGATATATTGCAGCAGCGGGAAAAACTGGGTTCGACGGGCATTGGGGACGGCGTGGCCATCCCGCATGGCAAGGTTTCTGATCTGAATGAAATGGTTGTCGCCTTCGGACGCAGTCAGCAGGGCATTGCTTTCGACGCCATTGACGGGAAGCCGGTTCAACTCTTCTTTCTGCTTTTGGCGCCGGAGCATTCAACGGGGCAGCATCTAAAAGCCCTGGCCAAGATTTCCAAAATGTTAAAAACGCCCAACTTCCGTAAAAAGCTTATCGATGCGAAAACAAAAACCGATTTATACCGGGCAATCGTTTTGCAAGATGAGTCCTGTGCCGTATAGGCACACTTCACAAAAGGAGACCGTCACCCCGGAAAAGCTCTTTTCCGACCGTCTGCCTTTCCTCGGCATCCAAAAAATCGCTGAACCGCGAGGCTGGAAGAAGATGGTTGTCCGGCCTTACCCCAAATGCTGCAGGCGTTTGGTGACGGCTTCCCTGCGGGAAGGCGCCATTTTAATTTTCTCATCGGGGGCGCGGGAAAAAATTATAGCGCTTTCCGAGCCTTGGCGTCGGCAATATTTTGCCCGCCTGGTCCAAAACAGGACTGTGTTGCTGATTTTCGCCCAAAGCCCGGCACTGCCGGTTTTCCTGAAGAGGCAACTTCAAAGTGATCACCTTGCGGCAGCCGCTTCCCCGCTTCATGAAAGCCTCCTGGAAAGCCGGATCAAGGCGATCATTCGGGAAAAAATCCATCATTGCATAACGGTTCACGGCGTTGTGCTGGAGCTTGGCGGCCGGGGCATTCTGATTACCGGCCCCAGCGGCATCGGCAAAACGACGGCCGCGATGCAGGCCGTCGGCGAAGGTTATGCCTGGATAGCGGATGATGTGGCGATGATCAGAAAAAACCAGGGCTGCCGGCTGATCATTTCCGGCCACAGGGCAATACAAAATTATATTCACACGAGACAGACAGGGATCGTGGCGGCTGACCGGATGTGGCACAGGTCTCAAATTAACAATAAAGCGGAACTCGCTTTTGTCGTAGAAGTCAGCCGGAGCAAAGACGATGAGGTTTCTTTTCGGTTGCGCAAAACGGAAATCATGGGGACCCGGTTGCCGCTTATCCGGGTGCGTATTTCACGGACTGGATATTTCAACAAAAATCTGCTAATGGAAGCGATACAACAGTTTCATGAGGTCGGATAATTGAAAAATCTCCAGGTGGTTATCATCACGGGATTGTCCGGTTCCGGTAAGAGCACCGCGCTCAGGGCGCTTGAAGACATCGGATTTTTTTGCGTGGACAACCTCCCCGTCGTTCTGCTGCCGAAATTCCTTTCCATCACCCTCCAGTCTTCACCGCAGATCAAAAAGGTGGCCATGGTTATGGATTTGCGCCAGAAAAGCTTTCTGGAAAAATACCGGCGCATTTTCGAACAACTGAAGGAAAAGGGATACCGGATTGAAATCCTTTTTCTGGAAGCCACGGAAGAGTCGCTGTTGCGCCGTTTCAGCGAGACCAGACGCAGCCACCCGTTGTCGGAAAAAGGCTCCATCATGGACGGAATCCAGATGGAAGTTGAAAAACTGTCCCTGCTTCGGCAAATGGCCGACCGGGTCATCGATACGACAACATCCAACGTGCATCAACTGAAAGATATTGTTCAAAGACAATTTCTGCCGTCGTCCGTCCGGAAGAGAATGGTGATCAACATCATGTCTTTTGGTTACCGGTATGGCCTGCCGTCGGATGCGGATCTGGTCATCGATGTCAGATTTTTACCCAATCCCTATTACGTTGAAGAATTGAAAAATCTTGACGGTCATCATCCGGCCGTGGAAAGGTATGTTCTGGATAACCGGCAGTGCAAAGAATTCATGAAGAAAGCCATCGATATGATGAATTATGTCATCCCTCTTTATGCCAGGGAGGGCAAATCCCGTCTGACCATTGCCGTGGGATGCACCGGCGGCCATCATCGGTCCGTCGTCATGGCCAACCAGTTCAGTTTACATTTCCAGACCATGAAATATCTGGTTCACACCACTCACCGCGACATCAAGAAGAGCTAAAGTAGCTCATAGTTCATGGCTCATAGCTTGCCCCTGCAATGTGGCTATGAGCTGCGAGCTATGAGCTTTTTTTAAAAGGCCATTTTCTTCATCACATTGTCTTCAATCCAGTGCGGATCCCACCACTCCCGGGGATTGACGAACTGTCCGCCGGCCAGCATACTGAAATGCAGATGATCGCCGCCGGCCAGGCCGGTCAGTCCGGACACGCCGATTTTCTCCTCTTTTTTTACATTTTTGCCGACCGTGGTTTCAATCGACGAGAGATGACCGTATAAGCTGAATAATCCCAGGCCGTGGTCAATAATCACGGCGTTGCCGTAAATGCCCAGCGGACCGGCAAAGACGACGATGCCATGGTTGGCCGCCTCAATAGGCGCGTGCGCGGTTGAGGCCAGATCAACGCCAAGGTGGACGGAGGCGCCAAAGGGTTTGCCGTCAACCAGATAGGTCCGCTGGTCTCCGAACAGCGCCATGGGCGAAGCGTCGCGCATTCTCAGAAATGCGCCTTCCCATAGTTTTTTATTGATGGATTTACCGCAGATGGCCTGAATGGTTTTTGTGTTTTCGTCGCGCAGCGTCGTATTGACATAGGCAAATACTTCAACAGGCGTCTTCCCCTGCAGGGCGGGAATCGATGATTGAAATTCGGGCATGATCTTCTGGAGAAAAGTATCGCTTAAGTTTACCTGATCGGCCCGGAATTTTTTGGGCTTGATCGTGTAGGGCATGGAAGCTCTGGCTTCATTGCCGGCGTCGTCGCGGGCGAATAGAGCAATTTTTGTTTGCGCATTGGATGCATCCGTTCCCAGGGCAAAGTAGGCGACGGATGTGGGCCGGTTGTTGATCACAATCGTGTGCCCCGGCGCAAATTGATCATTGACATAGACGCCCGTCAAAACGCACGGCTTCGATGTCCGGTAGGTGATGAAGCCGGTGCCGCCCTGGTTGATGTAATTGACGGGGTTGAGGACGAAAATTTGCGGCGGCAGCGTGTCAATTCTGACTTGCTGGACGACGATCGCTTCGTTTTTGAAAAGAGAGCAGTCCCTGGCGGTGATCTGGATGACGGCCGGGCCGTTTTTAAGCTTCAGCGCTTCGCTGTTGATGGCCAATTGCACGGCCTTTTGCCGGTGGCCCCGTGAAGGAAAAGTTTCCTGGAGCAAAAGATGCGTTTTGTTGTCCTGGACGATTTCCATCTTCAGGCTCGACAGGCCGCTTTGCGCATCAGAAAATGTAATGCCGACGTCTTTTTGTCTGCCGACCGCCGTAAGATCCGAATCCAATTTGATGACGGGTTTTTCCCAATCAAGATAATCGGCAAAATAAAGCCAGCCCAGTGCGCCGGCCAGCAAAACCACTACGGCCACCGCCGCATAAACACCTGTCTTTTTCATCCTCAACGCTCCTTGAATGATGCCATGAATTAAGTTGCAGCTTTCATAATGGCTTTTACCGCCGTTTGCAAGAAAAATATCCTTGGACCCGTCAAAAGCAAAAAGACTTTATGCCTTGATCTTGCCGGTAAACGCTGTTATATTCCCCGAAAAATAACAGAGCGATAAAACCATGCTGGAAAATAAAAAAATCGTACTGGGAATTACCGGCGGCATTGCCGCTTACAAAGCGGCGGAATTGACCCGTGCCCTGATTAAAGCAGGAGCGCAGGTCCGGGTGATCATGACCAGGAGCGCAGCGGAATTTATTACGCCCCTGACGATGCAAACCTTGTCAAAGGGGCCGGTTTATACGGAGATGTTTGCTCCGACGGATCAATACGACATGGCGCATATCGCTCTGGCGGATTGGGCCGACGCCTTTGTGATTGCGCCGGCAACGGGAAATGTGATCGGGAAAGCAGCTTCCGGCATTGCCGATGATCTTCTGACCACAACCCTGATGGCGCAAAACAAACCGGCATTAATCTGTCCCGCCATGAACGACAGGATGCTGGCCAATCCGGTTGTGCAGGACAACATCCGTAAGCTGAAAAAATTCGGTTATACGGTGATGGAAAGCGCTGTGGGCGAACTGGCCTGTAAAACATCGGGTTCGGGTCGCCTGCCGGAGATCCCGGATATTTTGGATGCCCTGGAAACGCTTTTAACCCCCAAGGATTTTGCCGGAGAAAGCGTGTTAATAACAGCCGGACCTACGGAAGAACCGCTGGACCCGGTGCGTTACATTACCAATGCATCATCGGGGAAAATGGGTTACGCACTGGCCGAAGCCGCGCATCAGCGCGGGGCAAAGGTGACGCTCATCAGCGGCCCGACAAAAATTAAACCGCCGCCCGTCGAAAAATTAATTCTTGTGCGCACTGCTCTGGAAATGTATCAGGCCGTGATGGATGCCTATGCCAAGGCGACGGTGATTATCAAGGCCGCGGCGGTGGCCGACTATCGCCCTAAATCGGAGGCCCTGGAAAAAATCAAAAAAGATCAGGGACTGACCGGCATTGAACTGACGCGCAATCCGGACATCGTTGCCGCCGTCGGCGCAAAAAAGAAAAAAGGCATCCTGGTGGGGTTTGCCATGGAAACGGAGGATCTGCTGGCCAACGCCCGCCGGAAACTGATCAGGAAAAATATGGACATGATTGTCGCCAACGACTTGCGGGAAGCAGGCGCCGGTTTTAAGACGGACACCAATATCATTACGATGATCGATCGAAACGGGAAAACGATCGCCCTCGATAAAATGACCAAAAAAGATGCGGCGCATCGGATCCTGGATCACATTAAGACCTTAAAGCCAAAGAAGAAAGGCGCCAAAAAAAAGTCATGACGGACACTTTATCGCCATTGTCACGAGATGCGATGCAGCAGGAATTGCTGTCCGTGGTGAAATCCGTCAAGGGGCAGGTGTTGAACGCGCAAAACCTTTACGTGGCTGTGGATTGGAAAAAACCCGCAACGCCACCCCCGAAAACGACGGCTCTCCCTGCAAGGCAGGACCGGCAAACTTTTGAGGAACTGCGGCGGGAAGTTGCCGGTTGCACGCAATGTGCATTGGCCAAAACCAGGAAAAATGTCGTTTTCGGCGACGGGAACCTGTCGGCCCGAATCGTTTTTGTCGGAGAAGCGCCGGGCGCGGATGAAGATGAGCAGGGCCTGCCCTTTGTGGGCCGGGCGGGGCAGCTTCTGACCAACATTATCAAAGCGATGGGGCTTGAGCGAAAAGATGTGTATATCTGCAATATTCTCAAATGCCGTCCGCCGGGCAACCGCAATCCCCAGCCGGACGAAATCCGTCTGTGCGAGCCGTATCTTAAGCGGCAACTGCAGTTGATTGCTCCGCAGATCATCTGCGCGCTGGGATCCTTTGCGGCGAAAACGCTTTTAAAAACGGAAACGCCGATTACGGCACTGCGCGGGCGTTTTCAAACTTATGCCGGCATCAAGCTGATGCCGACGTATCATCCGGCTTATCTGCTCCGGAATCCGTCGGCAAAGAAACAGGTCTGGGAAGATGTCCAGTTGATCATGAAGGAAATTGAAACGGGCGAACGATCCTAAACTTAGTGCGGATAGAGGTAAAATATGTATAGAAGAATAACCTTCGTATTGTTGCTGCTCCTCTTTACGGCAGCCGGAGTTGTCCATGCGCAGGACAAGAAGCCTCTGTTTCATGTGATCAATCTGGAAGGCGTCATTACCTCCCCTTCGGCGAAGTATGTTGCGGAAAGTCTGGAAGAAGCGAAGACCGCCGGCGCGGAAGGCATGATCATTCTGCTGGACACCCCCGGAGGCCTGGATACGGCCATGCGGGACATTGCCAAAAGCATTCTCAACGCGCCGCTGCCGGTCATTGTTTATGTTTATCCTTCAGGCGCCCGGGCCGCTTCCGCGGGCGTGATTATCGCGCAGGCCGCGCATATTGCCGCCATGTCGCCCGGAACGAACATCGGCGCCGCCCACCCCGTGGCGATCGGCATCGGAGGCAGCGGCGAAATGGACAAAACCATGTCCAAAAAAGTGGAGAACGACGCGGCGGCTTATGCCCGCAGTATCGCCAGAACCAGGGGACGCAGCGAGGAATGGGTGGAAAAGGCGGTGCGTAAAAGCGAATCCATCACGGCGGATGAGGCGCTGAAGTTGAAAGTCATTGATGTCGTCGCCCAGGATATTGAAAAATTATTGGCCGCCATCGACCAGAAGGAAGTGACCGTCGCCGGCCATAAAAGAAAAATATCAACGACCGGCGCAGTTCTGAACACAAAGAAGATGGGCACGCGCCAGGGCATTCTGGCGGCGATTTCCAACCCCAATATCGCCTATCTGCTTTTGCTGATCGGTCTGGCAGGTCTATATTTCGAGTTTTCCACACCGGGCGCGATTTTACCCGGCGTCATCGGCGGGATATCCCTGCTTCTGGCCTTTTTCGGCCTTTCCACCCTGCCGGTGAGCTATACGGGCATCTTGCTGATTCTGTTCAGCATCGTTTTATTTATCGCGGAGATAAAAATTATGAGTCATGGCATGTTGACGGTCGGCGGGGTGATATCGCTGGCGCTGGGTTCCTTTATGCTTTTTGACACACCTGAACCCGCGCTGAGAATTTCTTTGCAGGTTTTGCTTCCCGCGGTGCTGGTCGCGTCGGGTTTTTTTATTATTGTTATTCTGCTGGCCGTGAAAGCGCAGATGAGGAAGCATTATTCCGGGACGGAGGCGATGATTGAAGGCCAGGGCGAGGCCCAAACGGCCATTGACGGCGAAGGCAAGGTATTTTTTCAGGGTGAATACTGGACGGCCGAAAGTGATCAGTTTATTCCGGCGGGTGCAAAAGTAAGGGTAAAAAAAGTGGACGGCCTGAAACTGATTGTGGAAGAGATCAAAATTGACAATAAAAAATAATTAATATCAAGGAGGAAGGATTATGCTGGGTTCTTTATCGTTGCCCCTGTTGGTAGTAGTCGTGTTGGTCGTCATGTTTTTGGCGTCGGCGATTAAGATTCTCAACGAGTATGAGCGGGCGGTTCTTTTCCGACTGGGCAGAATTCGCGACATCAAAGGGCCGGGCCTGATCATTATTATTCCCGGCATTGATAAAATCGTCCGGATCGACATGCGCACGATCACCATGGATGTGCCCCCTCAGGATGTTATTACCAAAGACAACGTATCCATTAAAGTCAACGCGGTTGTTTATTTCAGAGTTGTGGATGCCAACGCCGCCGTTATCAATGTCGAGAATTACCTTTTTGCCACCTCGCAGCTCTCTCAGACGACACTGCGGAGTGTCTGCGGTCAGATGGAATTGGACGAAATTCTGTCAGAGCGGGAGAAAATCAATCTGCGACTCCAGGAGATACTGGATCGAAGCACAGAGCCCTGGGGGATCAAAGTATCTCATGTTGAAGTCAAACAGATTGACCTGCCCGAGGAAATGAAACGGGCTATTGCCAAGCAGGCGGAAGCGGAAAGAGAAAGACGGGCGAAGGTCATCAACGCGGCGGGTGAATTCCAGGCCGCTCAAAAACTGATTGAGGCCGCCGCTCTGATGGAGACGCAGCCCATGTCGCTGCAACTGCGCTATCTGCAGACGCTGAATCAGATTGCAACCACCAATAATGCATCGACGGTGATTCCGATACCGATCGATTTGTTTAAGCCGTTTTTGAAACTGGGCGAAAAATCTTAAAAATGTTCGGCGGGAGCGCTGCTCCCGCCGAATGGAAATCAAATTCATTTGAAGGAGAATATATGCCAACTGAAAAGCGAAACATTCTTACCGGCGGACTTATTTTAATTACTCTGGGTGTTTTAATATTTATCAGCAAAACCACTGCCTGCAGCTTTGGCCAGACCTGGCCGATTTTGCTGATTGTGATCGGCATCAGCACGTTGATTTACGGAGTCCGGTCTATCGAGGGTTGGTTTATTGCCACAGTCGGCGTCATCTTTTTGTTCGTCGAGTTCTATGGTTTTGATCTTTACAAGTATTCCCAGTTTATTTTGCCGGTCGTTCTGGTCCTGCTGGGCATCTATGTGCTGTTAAAACGACGCAAGCATTAAAAACAAAATCGCCGGCCTATGAAAAAAATTTATCATGCTCTTTAAACAAAAAAAGGCGCTGGTCATCAGCGATTTTGACGGCACCATTTGCACGGTGGATGTGGGCAACAGGGTTTTAAGCCACTTTACGAAAAAAAGTTGGGACGACCTTGATCGGGAGTATGTCAAAGGCAGTATCGGGTCACGCGAGGCCTACGGCAAAATTGCGCCGCTGATGGCGGTGAATCCGGCGCGTCTCAACGCTTATGTCCTGAAACTGGCGAAAATCGATCCTTTCTTTGTAAAATTTTATCGTCTGGCGAAGAAAAGGGGCGTGGATGTGAAAATCGTTTCCGACGGACTGGATTTTTACATCCGCGCGATCATGGAAAAGCACCGCTTGGGGGAAATCGAGTTTTTTTCCAATGCCGTTGTTTTCGGCGAGAAGGATTCTCTGACGTTTGACTTCCCGCAGGCCAACCCCTTATGCGGCCGCTGCGGAACATGTAAAAATAAAATTTTAAACGACCATCGCCTGCTGTATGAAAAAATCATTTATATCGGCGACGGTCATTCCGATATCTGCCCGTCAAGATGCGCGGATATGGTCTTTGCCAAGGAAGTGCTGTTGCGCAAATGCGAGGAAGAGGGAACCACGCCTTATCAGCCGTTTCAGAACTTTGGTGAAATCGCCAAGTATCTGAAAGATCATTTTTAATCCCGCAGTTGCGGGACGAGTGTTAATTCTCCTTAAGCTTGCTGCGATAGGATGATGTTCATTTCATACCTTGACAGCTTGCCGCGAGGTGATTGATCAGACGGCCGCACTGCCTCAAGGAGCGGCCGTCGGAGGATTTCGTAATGAGCATATCAAAAAAAATCAAGGCATCCATGTCGCAATCGTCTTTAATCCGTAAAATGTTTGAAGAAGGGATCCGCCTGAAGAAAAAACACGGTGAGAAAAACGTCTATGATTTCAGTCTGGGCAATCCCAATGTGGATCATCCCGAAGCCTTTAAGCGGGAGCTGATCAAAGTTGCCGATCAGGAAATCGCACTGAAGCACGGCTATACGCCGAATGCCGGCTATTACGAAACAAGACAAAGTGTGGCGCGAAAAATAAGCAAAAAAACAGGCTTGAAGATGACGGCCGATCATATCGTGATGTCCTGCGGCGCGGGGGGCGCTCTCAACGTTATTTTGAAGTCGCTGCTTGATCCCGGCGATGAAGTCATCATCTTCAAACCTTTTTTTGTCGAGTATCCCTTTTATATTGAAAATTATAACGGCGTTGTGAAACAGGCTGCGACCCGGGCTGATTTTTCTCTGGATATCGCCGCCATTGCCAAAGCGATCACCCCCAAGACCAAAGCCGTCATCATCAACTCGCCCAATAACCCAACCGGCAGGGTGTACGGCAAAAAAAACATTGCTGATCTGGCCCGCTTATTGAGAGCAAAGGGAAGGGAGCACCACAAGGCCATCTATCTCATCTCGGACGAAGCGTATGCCGAAATCGTTTTTGACGGTACGGCGCTGCCTTCCGTATTAACGGCATATCCCGACAGCATCGTCGCGTATTCGTATTCCAAAACGCTGTCCCTGCCGGGAGAAAGAATTGGATACATCGCCGTCCATCCCAAGATTCATGAAGCGGACGATCTGATCAGCGCCCTGATTTTATGCACCCGGATTATGGGGTTCGTCAACGCCCCGGCACTGATGCAGCGTATCGTGGCCAATCTTCAGCACATAACGGTTGATGTTAAAATTTATCAGAAAAAACGGGATTTGCTGTGCCGGGGACTTTCCCGGGCCGGTTATCAATTTAGAAAGCCTGAGGGCGCTTTTTATTTGTTTGTAAAAAGTCCGATTCCCGATGATGTGGAATTTGTCCGGCTGCTTCTGCAGCAAAACATTCTGGTGGTTCCCGGCAGCGGTTTCGGCGCCCCGGGTTATTTTCGCATTGCCTTCTGCGTCGATAATGAGACCATTGTGAATTCCATGGATGGATTTGCGGCCGCCATCAAAGCATTGAAATCATAAAAACCGGCCTGCGGGGTGATCAATAAAGGATGTTTTCAATCTCCAGGATCAGGTGCTGAAGCCTTTTGGGGGAAACCGGGTAGGGCGTTTTCAATTCCTGGGCGAAAAGCGAAACCTTGTATTCTTCAATCATCCAGTAAAGCTCGTCGATCTTGTTCATTTTTTCCGGGGAGGCGGCGGATGGCGTATCCTCTCGGATTTCCTGAAGCTTTCTTGCATAAATGGCCACATCCTGTAATCGGACTTCCGTGGCTGCCAGATTCAGGCTGCCGCGCTCGGCCCTTATCCCAAGCGCTTTCAGATAGCGCGGCAAATGACTCAGGCGATCAAAGGCATACAGAACCGGAAAATTTTCAGGAACGAGGCCGTGCAACTCCGCCAGGGTCGCTTTCAGAAATTTCAGAACGGGATGATGGGTCCGGTTTTTCTGCAGCAGCTTTTGCAGCAAATCATAAGTTTCCGCAAAGCTTACGAGAACGGGCGTTATGGCGGCAACGACCTTTTGGCCCTGTTGCAGGATTTTGGCGCTGACGGCGTCGGCGTGATTCAAAAATTCTTCGGGACTGCGCCAAGGTTGAAAGAATAAATCTTTTTTAACCCGGTTGATGATCGAAAGCTCCAGTTGTTTGGGATTGCCGATGTTGGCGGCCCATTTTTTCAAATCGCCGGCCAGCGTGATGTTTTTCTTAAGTTGTTTGAGCTTGTCTGTGAAAAAAATATCGTAAAGCGCGGCGACACCCTGAATATGGCTGGCTGCGGCTTCCCGTGGATCGGCAAAAAGACGAAGATGGATGACGCCGTCCACCACCTGCAGGGCAAGATAGGCATAGCCCGTCAGCCCGTGTTTTCCCGTCAGCTCTATATTTTCAGGCAGCCGGCCGAAATCCCAACGGGTGATGTTGTCTTTTTCCCACTGCCTGCGATAGGCGTTAAGAGAGGTTTGCCGGACCTGTTCAGTCAGTTCTTTTTGCAGGGCTTCGATATCCCGGCTGTTTTTGATTTCGCTTCCCTGATCATCAATCACACTATAGCGGATGTTTAAATGGGGCGGCAGTTTATCCGTTGTCCATGAATCAACCGGCACCGTTAATTGATATTCATTGAATAAAAAGGTGCTGAGAGCGGGCTTTAAGGCGTGATCTCCTATTGATTGCCTTTCGCTGAATGTTTTGGCGATTTGAACCAGAGGCGGCAGTTTTTGCCGGACGTTTTTGGGCAGCGATTTCAGCATATAGAAGACCTTCTCCTGCAAGAGAGATGGCAGATGTTTTTCCATGTTCTCCGAAGCGGCTTTGGAAACAAGCCCCAGCGGCAACCGGACGGTCACTCCGTCGCCCGAGCGGCCCGGTTCAAAGCGATAACGGCAGTCCAGCGCGGCGTTGCCGATTTTAATTTGATCCGGATATTGGCTCAGTTCCAGCACATCGGGTTCCCGGGCGATCAGGTCTTCTTCCCCGAAACGCAGAAAATCATCACCGCCCTTGTCTTTAATCAGTTTCTGCAGGGACCGGATATCTGAAATCAGCGGCAATCGCTGCTCATAAAGCTGCGCGATTGCTTCTTCGTCAACGGCGATGCCGCGTTTGCGCAGCTTGTCTTCCATCATCTTTGTTTTTTCCCACAACGACAGGTTGTGTTCCATAAAGGGGAGTTTACGGCCAACGTCGCCCGTCACCAGCGCTTCGCGGATGAATATCTTTTTGGCGTCCTCCGGGTTGATCCGTTCATAGGCAACCGTTCTCTGCTCGACGATGGTCAGCCCGAACAGCACGACTTTTTCCAGGGCGACAACCTGCCCGCGGTTCTTCTCCCAGTGCGCCGCCCAGTGGGTGCGGCGGCAATGATCCCCGCCCAGCGCTTCGAGCCACTCACTTTTGATGTTGGCCGCGTTGCGGGCGAAAACCCTGGAGGTCAGGCTGATTTCCGAAGCCACAATCCATGGCCCGCCCCGGTTGAAAAGGCTGGAGCCCGGATAGAGCATCACTTCGCGGCTTTTGGCGGCTGTGTAAAAGTTTTTCTCTTTTTTCTGCGCAATATTGGACAGGTAGCCGCTGAGAATCGAGCGGTGAATCTTATCGGCCAGCGCCTGGTCCATCTCGATTTTGACCGGCTTTTTGTGTTTGGGCGCTATGCGGTTCCCGTTTGCGATATCCAGAATCTGGTGATAAATATCACGCCATTCCACCATCCGGCGGTAGGAAAGAAAGTGATCGCGGCAGAATTTTCTCAATTTGCTTTGCGACTGCATTGTGTCGAGGATGTCGGCATAGCAGTCCCAGATTTGCAGATAGGTGAGGAAATCCGATTCCGGATGCTGAAACCGTGCGTGGGCAGCCGCGGCCTGATCGACCTTGTCATAGGGACGCTCGCGGGGATCCTGAATGCTCAACGCCGCGGCAACAATGGCTATTTCATTCAGACAGCCCTCTTTTTCGGCTTCAATGATCATCCGCGACACCCGGGGATCCAGAGGAAACTGCGACATGGTCCGGCCGATCGGGGTCAGCGTGTAATGCTCCGCCTCCGTTTCACTTTCATCGCGGGTGAGCGCGCCCAGATCACGCAGGGTTTCAATGCCGTCGCGAATATTCTTGGGATGCGGCCGGTCAATGAAAGGAAAGGAAGACACCAAACCCAGATTCAAAGACAGCATGCGCAGGATCACGCCGGCCAGATTGGAGCGCAGAATTTCCGGCGTCGTATAAAGAGGCCTTTCGGCAAAATCTTCCCGGGAATACAGGCGGATGCAGATACCGTTCTGCACACGTCCCGAGCGTCCTTTCCTCTGCTCGGCGCTGCTTCGCGAGACGGGCTTGACCGGCAATCCGGTGGTCTGACTGCGGGGATTGTATTCCAGAATGCGCGCCAGTCCAGAATCAATCACATACTTGATGCCGGGGATCGTCAAAGAGGTCTCCGCGATATTCGTCGCCACAATAATTTTCTGCTGATCGGCCGGGTTAAACACCAGCCGCTGATTTGCCGCGGAAAGTCTGGAAAATAGAGGCAGGACAAGACCCGAACAGCGTTTGGCCAGGCGCCCGCACGCTTCACGAATATCCTGCTCGGTGGGCAGAAAAATCAGGATATCTTCAAAACGGTTTTCATCCTGCAAATTTTCCACGCAGGCGAGAGCTTCATCCACATACGTCGTTTCGCCCTTTTCTTCTTTGACCGGATCGACGGGCCGCCAGCGCACCTCCACCGGATACATCCGGCCGGATACTTCTATGACCGGGGCATCGTCAAACGACTGGGCAAATTTGGCCGTGTCAATGGTGGCGGACGTGATGATCAGTTTCAGGTCTCTTCTTTTCTGAAGCAGCGTGCGCAGATAGCCTAAAATAAAATCGATGTTCAGGTTGCGTTCATGCGCTTCATCCACAATGATCGTGTCATATGCCGTCAGCTCTCTGTCCTGCACCGTTTCGTTAAGCAGGATGCCGTCGGTCATGACTTTAATGAGTGGCTCCGCCGATGTTTTTTCTTCAAAGCGGATTTTATAGGCGACGGATTCGCCGCAGGGCTGTCCCAGTTCCGCTGCGATGCGAGACGCAATGCTGACGGCGGCGATCCGCCTGGGCTGTGTCAATCCGATCATGCCGCGCAGCCCCAGACCCGCCGCCAGGCACATCTTGGGAATCTGCGTCGTTTTACCTGATCCTGTTTCGCCGGTAATGACGACGATCTGGTTTTTCCGGACGGTATCGATGATAATCTGGCGCTTTGCGGTGATGGGCAACTCGGCGGGAAAAGTCAAAGCGGGAACGGACAGACGGCGCTTTTGAACACGCAGCGCAGAGACGCCCAGCCTGTCTTCCAGTTTGGCTAAAGCATGCCGCATCTTGTCCGACGGCCCAAGTCGCCGCTTGTCCATTGACTTGAGCGCCTGAAGCAGGCGGTAATAATCGCCGATCATGATATGGTCCGCCTGCTGTTCAATCCTGCGGAACCATTGGCTATGGGGATGATTTTGCGGCAGCATTTATCTCAACCACCGGCTGTCAACGCCGCCAGCCGAAATCAATGGGCATATCCTTGGGCGCTTCCAGTTCGACGCCGGTTTCAATGCTTTTCTTCTGCATAGCGGGCACATCGACAAGCCAGATAAATTTATTGCCGTCTTTTTCCGACGGCTCCGGCTGATGTTTGAAACTCAGTTTTATTCTTTCATCGCGGGGCTGCGGTACAGGTTCTTCAATGCGTAGCCGAACGGGCACATGGCCTGCGTTTTTAACTTCGATCAGCCACTTCCACTGCCGTGTCTGTTTATTCTGAAAGAATTTTGTCGCGCCCGACAGGTCGGCTACGGTTGAGGTGCTGACGGTAATAAAAGGACTGTTGCCGAAGTAAATATCCGCCTCCGTTCCGGCAAGGGCAAACGGCCGTTTGCCGATCATCGCGCCGTCGATGACGAAAGTCGCCTGTCCGGAAGGTATTTCAACAGGCTGAGGCAGTTTAATCTTCGCCTCCAGAAAGGCCTGCGGTGAAACGCTGGGCCGCGCCAGAAAAAGAAACTGGGCAGGCCAGGTTTCCTCTTTGATCTTCAGGCGCTGGCGATCGCCCGCGGTGATGGTCTTTTTGCCCAGTGACCAGACCGAATAAGTGGTGTGGGCCGTTTCAACCGGCTCAGACTGCCCCGCGACGGCGTCATTGGCCGCTTCCAGGGCAAGCATCGCCGGCGCCGATCTTTCCTCACGGCGCGCTGATTTGTAAATCACGGCCGTTCTGGGTTTGATGACCCACGGGGGCAGTTCCGGAGGGGTGATGGTTCGAACCGGCTGCAGGGTGGCCAGATGAATCTGGACTAATTTCCAGTCTTCTCCCGTGGATTGCCAGATATCCGCGTCCCAGGAGAAAAGGATGCCGCTCAAGGAAGGCAGAGCCTCCAGGCGGTAAAGTGGCTGCCAGCCGCAGCCGCCCAGCATATAGCTGTAGTTCAGAACGGCATCATTGGGCATGACGCCGGACAGGGTAACGGCGGCCTCCCAGGCTTTTTCACTTTTTCCGGCGGCCTGGTTTAATTGATCCTGAATCTCTTTGATTTGCTTTTCAATTTTTTCCAATTCCGTTTCCAGGGCATTTTTTTCAGAATAGATTTTACGGCTGTTTCTGCCGATGGCCGACGCCAGCGTATCCGCTTCGGTGACGGTCTTGGTTTTGGCCTTGGTCTGAGCCTGCCAGAACTGAAGCTGAATATCCAGCGCCTTGAGTCTGCCCTGCATTTCCTTTTTTTCATTCTGGGATTTTTTCAACTGGGCGCGCAGCTGGGCGATTCTGTTTTCATCGACGCGCGTTACGGGTTTTATCTGGATATCGTCTATTCTGATGCGGCTTGCCGGAGGCGGGGAAACCATCAGCGATTCCGGGTCGGCCTGAGGCGGTAAAACAATGATCACCTGATTTTTATTGGCGCCGGTGGTTTGGAGGCTGACCTTTGCGGTTTCCTCAACCTTTGCCGAATCGGGAAACAGGGTGACCTCTTTGACCGCAGCCAAAGACACAAGGGGCAGGATCAACAGCCCCATGAAAACGACCGGCAATACACCGGCGAATAAATGCTTGCGCTTTTTTGAGAACATATTTCAGCCAGCTCCTTACAGGTTCATGCTTTTCTTGATGTTGACGGCAATTTCCCGAACCTGGTGCATGATATCAGATTCATTGAGCGTTAACAACCGCCGGTCTTCCATCACGACTTTGCCGTTAATAATGACCGTATCGACATCCGCGCCGCCTGCCGCATAAACCAGATGGGAATATTCGCTGTAAATCGGCGTTAAATGCGGCTTGTCCAGGCCGATGAGAATGATGTCCGCTTTTTTGCCGACGTCCAGGGAGCCGGTGAGATGGTCCAAGCCCAGAGCCTTTGCTCCGTTGATGGTCGCCATGCGCACCGTCGTTTTGGCGTCCATCACCGTCGGATCGAGAGTGGCAACCTTATGAAGTTTGGCCGCTGTGGACATTTCCTTGATCATGTCCAGCGTGTTGTTGCTGGCGCAACCGTCGGTGCCCAGACCGACGGTGATGCCCGCCTTGAGCATTTCCGTTAAGGGAGGGATGCCGTTGGCCAGTTTCATGTTGCTGGCCGGATTGTGCGAGATATTGCAGCCGTTGCCGGCAAAAAGACTGATGTCATAGGCTGAGAAATACACGCAGTGAAAAGCGAGCAGCCGTTCGTTGAGGTAGCCGATTTCATCCAGAAAGGCCACCGGATCTTTGCCGAATTTCTGACGGAGCTGGTCCGCTTCTTCCACGTTTTCCTGCAGGTGAAGCCCGATCATCAACCCATAGTCGTCAGCGGTTTTTTTGGCGCTCTCCAATACGCCGCGCGAGCAGGTATAAAGCGAATGGGGTTCGACGATGATATTCACCAAGGGATCGTTTTGCCATTTTTCAGCCAGCCTTCGCGTGCAGGCCAGGCCTTCCGACGGCGTTTTGCAATTGGGTGAGGGAAAGTCGAACAGCACCTCCCCGATGAGGCAGCGCATCCCCGCCTCTTTAGCCGCGCGGGCTGTTTCGTCTTCAAAGATATACATGTCGCAGAAAGTCGTTGTGCCGGATTTGATCATTTCCGCGCAGGCCAAAAGCGATCCCCAATAGGCCAGGTGTGAATTGACGTTTTTAGCTTCAGCCGGGAAAATGTAATTGTTCAGCCAGTCCATCAGCTCCAGGTCATCCGCTATTCCGCGGAAACAGGTCATCGCCGCGTGCGTATGCGTGTTGACGAAACCGGGCAGAATCAGAGAATTTTCGCCGTCAATTATTTTTTTCGCGCTGTATTTTTTAAGGATCTCTTCTTTTTGGCCGATATCGATGATGGAAGAGGCGTTGACGGCAATTCCGGCATTTTCCAAACAGGTGTTATGGTCATTCATCAGCAGGGCTTTTCCGCCCGAGATGATCAGATCGATGTCTTGCATGCTTTGGTCCTTTCAGGAATTTTGTGATGCTTATCATAAAACACGGACAGGCCACAAGAAACAAAAGGAATGATTTGTTGTGTTCATCGGGTATCGATCAAGTTCTTGACACACCAAACTAAAAATACTATAAGCCGCCCAGTTTATTCCGTTATTCAAACATTGGGCCTGGGTGGCGGAATAGGTAGACGCAAGGGACTTAAAATCCCTCGTTG
>WOYI010706654.1_pt1 | contig 26919 bp, 20 predicted proteins | sample 6423411 | NCBI WGS metagenome assembly WOYI01 (sample SAMN13441803, study PRJNA592873) | oil field metagenome | biome: oil field; feature: oil-well bore; material: oil-contaminated soil; isolation source: oil-contaminated soil from oil-well borehole | place: Germany: Wietze | collected 2016-10-18 ...
ATCATACGGTTATTATTCAGAGATTGGCCTCTTTCATTCTTTCGGCATTCTCGCTGATCATCAGCTGGTCGATCACTCCCTGGATATCCCCCTCCATAAAAGCGGAGAGGTTATAGAGGGTGTAGTTGATACGATGGTCGGTGATGCGCCCCTGTGGATAGTTGTAGGTTCTGATCTTCGCCGAGCGGTCGCCCGTGGAGACCATCGTCTTGCGGCGTGAGGCGATCTCGCTCTGCCTTTTGGAGAGCTCGATGTCATAGAGCTTCGCCCGCAGCATCTGCATGGCCAGCTCCCTGTTCTGCAGCTGAGAGCGCGCCTGCTGACAGACCACCACGATGCCACTGGGCTTGTGTGTGAGCTGCACTTTGGTCTCTACCTTGTTGACATTCTGCCCCCCCGCACCGCTGGAACGGGCGGTGTGGAAATCGATGTCGGCAGGATTGAGCTCCACATCGAACTCCTCCGCCTCGGGCAGCACCGCCACGGTGGCTGCCGAGGTATGTACGCGTCCCTGTGTCTCTGTCTGGGGTACCCGCTGTACGCGATGCACGCCCGACTCATACTTGAGGGTACCATATACATCGTTACCGGTAACGGTGAAGATGATCTCCTTGAAACCGCCGGCGGGGCCTTCGGTGAGGCTGGTCACCTCTACCTTCCACCCTTTGCTTTCACAATACCTGCTGTACATCTTGAAGAGGTCACCGGCAAAGATGGCTGCCTCATCGCCACCGGTGCCGCCACGAATCTCCATGATCACGTTACGGGCATCCTCGGGATCGGCAGGTATGAGCAACAGCTTGATCTGCTGCTCCAGGGCCGGAAGCATCTCCATGCTGGCTGCCAGCTCCTCGTTGGCCAGTTGCCGCAGATCGCTGTCCGACTCGCTGTCGAGAATCTGCCGTGCCTCGGCGATGCTGTCGAGTGCAGCCTTGTAGCGGTTACGCACCTCCACGATCTTCTGCAAGTCACTGTATTCCTTGTTGAGCTTTACAAAGCGGTTCATGTCGGCGATCACCGAGGGGTCGGCGATCAGGGTGGAAACCTCTTCAAAGCGGGTGACCAAATGCTGTAATTTATCGAGTAAACTGTTGTCTGCCATAATGGATATGCATGCAGCCCTCTCAATAGAGAAAGCGCCCTTTTTCACTTTCAATCACCAGCTCTCTGTTGTGCGACGGCTCGACACGTCCCACGATCTGCGCATCGATATGGAAAGCGCGTGAGATATCGATCACCTGTTGTGCGTAGGGTTCCGGTAGATAGATCTCCATCCGGTGACCCATGTTGAACACTTTGTACATCTCGCTCCAGGCGGTGCCGGAGTGTTGCTGAATCAGTTCAAAGAGGGGAGGAACCGGGAAGAGATTGTCTTTCACCACCCGCAGTTGTTCACCCAGGAAATGGAGTATCTTCGTCTGTGCACCCCCGGAGCAGTGAACCATTCCGTGAATATTTTCTTTTAATGTATTGATTATCTGTAATATAACAGGAGCGTAAGTGCGGGTAGGGGAGAGCACCAGCTTTCCGGCATCCACCCCCAGCGCCGCAACCTGATCGGTCAGCCGCATCCCTCCCGAATAGATCAGCTCCTGGGGGATGGAGCTGTCATAACTCTCCGGATATTTCTGAGCCAGATAGCTGGCAAAAAGATCGTGTCGCGCCGAAGTGAGGCCATTGCTGCCCATGCCGCCGTTATAGCTATGCTCATAGGTGGCCTGTCCCGATGATGAGAGTCCCACGATCACATCACCAGCCTGGATGTGGGCATTGTCGATCACGTCGGCACGCCTCATGCGACAGGTTACCGTGCTGTCCACAATGATGGTACGCACCAGATCACCCACATCAGCAGTCTCACCGCCAGTGGGATAAATGTGTACACCCAACGTGGAGAGCTCATCACACAACTCGTTGGTGCCATTGATGATGGCGGCTATCACTTCACCCGGTATCAGTCTTTTGTTGCGTCCAATGGTAGAGGATAACAAGATGTTACTTGTGGCACCCACACAGAGCAGGTCATCCAGATTCATGATCAAGGCATCCTGTGCAATCCCTTTCCAGACCGAAAGATCACCGGTCTCACGCCAGTAAACGTAGGCAAGCGATGACTTGGTGCCAGCACCGTCGGCATGCATGATGTTGCAGTAATCGGGATCATTGCCCAGATAGTCGGGCACTATTTTACAAAATGCTTTCGGATAGAGACCCTTGTCCATCTCCCGGATCGCGTTGTGCACATCCTCTTTCGAGGCGGATACTCCACGCTGATCGTAACGTTGATTGCTCATCGGATGTTTGTTTCTTCGGTTTTTGCAAAGATAGTAAATATTCACCTTTCTGCAGGCGCAGCACCTCCAAATGTTGAAGGTTAAACAGAAACAGAAAATTCCTATAATAACTATTATGTTTAATCATGATTTGCATTTGAGATTCAATTAAATTCAACATCGGTTCAGAAGGACCCTACCCGACAGCAATAAAAAAAGAGTAGCTTCCGAGATGAAAGCCACCCTTTATTTTGATGATCGAGCGGATGAACCGGGGAATCAGAGATTCAGTTCTTGTTCCACAGCTTCCAGTTCTTTCGACTTGTCCACACCCATGTTGCTCAGGTTGTAATAAACATTTCTCAGCTTCAGCAGTGCCGATTCGATTTCGTTTGCTTCAGCATTACGTCCTCTCAACAATTCGGTATATTTTTCGAGTGGCGGCAAAGCCCTTTGATAGTATTCCACTGTTTTCTTGTCGTTTTCCATCTGTTTTTGCCTGTCGCTAATCATGGCTGTCTTCTCCTTCAGATTCTGTGCCTGCAGGATGTAGTTGACGGCGATGGCTTCAAGTGCTCTTTCACAGTTGGGATCCTGTGCCAATGCCTTGTTGTATTCCGTTTCGGCAGCATCGTAGTCACCCTTTTCAGCCAGGAGTGCACCTTTCACGCTATTCAGATCGCATGAGTTTTCCGGATTGTTTTGAATGGCCTTATCCAGGTATTCAAGTGCCTTTTCGGTGTCTCCCTCACGGATAAATACATTTATCAGGTTGGGAATGAAATAGCTGCTGGAGGGAAATTTCTCCGCTCCTTCGTAGAGGATCTCAACAAACCTGGCAGAATCACCCAGCTGCAGATATTCACTGGCCATCAACTCATAGATATCGCTCTCCTTGTAGGCGCTGTTTTCAATGAACGGCTCATTGGCAGCTCTCTCCAACAAAGCCAAAGCCCGCTTGTGATCTCCTCCCTGAATGGCCGTAATGATGGCGTAATACTTGATGGTCTGGTAGGTGCTGTCCAGTACGAAAGCATTTTCCTCTCCCTCAAACATCGGCAAGCTTGGGATATTCCAGTACACCTCGAAGAAGTCGGTGGCTTTCTTATAGTCACCCTGATCGTTATAATAGACGCCACCATTGATATAGAATGGATGGTTGGCACGAAGAATGCTGCTGATATCTTTCCGTACCCGGTTTCTCACCCTGCCTTTTTCGTCTGGCAACTCGGCCAGCGAGTCAGCTTTCACATAAGGGTGATAGGACTCCATCAGTCCGTCGTACATCTCCTTATCGTTGACACTCTTTCCAAGCATGGCGTTGGTACGCTGGATGTCAAATGCTTTGTTCCCGATATCCCCCCACAACTTCCACGTTTCCGGATCGGTTGCTGTTTCGGGATGTTCGGCTGCCTGTTTAATCAGTGCTCTGGCTTCATTCAGATCGTCGCGGCCCAATGCTCTTTTGGCATCCTTCAATGCCGATTTTTGTGCAAAGAGACTACCGGTTGACAGAACGGCCATCATTGTAAGGAATAGAATCTTTCTCATATTGTTCAATTTTTATGTGTGGTTGTAGAAATTGTTATTTTTTGACTGAATAATTGGAAAAAGTTTAAACGGCGATTCATTCTTCTTGCTCCGCGATCGACGACTCATTGGAAATATCCCCTACAGGTAACTCATCATCAGCTAACACCTCTTCAGCCCTGTTCACCTTGCAAACCGATGCGATCTGATCATTTCTCTTTTCCAGATTGATGAGACGCACACCTTGCGTGGCACGACCCATGATGCGAATTTCGGAAATATTTAAACGAATGGTGATACCTGACTTGTTAATAATCATTAAATCGTTCTCATCCGTTACACTCTTGATGGCTACCAGCTTGCCGGTCTTCTCCGTCACGTTCAGTGTTTTCACCCCTTTACCGCCGCGATTGGTGATGCGGTAAACCGGTTCGCCATTCTCATCGTCAAGGTGTGTTCTCTTCCCGTAACCCTGTTCCGATACCACCAGGATGGTATTTTCACTATGGGGATCCATGCAGATCATGCCGATCACCTCATCCTGGCCATCCTCATCGAGGGTCATCCCCCGGACGCCGGTGGCTATACGGCCCATGGGACGTACGGCCTCTTCGCTGAAGCGGATGGCACGGCCATTCTTGTTGGCCAGGATCACATGCTTCTTCCCATCGGTAAGTCGTACCGAGATCACCTCGTCATCCTCACGGATGGTTATGGCGTTCACCCCGTTCTGCCTGGGCCGTGAGTAAGCTTCGAGCGCTGTCTTCTTGATCACACCCTGACGGGTACAGAAGAGCAGATAATGTGATTTGATGTATTCCTGATCGCTAAGGTTGTCAACCCGCACAAAAGCGGTGACCGCATCATCCGGATCGATGCTCAGCAGGTTCTGAATCGCCCTGCCCTTGGAGTTCCTGGATCCCTCCGGAATTTCATAGACACGCAGCCAGTAACATTTGCCTTTTTGGGTGAAGAAAAGCATGTAGTTGTGCGTGGTGGCCGGGTAGATATACTCCACGAAGTCCTCATCGCGGGTGTCGGAGCCCCTGGCTCCCACGCCACCCCTGTTCTGCGTGTGGAAGTCGATCAGCGGTGTTCGTTTGATATAACCCAGGTGGGTGATCGTGATCACCATCTCATCATTGGCATAGAAATCTTCCGGGTTCATCTCTTCAGAGGCGAAGATGATCTCCGAACGACGTGCATCGCCATACTTGTCGCGGATCTCAATCAGCTCATCCTTGATCACCTGCATGCGCAGCTCCTCGTTGTTGAGGATCTCGTTGAGGTGCGCGATCAGTTTCTGTATCTCCCCGAACTCGGCACGCAGCTTATCCTGCTCCAGGCCGGTAAGCTGCCGCAGACGCATCTCCACAATGGCGCGCGACTGGATCTCGCTCAGTGAGAAGCGTTCCATCAGCCGCTGGATCGCCTCCTGAGGTGTGGAGGAGCTGCGGATAATGGCGATCACCTCGTCGATGTTGTCGGAGGCGATGATCAGTCCCTCCAGGATATGGGACCGCTCTTCCGCCTTGCGCAGGTCATACCTGGTGCGGCGGATCACCACATCGATGCGGTGCTCCACGAAGAGCTCGATCATCCGCTTAAGCGTCAGCAGCTCCGGGCGTCCTTTCACCAGGGCGATGTTGTTGACGCTGAAGGAGGATTGCAGCGCAGTGAGCTTGTAAAGCTTGTTAAGCACCACGTTTGCATTGCCGTCACGTTTGATATCCACCACGATACGCATCCCGTCCCGGTCGCTCTCGTCGTTGATGTTGGAGATCCCCTCGATCTTTTTCTCCGACACCAGGTCGGCGATATGCTTGATCATCTCGGCCTTGTTCACCAGGTATGGAATCTCGGTGATGATGATCTTGTCGTGTGTTTTCCCCGACTCGATCTCAGCACGACCACGCATCACGATGCGACCCCTGCCGGTCTCGAACGCCTCTTCCACCCCCTTGTAACCATAGATAAAAGATCCGGTGGGGAAATCGGGTGCCTTGATGTACTCCATCAACCCCCTGGTATCGATCTCCCGGTCATCAATATATGCAATGATGCCGTTGATGCATTCCGTCAGGTTGTGGGGTGCAATATTGGTAGCCATACCCACCGCGATACCGGAGGAGCCGTTGATCAGCAGGTTGGGGATACGGGTAGGCAATACAGTGGGCTCCAGCAGTGTATCGTCGAAGTTGAGCTGAAAGTCAACCGTCTCCTTGTCTATGTCGCGCAGCATCTCCTCCGCCAGCCGGTTGAGGCGGGCTTCGGTATAACGCATGGCCGCGGGGCTGTCACCATCCACACTCCCCATGTTACCCTGTCCATCTACCAGCGTGTAGCGCATGCTCCAGTCCTGTGCCAGGCGCACCATGGCGTTATATACCGAAGAGTCGCCATGCGGGTGATACTTACCCAACACCTCACCCACGATCCTGGCCGATTTCTTATGCGGTTTGTCGGAGGTGTTACCCAGCTCCGACATCCCGAAAAGGATGCGACGGTGAACCGGCTTGAACCCGTCGCGCACGTCGGGCAAGGCACGCGAAACGATCACTGACATCGAATAATCGATGTATGATGATTTCATTTCATCTTCGATATTAATCTTGATGATTCTATCTTCCTGATCCATCATATGAAAAATGTGATTTTTCTCTTGTTTTGCAAAATGTGTATGTAGCTTATTTTCAAATGGTTCTGGTTTAAGCAGGCAGAGCCAGTTTCAGTACACTAAGATAGAGCTTTTCTCGCAGTTTAACAAAAAAAACAGGGAGTTTATTACCCCCTGCACGTTTAAAAGTGACAGATATTTTTAACTATTCTCTGCCGTGACAGTTCTTGTATTTCTTGCCGCTGCCGCAGGGACAGGGATCATTTCTGCCCACTTTCTTCTCCACCCTTACCGGTTCCAGCTTCTGGGGCTGACGAGGCTGCGGGGCGCCTCCCCCGTTGCCCGATGCAGACAGGTTGCCACTCTCCACTTTCTGGGTGCGGTACTTGCTGTAGTCGGTCTTCTGTTCGGGTGCTGCCTGTCGCACTTGTGCGGGATCCTGAACGGGTATCTGCCCGCGCATCAATACCGATACAGCCTTGGAGTTGATGTTACTCACCATGGTCCGGAAGAGATTGAACGACTCCAGCTTATAGATCAGCAGCGGATCCTTTTGCTCGTAGCTGGCATTCTGCACCGAGTGACGCAGCTCATCCATCTCGCGCAGGTGCTCTTTCCAGTCCTCATCGATGGTATGGAGCAGGATGGTTTTCTCGAATGCCTTCACCAGCGCTTTCGACCCCGACTCGTAGGCCTCCTTCAGGTTACAGGATACATTGTAAACTCTCTTGCCATCGGTGATGGGGATCAGGATGTTCTGGTACATCGCGCCCTGGTTCTCATAGACCTGCCTGATCACCGGGTTGGCCACCTCGGCCAGTCGCTCGGTCTTGCGCTTAAAGGTCTCAAATGCCTTGCGGGTGACTGCTTCAATTATCTCCTCTGTTTTGAGCCTCTTCATGTCGTTCTCCGTAAAGGGGATCTCGAGAGCCATCACACGCAGCAGATCCAGCTTCATCGATTGATAATCATCTTCATTGAGTTCCACAATGTTTTTAACCGTATCGGTGATCATGTTGGCCACGTCGTTCTCGATCCGCTCACCCATCAGCGCATGGCGACGTCGCTTGTAGATCAGCTCGCGCTGCGAGTTCATCACGTCGTCATACTCCAGCAGCCGCTTACGGATGCCGAAGTTGTTCTCCTCCACCTTTTTCTGGGCACGCTCTACCGACCGGCTAAGCATGCTGTGCTCCAGCACGTCACCCTCCTGGAACCCCATCCGGTCCATCAGTCCGGCGATCCGCTCGGTGGCGAAGAGACGCATCAGGTCATCCTCGAGCGATACGAAGAAGACGGAGGATCCGGGGTCCCCCTGACGGCCGGCACGACCACGCAGCTGGCGGTCCACACGACGCGACTCATGCCGTTCCGTGCCGATGATGGCCAGACCGCCTGCCTCCCTCACCGCGGGAGAGAGCTTGATGTCGGTACCACGGCCGGCCATGTTGGTGGCGATGGTCACCACCCCACTCTGTCCCGCGTTGGCCACTATCTCGGCCTCCCGTTGGTGCAGCTTGGCATTCAGCACGTTGTGACTGATCTTGCGGAGGGTGAGCATGCGACTCAGTAGCTCGGAGATCTCCACCGAGGTGGTACCCACCAGTACGGGACGACCCGCCTTGATCAGCTTCTCAATCTCTTCGATCACCGCGGTATATTTCTCCCGTTTGGTCTTGTAGATCCGGTCGTTCTGGTCATCCCGGATGATGGGTTTGTTGGTGGGGATCACCACCACATCCAGCTTGTAGATATCCCAGAACTCACCCGCCTCAGTCTCGGCCGTACCGGTCATACCGGCCAGCTTACTGTACATGCGGAAGTAGTTCTGCAGGGTGATGGTCGCAAAGGTCTGGGTGGCAGCCTCCACCTTTACTCTTTCTTTCGCCTCGATTGCCTGGTGCAGACCGTCGGAGTAACGACGTCCCTCCATCACACGACCGGTCTGTTCATCCACGATCATCACCTTGTTGTCGATCACCACATACTCATCGTCGCGCTCAAAGAGCGTGTAGGCTTTCAGCAACTGGTTAACGGTGTGCACCCGCTCCGACTTGATGGCGTAGTTCTGCAGCAACTCATCCTTTTTTGCCTCTTTCTCTTCGTCGCTCAGGTTGGCGTGCTCCAACTCCGCAAGCTGGGAAGCGATATCGGGCAAAATGAAGAACTGAGGGTCATCAGACTTGCCGGTGAGCAGGTCGATCCCCTTATCGGTCAGCTCGATACTGTTCATCTTCTCGTCGATCACAAAGTAGAGCGGATCGGTGACGATGTGCATGTTACGCATCTGCTCCTGCATATAGAATGCTTCTGTCTTGAGCATGGCTGCTCTCACCCCCTGTTCGCTGAGGTACTTGATCAGTGGCTTGTTCTTGGGCATCGCCTTGTAGGAGCGGAAGAGCTGCAGGGCTCCCTCCTCCTGCTCCTTGGGATCGGAGGAGGCCATCTTCAGCTTCGCCTCCGCCAGAAGACGGGTGGCCAGCTCACGCTGAGCCTTGACGATCACCTCTACGCGGGGTCGGAACTGATCGTAGAGCTGATCATCTCCCTTGGGCACCGGGCCGGAGATGATGAGCGGGGTGCGGGCATCGTCGATCAGCACCGAGTCCACCTCATCCACGATGGCGTAGTTGTGCTTCCGCTGTACCAGGTCTTTCGGCGATACCGCCATGTTGTCACGCAGGTAGTCGAAGCCGAACTCGTTGTTGGTACCAAAAGTGATATCTGCCTCGTAAGCCTTACGACGTGCTTCGGAGTTGGGTTCATGCTTGTCGATGCAATCTACCGAGAGACCGTGAAACATGTACATCGGTCCCATCCACTCAGAGTCACGCTTGGAGAGGTAGTCGTTCACTGTCACCACATGCACCCCCTCGTGGGTCAGCGCATTGAGGAAGACAGGAAGGGTGGCCACCAACGTCTTTCCCTCACCGGTAGCCATCTCGGCGATCTTACCCCTGTGGAGGACCACTCCGCCGAAGAGCTGTACATCATAGTGCACCATGTCCCAGGTGATCTCATTGCCACCGGCGACCCAATGGTTCTGATAGATCGCCTTATCTCCTTCAATGCGCACAAAGTCGTGCGTGGCGGATAGCTCGCGGTCGAAGTCGGTAGCGGTGACCACGATCTCTTCGTTCTCAGCAAAGCGGCGCGCCGTATCTTTCATGATGGAGAATGCCTCCGGCAGTAGCTCCTCCAGTATCTTTTCATATTTATCGGTGATCGCTTTCTCAAGCTTATCGATCTGGTTCCATATCGACTCCCGCTGATCCAGGTCGACCTCCTCCATGCCGGCTTTCAGCCGTTCAATCTCTGCCTGCTCTTCGGCCACATAATCTTTTATGCGCTTCTCAAGCTCTTTTGTTTTGTTTCGCAGCTCATCGTTCGTGAGCTTTGCAATATTGGTATAGGCATCCTGAACCTTTTTCACGATCGGGTTGATCTCTTTCATGTCCCGTTGTGCCTTGTTACCAAATATCTTCGATATGATATCGTTCAATCCCATGGTTCTGTTTTTTTTATCGTCTGACCTTGCTCATTGGCTGCCCCTCAGATGGGGCCGGGCAGGTTATCCTGTTATCTTTTCTGATGTGATATTTCAATAGAGTTCTTCCAGTATCTTTCCGCTGGCTGCGTTGGGTGCACGGATGCGCAGGCGGTAGGAGACCGTTGGTGCAATCTCCGTGACTTCGATGGTACGGTTAATCCGTTGTGGTTTGATGTCGCTGCCAAAAAAGATGACCGGGGCGATGACTGCATTGCTGCGCTCCCGCACCTGCAGTTCCGAGCCGGGCTCCACCACCCTCCATCCGGGTTGCAGCTCCAGCATCAGGTCGCCGGAGACACCGGGGTAGTAACCGTTTCGCAGGAACAGGGCCTCCACATTTTGACCTGGCTGGGTCATCTGGTGTGCGGTGACCACCTGCTGGATGCCGGCCGACTGCACCAGGAATGCTGCCGCTTTTTCCTGCAGATCGGCAAAATCGATCTTACGGTCCTCTATCAGCTTGCGGTCGAAATAGATATGGCGGTCGTAATACTTTTTGATCCACTGCTCGCGACCATAGAGCGCCATCAGGTACATGTTGAGCAGTGCCTGGCTTCTGTCGGGATGAAAATCACCACCTGCCGGCACCATCCCCTCCGGGATAATCTCCTGTTCAGCGAAATAGCCGGTAGAGACCAGGTAAACCAGCGTATGTTTCAGTCCTACCGATGCCTCAATGGCATCCAGCAGACGACCGATCTCCTGGTCGAGCCGATAGTAGGTATCCTGTATCTCTACGGAGTAATTCTTGTCGAGCGCTTTCTCATAATTGCCGGCATAAAAGGTGACAGCCAGAAAGTCGGGATTCATCCGTTTCCCCAGCTGACTGCTCTCCAGCACCTTGATGGCCATATCGTTCACCTCACTGTTCACAAAGGGTGACTGTTTAAAGAGGTGGAAGCTCTCTCTCTTTTCATTTCCGAAATAGTGCTGAAAGCGGTATCTGTTCTTGGTATAGGGAAAAGCGTTGTAGCTCTCGATCTCACGTGCGGGACGCCAGGTGAGGCTGCCGATGGTGAGACTGAGTGAACCGGCGCCCCGATTCTGTTGGTCCACCGCCGGCTGTTTGTTTTTATAAAAGGTGGTGGTGGCCCACTTGCCGGTATAATCCTCTATCCAGTAGGCACCAGTAGCGGCATGCCCCCCCGAGGCGAGTGCCTGAGAGGCATAGGGTGCAAAAGCATAAACGTCGGACTGTCCCCCCGAGGCGATTTTCAATTCGTCGGTGATGGTTGATACGCGGATGGAACGGGGCGAGAGTTTCTCTGTGGTGTAATTGCCCAGGTAACGGTCATCGGCGAACGAAGAGACCTCCAGTCCCGATTCAATCTGATAGCGCTTCTCACCGGTGATGCCGTGGTAGGAGGGATAGGCACCGGTAAAAAGGGTGGTGATGGCAGAAGCCCTGTCGGGATTGGGATAGTTGTACCGTATATTGCTATATACCAATCCATTGCTGAGCAGTCTGTTGAAACCCTTGTTATCGAAGTTGTGGCGGAACATCTCCAGATAGTCGCCCCGCAATTGGTCAACCGTGATGGCTACCACCAACTTGGGTACCTCCCCCGAATGGTTCTGTGCAGGGAGTGGCGCGATTGCAAAGAATGCAACCAACGAAGAGAGTATCCGAATCCTATTGTTACCGCACATCTGAATTGAATAGTTTTATTGTCCCCACGCTGCTTTCATCTCCCTGCTGGAGGTAAACCGTCTCTCCTTGATTTTCAATTTTCTGATTATCAATATGTTTGAAGCAGAACGGATCCACAAGCTCATGGAGAATGGGATGGTTGCCACCGGCAGCTGTTGCGGAATAAACCACCAGCAGAGGAGAAACAGCGTCAAGAGTACAAAGTTAATAAAATGATAGAAATAAACGCCCCTCTGTGCCGATTTCACCCAAAAGAAAGGTGCAGCAATAAGCGCGGCGGGATGGAGCCAGATCAGGTTCCAGTTAGGGTTGGTTGCCGGATGGGAGGAGAAGTACATCAGGATGAAGATGATCACACCCCCTGCCCCTGCTACTCCGAAAAGAATGGTATCATAGATCCTGGGCAACTGCCCCCTGTTCATCTTAAAAAACTGAATCACAGAGACCATAATCGAAAGGAGCAGCAACGCGAATGCCATTAAAAGAGGTGTAAATAGTCCCTGTTCGCGGACCCCGTTCCGTTTTAGATCCTGTGACAGCAGCAACTCGCTGTGACTGACCAGCGGCACTGTGAGCGAGTCCTCCTTATAGATGGTCGCTTTCGCGAAGGAGTCCATCAGATAGGAAGGCATAAACATCTTTTCCCTCACGTGAAGGATCCGGTCGGCCTCTGACCCGATCAACAGATCAATGCCAAAGCTGTACCAGGGGTAACTGACCAGGGACTCATGCACCAGGTCACGGTATGACTGTGCTGCATCGGTTGGAGGGTAATGGATCTCTCCATTGCTGTATTGCTCCACCATGTCGCGGGGACGGGTGGCGCAGTTGTCATAGAAGTAGTTGTACCGGTATTTCCTGTTTTCCGGGAGTGCATTCTCGTAAAGTGCATCATAGAGCTTCTGTTTTTCAGCCGGTGAGAGATTCAGTTGCTGCTCCACCACCTGTTGCCCCTTGGCACGGTATTCATAGATGAAATCGGCAAAGGAGGTCACACCCAAAATATAATCGGTTCTTCCCCGCACAAAGTTGTAGATGAAACCGGGCTGAGAGGAGTCGAAAAAACCATAGTTGTAAACCTCATCGATGCCGGTGGAATCATCCCGTACGCGGATCGCGGTGTGACCAAAGAGGGCATAGATCGCTCCGTTCCAGGGAGAGGCTGTCAGCAGGCTCACGGTAGCGCTGTCGTTCAGCTGCACCTGTGCTTTTATCGAGGGGTTCAGCAACAGCAGGCACACAGACAAAATTGGTATGAGATTCCTTTTTCCGGAAGATAGGATTGTAACTGCTTGTTTCATCTCTCTCAATTTGTTCATTTTAACTAGCACAGCTGCAAAAATAGACAAAAATAACGGCGGTCTCAAAAGATCGCCGTGCAAATTCATTCTCCTGGAACCTTTTACTTCTTCTTGTTACGGTTTCCGTAACGGTTCATAAATTTGTCCACACGCCCAGCTGTATCCACCAGTTTTTGTTTTCCGGTGTAGAAAGGGTGCGATGCGCTGGTGATCTCAAGCTTCACCAGGGGATAGGTAACACCGTCAATTTCAATGGTCTCCTTTGCATTGATGGTTGAGCGAGAGATGAAGATCTCCTCGTTCGACATATCCTTGAAAACTACCGGACGGTAATTGTTGGGGTGAATTTCTTTTTTCATTATATCCTCTTATTTATGTGATACTCATTTTCGGAAGGCAAAGATAGTACTTTCTTCCAAAATAAAAAAAATAAATGGAATAAAGATATCATTTTTTGGCAATTGAACCCAACTCCTTGGAGAAAATTTGAATGAATGCAAAAGATTATGCTTTATTTTGCAGTTTATTTTACGTTACAAAAAAAATGAAGATTGAAATGATCACCATTGGTGATGAGCTGCTGATCGGGCAGATCACCAACACCAATTCGGTATGGATGGCCCGGGAGCTGACAGCAGAAGGGTTCCGGGTCGTTGCCATCACCACTGTCGGCGATGCACCGGACGACCTGCTCAAGGCACTCGACACCGCCTTTGCCCGGGCTGATATCCTGCTCCTCACCGGTGGTGTTGGTCCCACCCGCGACGACCGCACCAAGGAGACCCTTTGCCGTTACTTCAATTGCGGGCTCACATTCAACCAAGAGGTGCTGCAGCATATTGAAGCCCTCTTCGAGCGACGCAAGATTGCGCTGAACCCCCTGACACGAGACCAGGCGATGGTGCCGGAAGTGGCGACGGTGATCCCCAACCGTGTGGGCACCGCCCCCCTGCTCTGGTTTCAGAGAGGTGAGCAGCTGCTGGTGTCGATGCCGGGCGTTCCATCGGAGATGCGGACAGCCATGCAGGAGGAGATCATACCCAGGCTGAAACAATCATTCCGCCTGAGCAGCTATCAGCGAAGGGATTACCTGGTAACAGGCTTCAGCGAGTCGGCGTTGGCAGCTCATCTGACCTCTTTTGAGGATCAGCTCGCCGCTCCATTTTCACTTGCCTATCTACCCACCTATGAGGGGATCCGGTTGCGGCTCTCAGCATGGGGCGAGGAGCATGCTGGTGCGATGGAACGGCAGGATCGGTTGCTGAGGGAGCTGCTGGGCAGTCACTGCATATCTTACAGTGCGAGGAGAGCGGAGGAGTTGCTGGGTGAGATGCTGATGGAGAGAGGGCTCACCCTATCAACAGCGGAGAGCTGCACCGGTGGATACATTGCACATCTGATCACCTCCATTTCCGGTGCATCTTCGTGGTACATGGGGAGTGTGGTTGCCTACGACAACAGCATCAAAGAGAAGCTGCTGCAGGTAAAAAAAGAGACACTGGCAACACAGGGTGCAGTGAGTCGTGAAGTGGCGGAAGAGATGGTACGGGGTGTAGCTGCTGCAACAGGGACGAGCTGTGCCATCGCTGTCACCGGCATCATGGGTCCCGACGGTGGCAGCCGGGAGAAGCCGGTGGGCAGTGTATGGGTCGCTACCCTCTGCAGGCAGGAGCTGATTGCCCATGCATACATCGTGGGCAACAACCGCGCTCAGAATATTGAGCGTACGGCCGGCATCGCCATTACACAGCTTTTGAGAATGTTACAGCAGGAGGCTGTTAGCTGATTGTCTCAAATCCACAATAAGGCACCAGCACCTCCGGGATGCGGATGCCATCGGCTGTCTGGTTGTTCTCCAGCAGGGCTGCCATGATGCGTGGAAGGGCCAGTGCACTGCCGTTAAGGGTATGGCAAAGCTGCGTTTTCCGCTCTGCATCGCGATAACGGCATCGAAGACGGTTGGCCTGGTAGCTCTCGAAGTTGGATACCGAGCTCACTTCCAGCCAGCGTTGCTGAGCAGCCGAGAAGACCTCAAAGTCGAACGTGAGTGCCGAGGTGAAGCTCATGTCACCGCCGCAGAGGCGCAGGATGCGCCAGGGCAGCTTGAGTCGTTCCACCAGCGTCTGCACATAGGCCACCATCTCTTCGAGCCGATCATAGGAGTGTTCCGGTTTATCGATGCAGACGATCTCCACCTTATCGAACTGGTGCAGCCGGTTCAATCCCCTCACATCTTTGCCATATGATCCCGCCTCACGGCGGAAGCAGGCAGAGTAGGCGGTGTTCCTGATGGGCAGCTCCTTCTCATCGAGAATCACATCACGATACATGTTGGTCACCGGCACCTCGGCAGTGGGTATCAGGTAGAGGTCATCGAGCCCCACATGATACATCTGTCCCTCCTTGTCCGGCAGTTGTCCCGTTCCAAAAGCGGAGTCACTGTTCACCATATAGGGAGGTTGCACCTCCAGGTAACCCGCATCGCGGGCGCTGTCAAGAAAGAAATTGATCAGCGAACGCTGCAGGCGGGCTCCTTTCCCTTTATATACAGGAAAGCCGGCACCTGTGATCTTCACTCCCAGCTCAAAATCGATCAGGTCATATCTCTTCGCCAGCTCCCAGTGAGGCAATGCCCCCTCCGGCAGCTGAGGTTGCTCGCCCCCACTCCTTTCCACCAGGTTGTCTTCTGCACCTTTGCCTGGTGGCACCGACAGATGAGGCAGATTGGGAATGGTTACCAACAAGTTTTGAATCTTTTCCTCTGCAGCATGCAGGGTCTCTTCAAGCTCTTTGGCCGATTCCTTAAGCTTGTTCACCCGGGCACGTGCCTCGGTAGCCTCCTCTTTCCTACCCTCTTTCATCAATGCACCGATAGAGCGAGAGAGGGTGTTCACTTCATTCAGCAGCGTGTCGAGTGAGGTCTGTGTGCTGCGCCTCAAATCATCCTGCGCGATGATTTCATCAATCACCACCCTCCCGTCGAAATGTTTGCACATGAGGCGTTGCAACACCTCTTCCCTCTTTTCTCTGATTACCTTGAGTGTGAGCATAGCAAGTTGTTCAACTGTTTTTTTTTCAGTGAGCAAAGATATAAAAAATAGGGGCATAAAAAGAGTCACACCGGAAAATAACTTCCGAAAGGTGCAGTGAGATCAGAAGAGCTGAAAATGGAGGGTCTCACGCAATTCTCTCTCTCTTTGTTTCTTTTGCCTGTAATAGCGTGAAATATAGAAGGCAAAACCGGCCATGGCGCTCAGCATCACAAGGTCTTTGATTGTATTGGTTTTCATCTCTCTGGTTTAATATTTCCTTTTTAACAACAAAAGCATGGTTTGGGTTCTATTCATAAGATGAAATAACTGCAAAAAAGTTGCATCACAAGCAAAAAACATTTCAACAGATCAGCTTGTCAGGCTTTTTCGGAATCCAATCTGATCTGAAAGAGCTTCCTGGTCTTATCGGTGACCCGAAAGCGGTCGTCGGGTCGCTCCCCCACAACCCATACCAGATCCTCCCCCGAGAGCAACACCCATACCTCCTCTTTGTCGAGCAGGCTCATCTTGCGATCGGTGAAATAGTCGCTCAGCTTTTTCTTTCCCTTCATCCCGAAGGGAATGAACCAGTCGCCCTGCTGCCACCGGCGCAGAAGCAGTGGGAACTGCAGCAGATCCAGGTCCACAGTGAGAATGGATCTCTTCTTTTCAATTGTCGCCGGCATATCTAACAAACGGATCTGCATGCTCAAGGGTTTTTTCAACGTTGTTGTCCACTGTTCAATGAGGTATGAGGGTTGCTCCTCTTCATCGGGGAGAGGAGCAATCAGCAAGGCATCACGGTCTTTGATCACCCGGTAGTTCTCTCCCAGAAACAACTTCCCGGGGGTGGCATTGAGGCTCTCAGCAATGTCACCGATGACCGATGGATTGAAACCCAGTGGGGTGAGGATCTCAAAGAGGAGCGAGGCAGGTGAGGGGCACCTTTTCAACGCTTCAATATCGATCCGCCCATCATGAAGGAGGGCAGCCGATTGTTGGCTGATGGCATCGTTATATACCTTCGCTGCTTCGGCAAGATGTTGCGAGGTACGGTGGATCGCCTCTCTCACGGAGGGGTTCAGCTCCTCCAGCAACGGGATGAGGCGCAGCCTGACAGCATTGCGCAGGATCTGCTCATCGCTGTTGCTGCTGTCAAAAACAGCAGGCAGCCCTCGTTCATTCATATATTGCTCTATCTCAGAGCGTGTGACACAGAGCAGGGGTCGTACCACGTGCCCTCTCTTCGGGCTGATGCCGGTTAATCCCTTGATTCCGGTACCGCGTATCAGGTTGAGCAGGAGTGTTTCTACCGAATCGTCCCTGTGGTGAGCCACGGCAATGGCTTCTGCATCTTGTTGCTGACGGATCACCTCGAACCAGTCGTAACGCAACTCGCGGGCAGCCATCTCGAGGGAGCGCTTCCTGTCAGCGGCATATTGCCGCGTGTCAAAATTGACCGAGAGAAACGGTATATCGATGCTCTTGCACCATCTCTGCACGAAGTCGGCATCCCGTAGCGACTCCTCCCCTCGCAGGTGAAAATTGCAATGTGCCGCCACACATTGATATCCCAGCAGGGTGAGCAGATCGAGCAGCGCCATCGAATCGGCCCCACCGCTGACACCCACGATGACCCTGCAGCCTGGTGTGAGCAATTGTTCTTTTTCGATGTATCTGCGTACGGTTTCCAGCATGAAGTTTCCTCCTCTTTACCGGCAAATGTACAAATTTACTGCTTGCAATCAATCCCCTCACGGCAAATCTTTCCCGGAAAAGTGGGGTAAATAGCGGGAAATAATGTAATTTTGTGCTGTTTCGAGATTGATAAGTGAAGATACAGTATGCAAGAAAAGATAGAGGCACTGCTCGCCGAGATTGAGCAACTGACAGCCTCCACCGCCGAGGAGGTGGAGGCGATCCGCATCAAATACCTGGGCAAAAAAGGAATCATCTCATCCATGATGAATGCGTTCCGCGATGTCCCTGCTGACCAGAAGAGAGCGGTAGGCATGAAAATGAACGCCTTGAAACAGGCAGCCACCGAACGGATAGAACAGTTGAGAAATCAGTTCGCGCAGGATGGCAGCCCCGCGGGGGCTGTGGACCTGTCACGGACGGCCTACCCGGTAGCACTGGGTACCCGCCACCCCCTCTCGATTGTGCGGGAGGAGATCTGTGACATCTTCAAACGACTGGGGTTCACCATTGCCGAGGGGCCGGAGGTGGAGGATGACTGGCATGTCTTCTCCTCGCTCAACTTCGCCGACGACCATCCTGCGCGTGACATGCAGGACACCTTCTTCATCCAGCATGACCCGCAGGTGGTGTTGCGCACGCACACCTCGTCGGTACAGACAAGGGTGATGGAGCAGACAGATCCTCCCATCCGGATCATCTGCCCGGGTAGGGTTTACCGCAATGAGGCGATCTCCTATCGTGCCCACTGTTTCTTTCACCAGGTGGAGGCGCTCTACGTCGATAAGGATGTATCCTTTGCCGATCTGAAGCAGGCACTGCTCTTTTTTGCCAGGGAGATGTTCGGTGCCGGGACGCAGATCCGGCTCCGCCCCTCCTACTTCCCCTTCACCGAGCCGAGTGCCGAGATGGATATCTCCTGCAACATCTGCGGGGGCGAGGGTTGTCCCTTCTGCAAGCACACCGGATGGGTGGAGATACTGGGTTGCGGCATGGTTGATCCCAACGTGCTGGAGAACTGTGGCATCAACAGCAAAGAATACACCGGATATGCACTGGGGATGGGCATTGAGCGGATCACCAACCTGAAATACCAGGTGAAAGATCTGCGGATGTTCTCTGAGAACGATCTTCGTTTTCTGGAGCAGTTTCGGGCAGCACACTGAATGGAATGAGAGACCAACGATCACACCATATGAGACGAGCAAGCATTTTTATTTCACTTATGTTACTGGTGACAGGCAGTAGCCTGTATGCACAGAAGACGATCCGTGTAAATGCCGTAAGGGCAAACGATTACGGTGTGGTTTACACGCTCCCTAAGAGCTCATTTGAGATCACCCTGCTGGTCAAGAAGAGCAACTACCGGCGCGGAGATTTCTACACCTATGCCAAAGCCTACCTCGGCATCAATGATCCGATCACGGAAGACCGTACCCTTTACACGCTGGAAGATCTGGCCGTAGTGAACAGGGGTATCGCCGACAAGGATCAATCTTATATGATTGAGTTCAGGGACAAGACATTAGAGCCCTACCTCACGTTGCGCGAGGATGGGGTGATCCTCGCCGTCAACAGCGAGGGAGAGATACGTGAGGGGAACGACATTGAACTTCCTGCAAGTGAATCAGTCGATCTGAACCCCCGTCGTTACTTCACGCAGGAGACGCTGATGGCGGGCTCCACAGCTAAGCAGGCGGAGCTGGTGGCCCGTCAGATCCTCGACCTGCGCCGCAGCCGCACCGATATTCTCACCGGGGAAGCAGAGAGCATGCCCCCCGATGGCACCGCCTACAAGGTGGTGATGGATCAGATCGACCTGCAGGAGAAAGCGCTGACCGGACTCTTCACCGGTACAACCGCTGTTGAATATCTGAAAGTGAGTTACGAGGTGATACCCGATACGGGCAACATTGACCGGCGTGTGGTTGCACGCTTCTCGAAACTGCTGGGACCGGTGGATGCCGACAACCTGGCGGGCGAACCAATCTACTTCTCGCTGCGGAACAAGACACCCAGGGTGGAGATGAACCTTTCGGAGAGAGAGCAGAAGAAGCTGGAGGAGAAGCTGAGCAGTGGACTGGTTTACAACATCCCCGGGAAAGCAGATCTCACGATTGAATTCCGGCACGAGACGCTCCTGGAGAAAGAGGTGGATGTGGTACAGTACGGATCGAAAGAGGTACTGGCTAAACGAATGTTCGGAAATATGAAGCAGCCCATCAAGGTTATTTTCTACCCTGAGCTGGGTGCCATCAAACAGATTATACAGTAACTACAATCATGCAGATCAAACAATGCAACCTCTTTCTCCTGCTGTCAGTCACACTCCTGATGGTGAGCTCCTGCCAGGAGCGTTCCGGCAAAAGCCGGAACGCCGTTGTGTTCGATTCGGTGGTGGTGAATGAGCAGATCCCGCTCCTGTCGTTGAACGACACCACCCTGCCCCACGCCGAGCTGAGCCTCTCCTTCACCTATCCCGTGAGATTCAGGGATGAATCCTCACTTGCACGCCTGCAGCAGATCTTCATCGGCACGTTCTTCGGCGATGTCCGTTATGACACCCTCTCACCCGTGGAGGCTGTCTCACTCTACACCGATCACTACCGTGAGCGGTACCGCTCACTCTCCAACAGCTTCTACGCGGATAAGGCGATGCTGAACGGAGAGATACCGGCCTGGTACTGGTACACGCTGGAGATTCGGAACAAGCTGATCTTCGTGAGCGACTCACTGTTGAGCTACAGCGTCTCATACAGCGATTACGAGGGGGGAGCGCATGGATCGCACAGGATCACCTATACCAATATCGACCTGAACAGCCTCACGACCCTCACCGAAGAGGATCTGTTCCTGCCGGGATATTACCGCCCGCTCTCGGAGATAATCGTGGCACAGCTGATGGCCGATCATGCCGTTACGGAGCCCGATTCGTTGCTCACACAAGGGTTCTTCACCATTGAGGATATCGTCCCCAACAACAACTTCTGGTTGAACGACACCGCCATACACTACGCCTATAACCAGTATGAGATCGCACCCTATGCCATGGGTGTCATCGATGTGACCATTCCATACCACAAGCTCAGGGAACTGCTGTTACCGGGGGGTGTCATCAGCCGCTACTTCATGAAAGAGCCATAAAGCGGTTCCTCACGGGAGATCGGTTAAATTGATGAAAAAGGGCTACCTTTGTACAACAAAAGCGGACTTACAGTTGTTACCAGATATCGGACGGAAGTTTCCGCCCTGTTTATTCATGCTGGTCGCAACGACCTCAAAAATTTCACGATAATTATGCAAGAACTGGATCAGGATCAGATATTAAACGATTTAACGACACAAGAATATAAATTTGGTTTCACGACCGATGTGGTAACCGATGTGATTGACAAGGGACTCAACGAAGAGGTCATCCGGCTGATCTCCTTAAAGAAAGGAGAACCGGAGTGGCTGCTTGAGTTCCGACTGAAAGCATATCGCCACTGGCTCACCATGAAGCAGCCGGAGTGGGCGCACCTGAAAATTCCCCCCATCGATTTTCAGAATATTATCTACTATGCCGATCCCACCAAACGTAAAACGGCCAAGAGCCTCGACGAAGTGGATCCGGAGTTACTCAGAACTTTTGAACGACTGGGAATACCGTTGGAAGAGCAGAAACAGCTCACCGGTGTGGCAGTGGATGCGGTGATGGACAGTGTATCCATTAAAACCACCTTCAAGGAGGTGCTTGCAGAAAAAGGGATCATCTTCAGTTCCTTCAGCGAGGCGGTAAAGCATCACCCCGATCTGGTAAGGAAATATTTGGGTACGGTCGTCCCCTACAAGGATAACTACTATGCGGCGCTCAACTCGGCGGTCTTCAGCGATGGCTCCTTTGTTTACATCCCGAAGGGGGTGCGATGCCCGATGGAGCTCTCTACCTACTTCCGTATCAACACGGCCAACACGGGCCAGTTTGAACGTACCCTGATCGTGGCCGACGATGACGCCTATGTAAGCTACCTGGAGGGGTGTACCGCACCAATGCGCGATGAGAACCAGCTGCATGCTGCCATTGTGGAGATCGTGGCTCTGGAGAACGCGGAGGTGAAGTACTCTACTGTGCAGAACTGGTATCCCGGCGACAAACATGGCAAGGGAGGAGTTTACAACTTCGTCACCAAGCGAGGTCTCTGCAAGGGCAATCACTCGAAGATCTCCTGGACGCAGGTGGAGACCGGCTCGGCCATCACCTGGAAGTACCCCTCCTGTATCCTGGCAGGCGATTACTCGGTGGGTGAGTTCTATTCGGTTGCGGTGACCAACAACTTCCAGCAGGCCGATACCGGTACCAAAATGATCCACCTGGGAAAGAATACCCGCAGCCGCATTGTCTCAAAGGGTATCTCGGCAGGTAGCAGCCAGAACAGCTACCGGGGACTGGTGAAAGTGACCAGGAAAGCGGATAATGCCCGCAACCATTCACAGTGCGACAGTCTGCTGCTGACCGACCACTGTGGCGCCCATACCTTTCCCTATACCGATATCCAGAACCCGTCTGCCATCCTGGAACATGAAGCAACCACCTCCAAGATCAGTGAAGATCAGATCTTCTACTGTAACCAGCGGGGATTGGGTGAAGAGGAGGCCATTGGCTTGATTGTGAACGGTTATGTGAAAGAAGTGGTGAACAAGCTCCCCATGGAGTTTGCAGTCGAGGCGCAGAAGCTCCTGCAAATCACCCTTGAGGGAAGTGTGGGATGATCAAAAGATCTTCCTGCCTCAACCAGAATGGTGATCACCACGCGATGGGTTGCTTCCCGTGAGCCTCCAGGTAGGCATTGGCCTTGCTAAAATGGTTGTTTCCAAAGAAACCACGGTGGGCAGAGAGAGGCGAAGGGTGTGGTGATTTAAGCAGAAGATGCTTATTCGCATCTATCCCCTCCCCTTTTCGTTGTGCATAAGCACCCCAAAGCATAAAGACCAGGTGCTCCCGTTCAGCTGCCAGCCGGCGGATGACCGTGTCGGTAAACCGTTCCCATCCTTTACCCTGGTGTGATCCTGCCCTGTTGGCCTGCACCGTGAGGATTGCATTGAGCAGGAGCACACCCTCTCTTGCCCACTTTTCCAGGTTACCCGAAGCGGGGATCGGTTTGCCCAGGTCGGACTGTAGCTCCCTGAATATATTCTGCAGGGAGGGAGGAAAGGGGACTCCATCAGAGACCGAGAAACAGAGACCATGCGCCTGTCCCGGCTGGTGATAGGGATCCTGCCCCACGATCACCACTTTCACCTGGTGAAAGGGACAGCTGTCAAAAGCTCTGAAGATCATTTTTGCCGGGGGATAGATGGTCGAGGTACGATAAGCCTGACGTACAAAGCGGGTCAGCTGCTCGAAATAGGGCTGCTCAAACTCATCCTGCAACACCCTCTTCCAGCTCTCTTCTATTTTCACATCCATATGATCATGCGATTAACTCACTGCGAAAATAGACAAACCTTCCCAATATACAAAGAAAAATCCCTCCCAAACAGGGAGAGATTCTCAAATCATTTTTACCGATGCAATGCAATGTCAGATGAGGAATACCCCCTGTTCTTTAGCCTGCTCACGCATTTCACGGGGCCAGAGGCTTGCCTGGATCTCACCGATATGCGCCTTGCGGAGATAATACATGCAAAGGCGCGACTGACCGATGCCGCCCCCGATGGATAGCGGCAACTCATTGTTCATCAGTCGTTTGTGGAAGTATAGCGAAAGACGCTCCTCCTTGTCGCGTACCTTGAGCTGGTAGGCCAGTGCAGTGGCATCAACCCGGATCCCCATGGAGGATAGCTCAATCGATTTCTTCAGTACCGGGTTCCATACCAGCAGATCACCATTCAGTCCGGGGTAACCATCCTCACCAATCGTGCTCCAGTCATCATAATCGGGAGCCCGGCCGTCGTGCGGTTCACCGTTGCTCAGGGGGGCACCGATTCCGATGATGAAGACCGCCCCGAACAAATTCGTGATGGCATCTTCCCGCTGCTTGGCATCGAGGGTTGGATAGCGTTGCAGCAGCTCTTCAGCATGAATAAAGGTGATCTCCGGCGGCAGCTGGGGGGTGATGGCAGGAAAGAGCTCATAGACCAGGTATTCGGTTCGCAACATGGCAGCATAGATCCTTCTGACTATATTCTTGAGGAACTCCACCGTACGATCCTGCTCACCGATCACCAGTTCCCAATCCCATTGGTCCACATAGAGTGAATGCAGGTTATCCAGTTCTTCATCAGCCCTGATGGCATTCATATCGGTGTAGATGCCAAACCCTTCTTCAATCTCATATTCTGCCAGTGTCAACCGTTTCCATTTGGCCAGCGAATGTACGATCTCGGCATGCTTGTCGTTCATATCCCTGATGGGAAAACGTACCGGTCGTTCCACACCGTTCAGGTCATCATTGATCCCGGTACCGCTCTCCACGAACAGTGGGGCAGTGACTCTCCGCAGACGAAGCTCTGAGGAGAGATTGATCTGGAAAAAATCCTTGATGCTCTTGATTCCCATCTCGGTCTGTTTGAGATTCAACAGCGGTGTATAGCCATCAGGAATTTGCAATTTTGACATGTGATCTATCTATTATGAATCAATTTGGGAGGACAAAGATAGGACAAATATTCATTTTGTCAAAAATATTCCCGTAAAAAACTACATTTTGACATTCTCAGGATATCTCCAGGGCTCCAATCAGGTCGGTCACCGAATCGATCTGATGTCGCAACAGGTACTCCTCGATTCCTTCCACAATCTTGACAGAAGCTGAGGGGTCGATAAAGTTATAGGTCCCCACCTGCAGAGCGGTGGCGCCAGCCAGGATGAATTCAATGGCATCCTGCCAATTGCAGATACCTCCCATGCCGATCACCGGTATGGATACCGCGTGATAAACCTGCCAAACCATCCGCAGTGCGATGGGTTTGATGCAGGGACCGGAGAGCCCCCCGGTCACGGTTGAGAGTTTCGGTCGTCTGTTCTCAGCATCAATGGCCATTCCCAGGAAAGTGTTTACAAGTGATACCGAATCGGCACCCTCCGCCTCCACCGCGCGGGCGATCTCCGTGATGTCGGTCACGTTGGGTGAAAGTTTTACGATCAGGGTACCGGGAAATACATCCCTTACCGCCCTGGTGACCTGAGCTGCCGAAGAGCAGGAGGTACCGAAAGCCATACCTCCTTCTTTCACGTTGGGGCAGGAGATGTTGAGTTCAATGGCAGGGATCTTCTCCAGTCCCACCAGCTTCTCGCTGCATGCTACATAATCTTCAACGGTAGAGCCTGATACGTTGACGATCATGTGGGTGTTGTAATCCTTTATGACCGGGTAGATCTGCTCCACGAAATAATCCACCCCCTTGTTCTGGAGACCAACGGCGTTGAGCATGCCGGAGGGTGTCTCCGCCATCCTGGGGTAGTCGTTGCCTTGTCGCGGCTCCAGGGTGGTTCCTTTCACAAAAATGCCACCTATCCGCCCCAGATCCATGAAATCGGTATATTCCGTACCATATCCGAACGTACCGGAAGCGGTTGTCACCGGGTTGCGCAGCTTCATGCCGCCAATTGTTATTTCTAATCGAGCCATGTCAATTCATTTATGTCAAATACCGGTCCCTCGGTGCAGGCACAGATGTGACCCCGTTTTGTCTTTTCCACGCAGCAGAGGCATGCACCAAAGCCGCAGGCCATCAGGTTCTCGAGTGATACCTCACAGCCGATCGCTCTCTCCCTGGCGTAGCGTGCCACCGCCACCATCATCGGTTTGGGGCCGCAGGTGAAGATGAAGTCATATTTTTTATCCTGCAACAGTGAGTGATGGGTCACATATCCTTTCTCACCGAGTGAACCATCTTCGGTTGTGTAATAAAGTGTGCCATACTTTTTAAAATCTGATCGCTGCAGGATGTTTTTTTCGGATGCTCCTCCCAGCAGGAAATCAGCGCTATATCCACTCTCATGGAGCTTCTTTGCCAGGAAAAGGAGCGGAGCCGTACCTACGCCGCCACCCACCAGGAGATAATTTCCTGGTATCGATGGGATCGTGAAGCTGTTCCCCAGCGGTAGGAGCAGGTTAAGTCTCTCACCGCTTCTCATTTCGCAGATCTTGCGGGTCCCTTCACCCACAGCCTCTACCAACAGCCATATTTCGTTCTTTTCAGGAACAATGAAGTTGATCGAAACGGGTCTTCTCAGGAATGTATGTGGTGCATTCTCTACCAGAATCTGCACAAACTGCCCCGGGAGCATCTCCGGCAGTTGCTCATTGCCCCAAGGGGCAACCTTTAACAGATGGGTCTGATCATTCAGTTGTTCATTTGAACGAACGGTGAAATCGAGTTGCTTCATCGGAATCCTTGCTTTGTTTACTACAAAAGTACATCATAAATTTCAAATATGAAGAATGGAAAGCAAAATTGGGAACAACCCATCTTCAAAGGTAACCGATGTGACGGAGATGCAAAAGTGAGACATAGCTGCTATTGCCGGGGTGGTACAAATGTCTCAAAAGTGTTGTCGTTGTAATAGATGATTATTTGCGTGATTTTTTTTTCATGCTTCTGAACGGATGAAATCCTCTTATCATCAGCACTTTTATCCTTTCCGGGGAGCTCATTAACCAGCATTTCCTGCTCATCATTGGTTTGCACCTCTCTCACCGGCTGTTCTGGCTCACGCTGATGAAACAAATCGGGCTCTTTTTTGATGCTGTCGGGATTGATCCCTTCTTTATAGATGGAACCGGTGCCATTCAGCAGCCACTCGGGATTGATATACTCCATCTCCCCCAAAATCTTTGTCACCACGTCCAGGCTTGGATTGTTCCTCCCGTTCAGGATATGAGAGATGACTGCACGGTTAATCTGTAGCCGGTCAGCAAACCGAGTCGGGGTCAGATGCTCGATTTCCATGATCTTTTTAATGCGATCCTTCATAGCTTCACTGTTTCAGGTTGAATCCATATTTATGCACGTGACCAAAGGATTCACAAATGTATGAATAATAATTTACAAGTGCAGCGATTCATGAAATAGATATGTAAATTACAAATCTAAACAAAATAGGGAACATTTGTAAAATATGGGCACTGATAAGAGCTTATCCAAATGTATCGAAGAGAAATTTATACTTCATATAATTTCTTTTTATTACTCATTTACAATCTATTAAAACTGTATTAAACCTGATTATTAACAATAAATTCAACATCATTGACCCTTCACCGGTTTAAATCTAATTTATTG
>WOYI011445708.1_pt1 | contig 26875 bp, 20 predicted proteins | sample 6423411 | NCBI WGS metagenome assembly WOYI01 (sample SAMN13441803, study PRJNA592873) | oil field metagenome | biome: oil field; feature: oil-well bore; material: oil-contaminated soil; isolation source: oil-contaminated soil from oil-well borehole | place: Germany: Wietze | collected 2016-10-18 ...
AGGAAAAAGCGGATTTGGCAGAGGCCTGAACTATTTGATGGTTTCTTAAAGAGAACTGCCCTTTTGATGAAGGGCAGTTTTTACTTTAAGGGACAGGGCAGAGAGTCTATTTGAACTGTTCGGCAAAATGACAGGCGACCAGGTGGCCGGGTCTGAGTTCGCGCAGTTCCGGCTCTTCCAGGGCACAGATCTCCTGGGCATAGGGGCAGCGGGGGTGGAAGCGGCAGCCGGAAGGTGGATGGATCGGATTGGGGATCTCGCCGCTGGGCATGGGTTCCTGCCTGCGTTCATGGGGGTCGGGAACCGGCACGGCCGCCAGCAGCGCGATGGTATAGGGGTGCAATGGGTGGGCATAGATTTCGCGCAGGTCGCTGATCTCAACGATCTTACCCAAGTAGAGGATACCAATCTTGTCGCAGATATATTTTGCCGTTGCCAGGTCATGTGTGATGAAGAGGAAGGTCAGGTTGAATTCATTTTTCAACTGCACCATCAGGTCCAGAAGTTGCGCCCGGACGCTCACATCCGCCATGGCGATGGGCTCATCGGCTAGGACGAGTTCCGGCTTGGTGACCAATGCTCGGGCAATCACGACTCGCTGGCGCTGGCCGCCTGATATTTGGTTGGGGAATTTATTGTAATAGAATTTGGCTGGCGCCAGGCCGACCTTTTCCATCACCCCCAGGACCATGTCACGATGCTGGTCCTTGGTTTCGGGGTAATGGATCTCGAGGCCCTGACGGATGGCATTCCCCAGAGACATCCGGGGGTTAAGTGAAGCCATTGGGTCCTGGAAAATGACCTGCATCCGGCGGCGCAGCTTGCGAAGTTCTTCGTTGCTCAGGGTGGAAAGGTCCACCCCGTCAAACTTAACTTCGCCGGCCGTCTTTTCTTCCAGGCCGATGGTCACCCGGCCGATGGTCGTTTTACCACTGCCGCTCTCGCCCGCCAGGCCCAAAACCTCGCCTCGCCGGATCTTGAAGCTCACATCGTCCACAGCCCGCACGAATTCTTTTTCCGTGGAAAAAATTTGGTCGATAAACCCGGTTTGGACGGGGAAATATTTTTTCAGGTGTTCAACTTCAACCAGATAATCATTCTCATTGTTTTGAGGGGTGTTGTTCATGTCTGTCATTTTGACACCTCAAGAGTAGGTTCGGATTTTTCAGGGTGGTCCTGATAGAGCCAGCATTTCACATGGCGTCCGGGCTGGACTTCGATCAGATCCGGTTCAATCCGGGAGCAGATGGCCATTGCCATGGGGCAGCGGGGGTGGAAACGGCAGCCGCTGGGGGGGTGGGTCAGATTTGGCGGCTCGCCCGGCATTTTGTAGAGTTCCTTCCCTTCATCCAATTGGATGTTGGGGACGGAATTCAGCAGGCCCTGCGTGTAGGGGTGCAAGGGATCATCAAAAACCTTGTAAACATCGCCCATTTCAACCATGTGGCCGGCGTACATGACGGCCAGGCGGTCCGAAAGCTCTGCGACCAGGGCAATGTTGTGGGTGATGACCAGCATGGTGACCCCAAATTCCCTGCGGATATCCCGGAATTCATCGGCCAGTTTGGCTTCGACGATCACGTCCAGCGAGGTGGTGGCTTCGTCGGCGATGATCAGATTGGCGTTCAGGATCAGCCCCAGGGCAACCATCACGCGTTGGCGCATCCCGCCGGAGAGCTGGTGGGGGTAGCTGGACATCCGGTTGCTCTGGATGCCCAGGCGTTCGATCAGTTCGCTGGCCCGCTGCAAGGCTTCCTCCTTGCTGATTTCGGGGAAGTGGACCTGAATGGCCTCGATCAAATGCTCATCCACCCTTTGGACGGGGTTCAGGGAGGTCATTGGGTCTTGAAAGATCATACTCGCCTTGCGGCCACGGAAATCCTGCATTTGTTTTTCATCGTAGGTCATGATATCTTTGCCGTTGAAGATCAGCTCACCGCCGATGATCCTGCCAGGGGGCTGGATCATCCGCATCAGGGCTTTGCCCAGGGTGCTTTTGCCACAGCCGCTTTCACCGACCAGACCCAGGATTTCACCCTCGTAGATATCGAAGGAGACATGGTCCACCGCGCTGACCATGCCCAGGCGGGTCTTGTATTCAACAGATAAATCACGAACCTGCATCAATACTTTGTTGTCTGTCATAAGCTTATCGATCCGTTAATTTTGGGTTCAAAATTTCTGAGAGGCTCTCACCCAGCATGCTGAAGGAGAGCGTTACCAATGTGACCATCAGGCCGGGGTAGGTGATCAGCCACCAGGCCCGGCGGACATAGTCCTGGCCGCGGGCCAGGTCAATGCCCCAGTCGGGTGTGTTTGGCGGCAGGCCGAAGCCCAGGAAGCTCAGGCCGGCCTCTGTGAGGATGGCGTCGCCCACGTTCACCGAAAAGATGATCACCACTGAGGGGATCACGTTCGGGAAGATGTACTTGGTCAGGATCTGCGACCAGCTGGTGCCCAGGCTGCGGGCGGCTTCAACGTAGAGTTCCTTTTTCACGCTGAGGGTTTGGCCCCGTACGATCCGGTAATAGGTGGGAATATAGAGAACGGCAATCGAAACGATGATGTTTCCGATACCGGCGCCCAATACGGCGGCAATGGAGATCGCCAGGATCAGGCCGGGGAAAGAATACAAGCTGTCCATGATCAAGGTCAGAATGCGGTCCAGGGGTCCGCCGGCAAAGCCGCTGATCAGTCCCAGGGGCACGCCGATGACGAGCGACACCAGAGCTGAAGAGAGACCAACGATCAGGGCGATCCGGGTCCCCCAGATGATCCGGCTGAAGACGTCCTGGCCGATCTGGTTGGTCCCCATAATGAAACCTTTGGCGTCTTCTTCCCGGAGGGCGTTGGCAATCTGGAGGGTCGGGTAGTTTTCCAGCGTTCCTTCAAGCACATCCGGGGCAGCGACAAAACCGTCGATCTCGCCAGCCGCCAAGGCAACCAGGCCTTCCTCAAGCGTTTCATAGCGCATCTGGCGGGGCTGGTATCGGACGCCTTCTGGTGCGGATTCATTCAATTCATCGGTCGCCTCGCGCAAAGCCTGGCTGGCGGGGCTGCCGATGATGAAACCGATGTTGTTGGTTTTATCGCCGATATCTTCGATTGTGATGTTCCCGGCCTCAATGGGCGCGACCAGCACATAGGGTGAAGGCTTTTGTCCTGGCGCAAGCAACGAAGGGCCGACCTCTGCTGAGGGGTCATAGGGCGCGAACCATTGGGGGAAGACCCCCACAGTGATGATAAAGAGCAGCAGGACTGCGCTGACGGCCACAAACCACCAGTCGCCGCCATACCATTTCCGGGCAAGGAAGAGCCGCCGGACAAAGCCGATCTTGTCCAGGTCCAGGAGCCAATCCGGTGTCTCAGGTTCTGAGGCTGGAGGTGTGATGTTTTCTGATTCATTTTTCATAATAAATTCTCAATTTCAATTCGCATCTGATTAGTAACGAATCCGGGGATCAACAAAGGCGTAGAGGATATCCATGATTAAGCTGATCCCGGCCACAAACATGGCAAAGACGGCGATGGTGGACTGGACGGCGGTGTAGTCCCGCAATTGGATCCGTTCCACCAGATAGCGTCCGACCCCCGGCAGGGAGAAGGTCGTTTCTGTGAGCACCGCGCCTGCCAACAGAATGGCGAACTGAAGGCCCAGCATGGTCAGAATGGGGATAAAGGTGTTGCGCAAAGCGTGTTTATACACCAGCCGGTTTTCCGCAATGCCCCTGGCGCGTCCGGCGGTGATGAAATCGGCTTGGAGCATCTCGATCATGTTCACCCGGGTCAGGCGGACAAAGACGCCCGAGAGGGCCAAGCCAAGCGTGACGGAGGGCATAATCAGATGCCCCAATGCAGAACCCAGAGCCGGCCAGTTTTGAGTGAGGATCGCGTCCAGCACGTAAAAATTTGTCGGCGACTCGAAGGTTGTCATCAGCAGGGTGTCCATCCGCCCGGAGAGCGGAAAGATGGGTATCCTGACCGAAAAGGCGATTTGAAACAGCAATCCCATGAAAAAGATTGGGATGGAGGATAGGATAATGCTTAATAAGCGGATAATGTAATCGATTGGCTTCTTACGGTTTTTGGCCGCATAAGCACCTGAAAAAATACCAATAATTGCAGTGATCGTGATAGCTGGGATGGTGAGTTCAATTGTCGCGGGCAATCTTTCTCCCAGCTCATCCTTGATGGGGCGTTCACCCTGGGTGAGCGCAGTACCAAAATTAAAGGTGACCATATCCCCAATGAAATCAAAATATTGGACGATAAGGGGGCGGTTCAAACCGAGTCGTTCTCTGAGTGCGTCGGCCTGTTCCTCACTGACTCGCGGGCCGAGCTGTGAGCGAATGGGATCACCGGGGAGCACCCTCATGATGAAGAAGATCACCGTCACGAGGATCAGGACCATGGGGATGGTCATCAGGACGCGGGTGATCAAGTACCGTCGTAAAGAATTGGACATAATAAGTACTCCAAAGTTCGGATGTCAATATTATGATTGAGGGCAAGGTTTCCCTCGCCCTCAATCTTTCTTTCGTGCGCGTTCTTGTTAGTACTGTTCAGATTCTGCCGAATAGGCGGCAAGCCATAAGGATCGTCCTGCTACATCATCGGAAAGCTCAGAACCTGATATTTGCAAGTGAAGACCTCTTACTCGCCTTCCACCATATAGGTGTGGTTGAAGACCATGTAGCGGAGCGCAGGAGCGTCAACTTTGACGACATTCACGCCTTCAACGTCCATCAGGCGGATGGCCTCAACGGGACCGAGGGTCCGCCAGGCAATGTCGATCTCACCCTTTTCAATGGCGTTGGACATGGTGGTCGGATCAGCGAAGTATTTGATGATCACATTCGGGATCAAGGGAGCTTCACCGAAAAAGTTGGGGTTGGCTTCGAGAACCATCTGCTCACCAGGTGTGTGGGAGACCATGCGATAGGCGCCAATGCCATCCAAAACCGCGGGGAACTGATTGATCTCATCCATGGTGAATTCAGCCGGGTTGGTCACAACGAAGGGAGCGGTGGCTGCGAGCGCCGGGAAGAACCCGAAGGAAGCCTTGAGGTTGTATTTCACGGTCAGGTCATCAACTGCTTCAACGCTGTCCACATAGAGCTGGATCAGGCCGGAAACCTGGCCTTCGAGGCTGTTCAAGCGGTTCCAAGAGTCAACATAGTTCTGGGCGGTCACAGGGGTGCCGTCGGCGAACATCAGGTTGTCCCTGAGGGTGAAGGTGTAGGAAAGACCATCTTCGCTGACAACGGGGAAATCGGCGGCTGCACCGGGAACAAGCTCGGAGGTGCCGGGGACGTAGGACAGCAGGGCTCCGCCCGTGTTCTTGATGATTTCCCAGTCGTGCGTTGAGTAGGCATCGTCAGCATCGAGGCTGTTGACCTGATCGGTGGTGCCGATGATGATGGTGTCCATGCTGCCGGAAGCCGGCGAGGCATCCTCAGCAAAGCTCAGAACGTTGTAGTTGAACTCGAAGGGAGCACCAATCACAACGCCTTCAACGCCATCACGATAGCTGACGAATTCAGGTTCCCAGAATAAGGGGATGGTCGGGACGTCTTCAGCGTAGAGTTCGCCAATTTGCTGGTAGAGCGCTTCACGTTCCGCGGGATCGGAGGAAGAGGCAGCGGCCTGCAGCAGTTCATCCATTTCAGGATTGCAGTAGTTCACGCCGTTGTCAGGTGACTGCAGGCAGGAGGCGAAGGGGGAGAGCCAGTTCTCGGGATCGGCAAAATCCGGGAACCAACCCAGTATAAAGAAGGGCAGATCGCCGGCAACGAAGCCGTCAACATATTCGGCCCAGTTCATGCTGTTGAGGTTCACCACGATCAAACCGGTTTCCTCGAGCTGTTCTTTGATAACCTGCATCACGTCCGCGGTGGTTGTGCCGTAGTGCTCGGGGGGAAACCACAGATCGAAGACAAACGGATTGTCTGCGGTGTAGCCTTCACCTTCGAGCAGGGAGATGGCCATATCCAGGTCACGGGTGCCGTATTTGTCATAGAAGGGCTGCGTGGCATAGGGATAGCCATCGGGAACCATGTGATAGGCAGGAATGTTGCGGCCTTCGAAAACGCGGTCAACGATGACTTCGCGGTCGATGGCAGCGGCAATAGCCTGGCGGAGCGGCTGGGTCCAGAGATACTGAGGACCTTCTTCTTCGGCAGGCGCCTCGGTCTCTTCAGCGACAGCTTCTGTTTCCGTGGGAGCCTCAGTCTCGGCGACTGGCTCTTCGGTGGCAGCAGTGGGCTGGCAAGCTGCGAGGACTATGCTTGCGAGGACGACGAGAGCGACCAAGATAAAAAGTTTTCTAGATTTCATTTTTACTTCTCCTTTGAAATTTGATTAAGCTTGTTTGTCTTTTGGACAAAAGCAATGATCGTAATTTGGTATAAGATTCACCTCCTTATCATCCTAAGATAGATGAAAAGTTGCCTAATGAAAAAATCCTAGTAAATTAGGCCGTTCTGCTGTGATGAAGCGAATTGGTGAGTTAGCTTCAATTCATTGCCTTTGAACATTTCGGCGTACATTCTTGAAAGGCAATCGCATGAATCCAAGCAGGAAAATATCCAGTATTGATTTAAAAATAGAGGATAACACTAAAATTGAATATCTCAATATTATCACAACTATTTTATTCTATTCTTAACAAACCGTTAAAGAGTAGTTTATCTTAAGTTCCGGATTTATTCCAAATCAAATGTTTGAAGGTGATGCATTGAAATAATTAAGCAAACTTGATTTAAAAATTAAGATACTTAAATCAAATCTTGACTATATTGATTTCCATGATAAGATTGTTTTAACATTGTGAAACACTCATCCTGACTGACTTCAAGGATCCGACTATGACCCACATATTAAATATTTCTCAACCCAACCCGATCATCCACATCAAAGCTTATGGCGGCGTGAAGATTGAAGGGGTGGATGAGACCCAGGTGCAGTGCGAGATAGATGCCCCTCAGTTGGCCACCCTGATTGAGGAGAATGGCCACGTTTACCTCACCGCTAATTCATCCTGCAATGTCACCGTTCCAATGGCTTCCGCTATTGAGATCGAGAAAGGGATGGGATCGATCAGCATTCATAATATCCAGGGCAGCGTGAGGATTGAAAAGGTCCTGGGCAATCTGGTGATGGACGGGATTGATTCGGCTCGGGTGGAAAAGATCGGCGGCAACTGCGCCATCCGGAATGCCTCTGGCGCGGTTCATCTGGGGAAGGTTGGCGGCAACCTGATCATTGATAAGGCGGGGTCGCTCTATTGTGAAAAAGTTGGGGGCGTCTGCAAAGCCAGGGATATTGGCGGTGATTTTAAGGTTGATAAAGTGGGCGGCGGCTTCAAAGCGGAGCATATCACCGGGCTGACAGGCGTCAGCAGAGTCGGCGCGGATTTCCAGGCGGCCGATCTGGCGCTCGGTGACGATCTCCATGCCGGCGGCGATATCCGAATTGCCCGCCTGAGTTTTAAGAACGATGTGGCTCTCTTCGCCGGAGGGGATGTCGTCCTTTCCCTGGATGACTCGGTGGAAGGCGCGCGGATGGGCTTGAACTCCGGAGGCTATCATATCCGGATCATCCATGAGGATGACGATGTGAGTGTTGAGGCCAAGAAATATGACTATGAATTTGGGAATCCCAGGTTCCATGTGGAGATTACTGCTGGTGGGAAGGTTCTGATCGGTGAGGCGCTGGATGAAGAAGTGGGCAGTGTGGGTGATCTTTCCGGCTTTTTCGCTTATGAAGAGAGTGCGCTGAATGAAATGATTAAAGAGCGGGTGGAGTCGGCCACACGCCGGGCGGAAGCGAAAATCAAGGCGACTGAGATCCGTCTGGAGCACATTCAGGGTGAAGTGGAGAAGAACCGGGGGTTCAGGCTTGACCTTGAACTGGACGATCTGAAAAAGATCAAATCCAGCGCCCCCGTCCCGCCTGTTACGCGCAAGGCTGGCAAAAAGGGCGCTTCCGATGAGGAACGCTTGATGATCCTCAAGATGCTGCAGGATAAGCAAATCACGGTGGATGAGGCTGAAGCCCTTTTCAGGGCGCTGGAAAGTTAGGGAGCCTGGTATGGAGCAACCTGAACGAAAAATCCTGGATATGGTTGAACAGGGTCAGATCACAGCCGATGAAGGTCTGCGGCTGATGAACGCCCTGAGCAGATCCGCTCGGGGCGGCATTCCCGCGGGCGAACCTGGTGAGGGTAAAGTTGTCCACCCGCCGGTTGGGCCTTCACCGCATATCTCAGCGGAAGAGCTGCAGCGGATGAAGCAGCTCAAGCGCTGGTGGCTTTTGCCGTTTGGGATCGGGCTGCTGATGTTGGTTTTGGGCGCTGTCTGGATGTACACGGGCTATGCCAATTCGGGCTTTGGGTTTGGCTTTTGGCTGGCCTGGATCCCGTTTCTGCTGGGGACTCTTATCGTAGCCGTCAGCTTTCCCACCCAAAAAAGCGTCTGGCTGCATCTTAAAGTGACCCAAAAACCTGGGGAGAAACCCCAGAGGATCATGCTCAGTCTGCCATTGCCTTTGAATTTGGCAAAATGGTTCTTTAAAAGGTTTGGGGATAAGGTCACGGGATTAAAGGATGAAGCCATTGGCGATATTCCCACAATCCTGGAGAACTTATCCCCTGAGGCTCCTTTTTATATCCATGTCAATGACGACGCGGATGGAGAAGAAGTTGAAATTTTCATCGGTTAATCAATGTGGTCAATAGAACTAAGAATGAGGCCCTCGATCTGGAGGGCCTTATTCATTAATTTGCGATTTCGATGTTGAAGTAATTGTAAACGGCCTGGCTGAGTTCCGCAAAAAGGGCATTGACCGGGTCAAAGACCGCCTGGACGGGGTGATGGACGAAAATGGAAAGGGCGTAGTCGCCGCCGGGAGTGTAGACCAGCGCCACATCGCCGATTGTGTGGAGGAGGCCATCGGTTTCGTTTGCCCAGCCATGTTTATGCGCCACGGTGGTGCCCGAGGGTACGCCGGACTGGATCAGGACGGCGATCTGGTTGCGGGCCAGATAGGTCGTCATCAGATTGCATTCCTCCTGGGTGGTCTCTCCCGGGAAGGCAGCGATCAGGGCGCCGCCGCCATACTCGTCGCATTGGTAGATGTCTTCCAACAGCATGCCCATATCCGCGACCGTGGTTTGGAGGAACGGGTCCGGGCCAGTGTCAATATCTTCCCTTGAATTTGCAGGGGTGATAAAGCGCTGGAGAGGCGGTGCGCCCAGGTAGAAATACGCGCCCCAGAAGGTGTTTTCCAGCCCCAGGGTTTGCATATCTTCGGTCACGATCAACGGCGCCAAGTTTTGTTCAATGACGGTCATCGCCAGCTCGTCGGTGCTCGTGTTTTCGGATTGTTCGATCATCCCTTCCATTAATGCCAAGTATTGCTCTGGGGCGGGTTCGTTTAGGACCTTGAACGCGGAAACCATCACGGGGATTTTGATCGTGCTCCAGGCGGAAAACGCGATATTGGGGGCGAGGTTGGCTCCCTGCTCGTAGGCGAAATGGACGTTTTGGTCGCTTTCCATGTCCTGCATGTAAAGCTCCACGATGCCATCGAAACCGGAGGCGTCAATGATCTGTTTCAGCATCACTTCCAGATCGCCAATGGAGGGCCGCGGGATGCCGGATTGGCCCAGCGAAAGGGTGACACTGCGTTTGTCCGGCGATTTCAGAGCGTCCACCACCTGGATGGTCGCCCGGTCCAGGTTCAGGCTGGTGCCGGGTTCGCCGGCCTCGAATTGCGAGGTGCCGGGGATCGGTTTTGGGGGGGAGGCTGGCGTATCATAGCGGGCCGCGATTTCGGTCTCGAGATAGTACCGAATCCGGTTTTCGTCATAATCCGCATTGAGGGGGATATTGATGATCTCGATATTGCGATTCCAAAGAAATTCCCAGAACCCGGTCCAGAAGGGCTTGGTGATCCGCAAATTATCGGCCACAGCGAGCATTTTCTCGACCTGGGGTTCGAAGCCCAGAACCGCCGGGCGGATTTGGATCAGACTGCCGGCGTAGTTCAGCTCAATTGGGGAGCGGTAGACTGTGTAGATGCGTTCGGCGGCTTCTTGATAGTTCAGCCCGCCGACCGGGACATCCCCGATTTCAAGACCGAGCGGGAAATTGTTGCGAATCCGGCTATAACTGACCAGTTGCAGAGTGGTCAGGGTCACCGTGATCAATATCAATCCAATCGCTATCCAGCGAAGAAGGGGGAATCTTTTACTTTGCATAATGAATATCCATTATACTTAACGATGTCGAATCTTGCCATCCGAGCGGCGATTTGTTAATGACGGCGCTCATCTTTGGGGGCGGGCATCTTGTTTGACAGTCATATATCAACGGGATATACTTTCATTTCGAATTTTGAATTGAATGTTGGAGGTTTCAATTGAAAACAGCTTTGATCACGGGTATTACCGGTCAGGATGGTTCCTATCTTGCCGAAATGCTTTTGCACAAGGGTTATGAAGTTCATGGCCTGATCCGGCGGGCCAGCACGTTCAATACTCGCCGGATTGATCATATTTATACAGACCCGCATGGCAATGGCCATAAGGTCAAGCTCTATCTGCACTATGGGGATGTGACCGCCCCAGACAGTCTACTGGACGTGATCTACAACGTCAAACCGGATGAAGTCTATCACCTCGCGGCGCAGAGCCACGTCCGGGTGAGCTTTGACATGCCGGAATACACCGGCGATGTGACTGCCCTGGGGACCACCCGAATCCTGGAAGCCATCCGCAAGGCCGGGATGAAATCCCGCTTTTACCAGGCTTCTTCCAGCGAGCTTTATGGCAATTCCAAGCCGCCCCAGAACGAAGAGACGCCCTTCCGGCCCCGCAGCCCCTATGCCGCCGCCAAGCTCTATGCCTATTGGATGGCGAACAACTACCGTGAGGGTTACGGGATGTATTCGGTGAACGGCATCCTCTTCAACCACGAGTCCCCCCGCCGCGGCGAAACCTTTGTGACCCGCAAGATCACCATGGCCCTGGCGAATATCATGGCCGGCAAGCAGAAGCACCTCTATCTCGGCAACCTGAAATCCCGCCGAGACTGGGGCTACGCGCCGGAATATGTGGAGATGATGCACCTGATGCTGCAGCAGGACGATCCGCAGGACTTTGTAGTCGGGACCGGCGAAGCGCATCAGATCGAGGACTTCCTGGATGAAGCCTTTGGCTATGTGGATTTGGACTGGCACGATTACGTGCGGATTGACCCCCGCTATTACCGGCCGACCGAAGTGGATTTCCTGGAAGCGGATACCAGCAAGGCTAAGAAACTCTTGAACTGGGAGCCAAAGATCAAATTCCACGAGCTGGTCCGGATCATGGTGGACGCTGATCTGGAATTGGTTGGGCTGAAGGCGCCGGGCGAAGGCCGCAAGATCATTGAGGAGAAATTCTCGGGCTGGCACCGCTGGGAGGACCAGGTCATTTCGATGGGACGGTAGTCCCCCATATTGTATGAATAAAGATGGGGCTGTCTTTTTGGGACAGCCCCTTTTCTTTTAAAGGATGAAAATTTGACAAGCACTAATATATGACTTAAAATATCCAATTAGTAGGAATAAAAAAATAATGACATAGAAAAGGATCTACCATGCTTGAAAAAATGGTGCTTAGCCTATTATTAATTCTTGTGCTCTCCTCCTGTTCCTTCTTCCAGGTTTTACCCCAGGCCCCTGGAGAGGATCAGGCAGATCCTGCTGTGACGAGTAATGCAACTGAAGAAGTCATCCCGCAGGAGGAAATGAGTGCACTCCCAGAGGCAAACCCACTCAAAATCGAGATGACACTTGATGCAACGGCTGTTGTTGAACAGGAGATTGGGCAGGAAGGGGGGACCCTATCCGTAACGGGATCTGATGGAACAGTATATACGCTGGTCATTCCGACTGACGCATTGTTGAGTCCAGAATTGATCCGGATGGTTCCGGCAACTTCAATCACAGGGCTGCCGTTTGAGGATTCTGCTCCAGCCGGTGTGCATCTGGAACCGGATGGTCTGATCTTTTTCAAAGCAGTTACATTAAAGATCCAACCCGCAACCGTTCAAGAGGGCTTGATATGGGTGGGTTTTGGAACGGAAACCGATGGACAAGATTTCCACCTGCAACCGGCGGTAACACAAGACAACACGCTCCATATTTTAATCGCCCATTTCAGTGATTATGGCCTGGCACGGGCGCGCAAGGAAGAGGTTGGGCGTTTGCGTGATATTTATACACCCTCAGATGCTCAAAACTACTTCGTGAATCAATACGGAACAATTAGCCATCTGGTGGATGACCCAGAAGCCCGAGTTGAGGCACTCACAAAGGCGTTGCGAGATTGGTATAACTATTCTGTCTTGGTCCGGATCAATAATGCGGCGGTCTTTGATGATCGATTGGATGCGGCCGTTGGCGAATTTCTGGCATGGTCAGATATGATTGAAACTCTCGACTTATTTTTTTCCAATGGTAAATTGAAGGAAAATTTGCGCGATGAAATAGAAGAAGGGCAAGACGCATTAGCCACAGCATTTAAAAATGCCTTTAAAAAGGCATCTGATCGTTGCACATCCAATAATGACCCCGACGAAGCTTTTCGAATGCGCCGCTACGGGCTGGCTGCCGAACATATGCAATTATGGGGCAGGTCCGGATTGGATGAGTCAGAGGCTCGAGATATGCTCAAGGCCTGTTTCAAATTCGATTTCCTATTCCGCTCCAAAGTCGTTGTAGAGACAGATAATGGTACAAAGATTTCCCAGGTGATGGCACGAATTCCACTGGACGTTGATAAACACAGTGTATTTTCCTCTACCGGCGGATCCCTTATAGATGTGGGGGACCTCATTTTTGAAATAAACACTTTATCGAATTTACCCGATTTCTGTCAGCTCAATGGCACACCCGGTAAAATGGCTGTCCTCTTTATATACAACCTGAATTACTCGAAAAATTTGCCCTGGACAATTTCTGATGTAAAGGTAAAAATGTTTTTCCGTGTGCGGCCGGAAGAATCCATTACATGCACGACTCCGGGGGGAACTATTTCAAACCTATTGCTGATTTGGCGGCCCTTTTTCCAGCAAGCTAACCAAGGTTTCTTTGGAACCGATATGGCGATGACTATAGGTTTGCCTAAGGTGAAAAAAGGTGAGATTTATGCTGAAATGGAACTCTATGGACAAATAGCTGATGTTCCTAACAGCGATGAGAGAAGTACTTACCAGCTCATCCATACACCATAGAGAAGTATATTTGCAAAGGCGCGGTTGGCAAGAAACCGCGCCTTTTAATTCTCTTAATTTCTCTCACCTCAAATTCAGCAAATGAGTGATTTTTTTGATTCATTTATTTATTACAAAAAGGTCAAAAGAGATTCTCGAAAACGAGAAACTTTAATATAATATGGCTATGTTTATGAAGTTTCAATTTGTGGCGTAATTTTACCAACCTTTTTTAGACAATCTAAACGAATTGTATAGTATAAAACGGTTTTCTTAATTATCTTTGCCAGAGGAAGGCCACAGCCCGTTTGCCTAGAATTTGGTCATCAAAAACGACTTCTGCCGGCTGATTGGCGAGCGGAGCGCAAACCAGCAGGGGCAGGAGGTGTTCCTCGCGGGGATGGCAGTAGCGGGCATGGGGCGCTTGCGCCCAATGCAGCAGCGCGTTCTGGCGTTCCGCCTCGCTTATATCTCCCGTGCAGGTATCGATCAGCCAGTTTTGAAAAGCCTCATTTTCCGCGTCCGGCGCGCCAAGCTGTTGGTTGTTGAAGAAAGCTCGCACGTTGTGGAAGGAGAAGCCCGATCCAATAATGAGGATGTTCTCATCCATCAGCGGGCGCAACGCTCGACCGAGTTGCAGATGGGCCGCCGCGTTCAGCCCGCGCAGCAGGGAAAGCTGGGTCGTGGGGATGTCGGCTTCGGGGTACATCATCATGAGTGGGATGAAGACGCCGTGGTCAAACCCGCGCTGGGGGTTTGCCCCGGTCGGAATTTGCTGGTCGTTCAGCAGGCCGGCAATTTTCCGGGCCAGTTCCGGATTGCCCGGGGCGGGATAGGTGATCTCATAAGTCTGCTCGGGGAAGCCGTAATAATCATAGAATAAGGGTGGGTTGGCGGCGTTCAGCACTGTGGCGACCGGCTCTTCCCAATGGGCGCTGATCACCAGGATGGCGTCCGGCCGGTGCAGCCGGTCCGGCAATTGCTGCATAAACTGGACCATGGCGGCATGGGAGGAGTCCCCCAGGATGGGGAGCGGTCCGCCGCCGTGGGAGAAGTAAACGACTTGGGCTTTGGTTGAGGATGCATTTTCCATTGAGTTTAATCCTATCTGGGATTTGAAATTAACCCCGCTCTTGATTATAATGGATTATAATCATTTTGCGGAAAGAGAGTGCCTGTCTACCCGCCAGAGAAAGACGTCCCAGGCTGAAAGCGTCTCCGGGATTGGCGGCATTCAAAGTCGCCGCAGCGACCTGCTGAAGAAAGCCGAAAGGTGATTAGACTAGCACGGGTGCGCCCGTTAGCGCGTGACCGGATGATCGTCCGGGATGAGTGCGCTGTGTTTCACGGCGAAAAGAGGTGGTACCGCGGAAGATTGCTCCTTTCGTCCTCTGGGATGGAAGGATTTTTATTTTAAGGATTGATTTTGGAGGACGCCATGGCAAAAGAACTGCCGAAAACTTACGACTTTAATGAAACGGAAAGCAAACTTTACCAATGGTGGTGGGACCAGGGTTATTTCGAACCCAGCAATGACCCCCGTAAACCCGGTTTTGATCCGGCGGTCAAACCCTTTGTGATCTCGATTCCGCCCGCGAACGTGACTGGCAGCCTGCACCTGGGCCATGCGATGTTTGTCTCGCTGGAGGACCTGATGATCCGCTACCACCGGATGAAGGGCGAGCCGACCCTCTGGGTGCCGGGTGTGGACCATGCCGGCATCGCGACCCAGTTACAGGTGGAGAAGATGCTCGTCAGCCAGGGGACCAGCCGTCAGGAACTGGGCCGGGAGAAATTTCTGGAAGAGGTCTGGGCCTGGAAGGAGAAGTTTGGCGGCATCATCACGCAGCAGATCCGGCGCCTGGGCGCTTCCTGTGATTGGACGCGGGAACGCTTCACGCTGGATGAGGGGCTTTCCAAAGCCGTGCGGGAGGCTTTTGTGCGGCTCTATGAAAAGGGCTGGATCTACCGCGGCCCCCGGATGATCAACTGGTCGCCAGGGCTGATGACGGCCGTCTCCGACCTGGAGGTGGAATACTCCGAAGAACCGGGCAAATTGTATTACTTCAAATATAGGGTGGCGGGATCTGACGAGTTCATCCCTGTGGCGACTACCCGCCCTGAGACGATCCTGGGCGATACGGCGGTGGCTGTGCACCCCGAGGATGAACGCTACGGCCATCTGGTGGGCAAGAATGTGGTCGTGCCGATGGTGGGTCGGGAGATCCCGGTGATCGCGGATGAATATGTGGACCGCGAGTTCGGCACTGGCGCGCTCAAGATCACGCCGGCGCATGACCCGCACGACTATGAGATCGGCGCGCGGCACAATTTGCCTTCGATCAACGTGCTCAACGAGGACGCCACGATCAATGAGCAGGGCGGCCCCTATGAGGGACTGGATCGCTTTGAGGCCCGCAAGAAACTCTGGGCGGATATGGAAGCGGCCGGGCTGGTGATCAAGGTCGAACCTTATCAGCTGAAGGTGCCGCGCTCCCAGCGCGGCGGTGAGATCATCGAGCCGATGGTGTCCACTCAGTGGTTCATTGATATCGAGCAGATGGGCAAAGCCGGGCTGGAAGCTGTGCGGGATGGCCGGATTGAGATCATCCCGGAGCGCTTCAAGAAGGTGTACTACAACTGGATGGAGAACCTGCAGGATTGGTGCATCAGCCGCCAGCTTTGGTGGGGGCATCGAATCCCGGTTTGGTACTGCGATGACTGCCGCGAGATGACCGTGGCGCGGGAAGACCCGACTGTCTGCGCCCACTGCGGCAGCCCGCAGATCCATCAGGACCCGGATGTGCTGGATACCTGGTTCTCATCCGGCCTCTGGCCCTTCTCCACGCTGGGCTGGCCCGAGGAGACCCCCGACCTGAAATACTTTTACCCGACCTCCGTATTGGAGACCGGGTATGACATCCTGTTCTTCTGGGTGGCGCGGATGATTATGGATGGGTTGGAATTCACCGGCGAGGCGCCCTTCCACACCGTCTACCTGCACGGCCTGATCCGGGATGAGAACGGCCAGAAGATGAGCAAGACCAAGAACAATGTGATCGACCCGCTTGAGGTCATGGACGAGCTGGGAACGGACGCGCTGCGCTTCACCCTGCTGGTGGGGTCCACCCCCGGCAATGACATGAACCTCTCACTGAAGAAGGTGGAAGCCAACCGCAACTTTGCCAACAAGCTTTGGAACGCGGGGCGCTTTATCCTTAGAAATTTGGACGCCATCCCGGCTAAGCCTGAGGACGAACCGACCTGGACAGCGGCCGATTCCTGGATTTGGGCGCGGTTGAAGACCCTGACCGAGACGGTCAACCGGCTCTTTGAGACTTACCAGTTCGGCGAGGCCGGCCGCCAGATTTATGATTTCTTCTGGGGCGAGTTTGCGGATTGGTACCTCGAGATCTCCAAGGACCAGATCGCCGAGGGCGGCGACCGGGCCTTTTACACCGTTCAGGTGCTGGTGCGGGTGCTGGATACCTGCCTGCGCTACCTGCATCCCTTCACGCCCTTCGTGACCGAAGCGCTTTGGGGGCATCTGAAGGAAACCTGTCAGGAGACCTCTGACCTGCTGGCGCCGGAAGGCGGCTGGGAAGAAGCGCTGATCGTGGCGAAATGGCCGGAAGCGCTGCCGATGGAAGGCTGGGAGGCTGAGGCGATTGAAGATTTCAGCCTGGTGCAGGAGATGATCCGCGCGATCCGCAATATCCGAGCGGAGAACAAAGTGCAGCCCTCCCGCAAGATCGCGTGCACGATCAGCGCCGGTGAAAAAGTGGCTTTGATCGAGCACCAGAAGCAGACCTTCATCTCGCTGGCCGGGCTTGACCCCGAGGCCCTCGTGATCGTCAAGGAGCCGCTGGCGCCCTCCGACGAACAGATCACGCTGGTGATCACGCCGGTGGAGATCACAATCCCGCTGGCCGGCCTGGTGGATGCGGAAGCGGAAAAGGAGCGGCTGAGCAAAGAGCTGACTGAGGCGGAATCCCAGATTGAGCGCTTGGAGAAACTGTTGAACAGCCCTTTCGCCCAAAAGGCCCCGGCGACGTTGGTTGAGAAGGAGCGCGCCAAACTGGCGGAATACCAGGAGACCGCGGCGCGGTTGAAGTTGCAGCTGGGGTAGGGTTAAGAAGACAAACCCCTTCCCACTTGTGCACCAGGCGGGAAGGGGTTTTTTAATTGGATTTTGTTGTCGGTTGATATCTCGATCTTAAGGAATTTAGAATGCTTTCAACGCGCTTTGTTTTGGGGACCCTGTCTTTCGGCACTGCCTCCATCGCAGTGACAATAAGTCCGTAGGTCACATGCCGCGCAGCGCATGGGACAGGGGTCAGGATGGGGCGCTCCGTTTTTTTATTTCTTCATCACCCGGTCGTGCTCCAGCTGCATAATCCGGCGCAGGATGGCCAGCGAGGTGGCGTAGGTCGAATCGACGCCGAAATACGAAAGGGTGCCCGCGCCGAGGTTCTCGCCCTTGGTCAGCGGCGTATCCGAGGCGTAGTGCAAGATGCCTAGGTCAAAGGGCAGGTTGTAGAGGTTCACGATCTCATCGACCGGGTGGCGGGTAGGGCGGAAGAGTTCGTAGACGGCGGAAAGGTATGGTCCGGCTTCCATTTCAACGTCGGTGTAGCCCTCCCGGTAGACCACTTCCATGACCTGCGCGTTTTGCAGGTAGGTGCCGAGGACGGTGACGGATTTCTGGTTGTCCATCACGGTGCCGTAGACCAGGTAGGGGCTGACGTCGCCGGCGACAAAGCAGTTGTTGTACATATAGGTGTTCCGCGAGTGTTCATCGTAGCTGACATTGGGGATGATCACATCTCCCCGCCGGCCGTTGAGGGTGGCGGCTTTGCCCATCACATAGATCCCCAGGAGGGGACTGGCGTGTTCGGCGACCTTCACCAGCAGCGTATAGGCGGCCAATCCCAGCGGATAGTCAATATTGAGGATCAGGGCGTCGCTCTTTTTCAGGAAGGACCAGTCGGCATGCTGACCGGCGAAGGTCTCGGGCGAGAGCCGGGGGTCAATGGTTTCCGGGTTGAGTTTGGAGAGTTCGATGATTTGGGCTTCGATATCAAAGGCGTGTTCGCTGGGGAAACGGTGGATGCCGTATTGCTTTTCAAATTCCGCCTGCGCTTTGATCAGGTCCCTGCCTTCGGGCGTGGCCTGGTATTTTTTGAGGATGTAATAGAGAAAATTCTCGGGTCGGGAGGGGACTTCCTGATCGTTGATGTCCTGCCACTCGGAGAGCAGGTCCACATCGCCGGCGTTGTTGAGGAAGCTGGCGAGTCGCTCTTCGTGCATCAGTGCGAACCCGGTCAGGAGGTTGGGGATGCTGTGGGTGTTGCTGGAAATGAAATAGACCGGCCTCCCGGTGATATTGGGAAAGCGGCGTTCGATGTTATCCCACCACAACCGGGTGGCCCGGCGGTATTCCGTCAGCGAGCCGCTGAAGAGCTGGACTTCCAGGTCCATCGCTTTTTCATGGATGCGCGCTATCATCGGGATGAAGTCCTCGTCCCAGATCGTGATCAGGCGGTAAAGGGATTCAAAGGAGATCCGTAGAATGGTGGCAAGCGTTTCCATGTCCTCCGGCGAATCGACAGAAAGGGACTCGATTTCGTGTAGGGGAAGCTCCTGCAGGAAGTTGTGCAGTTTGTTCCATTCAATTTGGAAGGCCGTCAGCATCGGGACGACATCATCAATGTCGGAGCGGGAGGCGATATAGCAGGCCAGCAAGTCCTCGCCGTTGTAGAAACAACGCCGCCGCCGCGCCCGCGCGGTCACTTCCTGCCAGGATTCGACGTTTTTCAGGCCCGATTGCTCGAATACCGTGGCGCTTTGCCCCAGCAGGACGGCTTTGACGTCCGTGATGCAGGCCGGCAGCCGCAGGATCGCGTAGATCATCGAGGAGATGTCAGGTTCCGTGGAGCGCGCCATGGGGTGCAGGGAGGAGTTCATCCCCGCATGGACCTCTTCCAAAGTGCGAATCCGCACCCGGGCCGTGGATCGCAGCAGGGAATAAATGGTCCTCAGATAAAGATCAATTTCTTCTGACGCTCTTGTGGGAACGGTTCTTTCCATACTGTCCTTCTTTAACTCTCGATTGGGTTAACCTTATGATTATTTTACCTGTTTTCCTGAGGCAGACGAATATTCGCACCCCATTGTTATCGGATGTGAAGCGATAAACATTCGTAAAATGGAGAAGATTATTTAATAAACGTAAACATAGAGTTGTTTATTTTCGACTTTGCGATTAACCTGGGTCAGTTGGAAGAAGGTGAATTTGGGCTTTCAGTCAGACCTGATATAATGACTCCTGACATAGGCACAGGCCGGAAAAGAAAATAAGTTATGATCATCAAAACCATCCTATTAAATTTTGGCGGGGTCCTCTGCAGGACGCCCGAACCTTCTTGGTTCAGGAGGTGGAAGCCCACCGGGGACCGCCACGCCACGCGGAATGGGGAGGTCTGAGTTGCTCTATCTGGTTGCCACGCCGATCGGAAATTTGGGCGATATCAGCTTGCGCGCGCTGGAGGTGCTGCGGTCGGTGGACCTGATCGCCGCCGAGGATACACGGAAGACATCTATCCTGCTGAACCACTATGATATTCACAAACCTCAAAAGAGTTATCACGCCTTCAATGAGGCAAAGGTGGTGCCAAAGTTGATCGGCCTGCTTTTGGAGGGGCAATCCGTGGCAGTGGTCACGGACGCTGGAACGCCCGCGATCTCCGACCCCGGCTATACCCTGGTCCGGGCGGCGATTGAGAATGAAATTCCAATATCCGCCATCCCCGGCCCATCGGCGGTTGTGATGGCGCTGACGCTGTCCGGCCTGCCGGCCCACAGCTTCACCTTCAAGGGCTTCCCGCCGCGCAAATCCGGCGCGCGCAAACGCTTCATTGCCCAGGACGCGGATTCACCCCACACCCAGATTTATTATGAAAGCACCTACCGGCTGGAAGCTTTTCTGACGGATGCTCTGGAGGTGCTTGGGGACCGCCAGGCCGCAGTCGCCAATGACCTGACCAAGAAGTTTGAACAGGTCGCCCGCGGGCTGCTGAGCGAGCTGCTGGAGCAGGTTAAAAAAGAACCACCCCGGGGCGAATACACCGTGGTGATCGAAGGCAAGCGGGACTGAAACCTATTTAAAGATGAAGGGCGAGAACTTGGTGCCCTCATCAAAGAAATCCACCCCTTCAGACTTTTTGAGGTGGTTGACTACCCAATAGGTCACGGGGGTCATCAGGGCTTCCACCCCGACCTTAAAGATGTAGTTCGTGACGGTCAGGCTCCAGAAGATCTCCCAGGGGAAGACACCCAGCGCCGAGGCGACCAGAATAAAAGTGAAGGTGTCCATTGCCTCACCGACGATCGTGCTGCCGATGGTGCGCATCCAGAGGTATTTGCCCTTGGTCAGCAGCTTCATCAGGGCCATGATGATGGCATTGGAGAAGGACCCGGCGAGGAACCCGGCCAGGCTGGCGAGGACGATCCCGCCGGTGCTGATACTGCCCAGCACGAGGTCATAGGTCTGCTGGCCCACGCTGGATTCCCAAACCGCCTCGCCAGGCAGGACCTGGACCAGGCGGAAGACCAGGGCGCTGAAGATCAGCGCGCCGAAGCCCAGCCAGATGGTCCGGCGGGAGCGTTTATAGCCGTAGACCTCGGTGAGCACATCGCCGAAGATATAGCTGATGGGGAAAAGCAGGGTGCCGGCATCGAAACTGAGTCGGAGGGCCCCCAGGCTGATGCCCCAGTCGATGATCTTGGCCGATGAGGCGATATTGCTGAGCACAAGAACCAGAACAAAGACAATTGTGATAAGATCGAGATACTTGAATTGAGTTGCAGGTGCAGAATTTGTTTCTTTTTCCATAATTTCATTCCAGATTAGAATGTCGTAAGTATACCGTGTTATGAACCGTTTCTTCATCTCCCCACGCCAGATTAACGCCCAGACTGTGGTTTTTCCGGATGACCTCTGTCATCAGATCCTGCATGTCCTCCGAATGGGGGCGGGTGAGCAAGTGCAGGTCTTGGATGACACGGGGATGGTCTACACGGTTCAATTGGCGGTTGATGCGGATGGCAAAACCGTGCGGGGGAAGATCACGGACGAAAGACTGGCCGAGAGCGAACCGCCGGTGGAAGTTGAGCTTTGCTGCGGCCTGACGCACAGGGACAAGCTGGAGTGGATCCTGCAAAAGGGGACCGAGGTCGGCGTCACAAGCTTCAGCCCTTTTGTTTCCGCCCGAACGCTCGTGCAGTCCCCGGCGTTGAAGGATAAACGCCGGGAGCGCTGGGAGGCGATCATCCGGGAAGCCGCGGAGCAATCCGGCCGGGGCAGGCTGCCGCGTTTGAATGATCCCAGGATGTATCGGGACCTTGTGGCTGGCCAGGCTCAGGCTGGGCTTTCGCTGCTGGCCTGGGAGGGGGCGGACCATGCGGCCGACACGCTCTCTGCGGCGCTGGCGGGCTTTGCCGGGGGCAGGCTGCGCCTGCTGATCGGCCCGGAAGGCGGCCTATCCGAAGAAGAAGTCCGAGCTGCCCGCGAAGCCGGTTGGCGGGTGGTCTCACTTGGCCCCCGGATCCTGCGGATGGAAACGGCGGCGATCCTTTTCCCGGGCTTGGCCCTGCAGATGATTGAAACTCTCAATCTCTAAGGCAAAAGAATAATACGGGGATTTGGTAACTTTATCCTAAATTCAGGGTTAGATTAGGTGAAAATCACGGCCCCGGAGAAAACGCGTGCACAAATTGCTGTTTGACCGCTAACCCCAGGCAAGGCGGAGAGCAGGATGCTGGGCCATTGAACCTGCGCAGGGCGGTGAATTGGAGGTTGCGATTATACAGCAACCGTTAGTTGGTTTGTGAGTGAATTAATGATGAAATGGTTTGTAAACTTAATCGTGCGGTTCCTGGCGAACCTTTTCTTAAAGATCGATAAATCCGAACTGCCCAAGGTCCCCGGAGAGGGTCCCTTACTGGTGGTGGTCAACCATGTCAATTCGCTGGATGCGCCGGTGATCATTGCGCATATGCATCCCCGGCAGACGACCGAGCTGGTGAAAAAAGAAACCTGGGACAATGGTTTCTTCCGTTTCCTGTTCAATATTTGGGATGGGATTCCGATCGACCGTGAAATTGCTGACTTTTCAGCGTTCAGGGCGGCGCAGGAGGCCTTAAAAGAGGGCAAGATCCTGGCCGTGGCGCCGGAGGGGACCCGCTCCTGGGATGGTCGCCTGGTCCAGGCCAAGCCCGGGGTGGCGATGCTGGCGATCAAGGCCGGCGTCCCGATCCTGCCGATTGCCTATTTCGGGCATGAGCATTTTTCCGAAAACCTGAAACGCCTCCGCAGAACGCCGATGGCGATCAGGGTTGGCGCCCCTTTCAGAATCCAGTTGAATGGCCGCCAGCGGGAGAAGGGGATCCTGCAGGAGGTGGCGGATGAGATCATGGTGGAAATTGCCCGGCTCCTGCCGGAGGAATATCGGGGGTTTTACGCGGACCGGCTGGGCGCGGCTCAGAAATTCATCGAGCGGCTGGGACCCTCAGCGGGGCAGCATGTTTCGCAGGCGTTTGGGTAAGAGCTTTCCCAATCCTAAATTTCGATTGATCCGATCACGCACCAGGACATATTGCCCCTGGGGCGTGTTTTCGATTTGCGGATAGCGGATATCCCGCCCAGTGATCCACTGGTCCAGCTGGTCGTCATCAATCGTGACCCAGCCGCGGGTGAAGTGATGCCCGAAGCGGCTGATGAACTCCGCCGAAGGCTCGAAACGGTCGTGAAGCCATTTGCCCAACGGCATGCCAATATACTCGTAGGGAAGCTCCCGAAAATGGGCGAGGTATAGCTCCGGGATCAGAAAAAGGGTCTGGTTGCGCTGGAAGAGGCGCAGGCCGGAATCGGCGAGCACGGCGCCTAACGTAAACCCAAAAGTATTTTCTAATTCAGCAAAGACCTTATCCTGGTCCGCCTGGTCAAGTTCTGCCAGGCCGGTCCGGGCAAAGTCCCTGGCGGGGGGCGCCTGCCTTTCAAAAGGGACCGCGCCGGTCTTTGTGATCAGAACGGTGAAGAAGCCGGACATGCCTGTCAGGTGCGGCCAGAGGCGGAGGGCGCGCTTCAGCATTGGGTGGAAGGGCTGGCTGCGGAAGGCCGTGATGCCCGGCGTCTGGAAGGTGAATTTCGAGGAGACATCCTCAATTTGCAGGGCATGGGGGAACTGGTCCAGAACGGCATTGACCACAGCCTCGTCCTCTTCGGGGGCAAGGGAGCAGGTGGCGTAGACCATCTGGCCGCCCACCTTGAGGCTTGCCAGGCCGCTGGTCAGCAGCTGGACCTGGCGTTCCTGCAGCCGCAGCCGCTCATCGCCGGTTGTCTCCCGCAGGGGATGGTTCTCAGTCGGCCGGAGGTTTTCCATGCTGCAGGGCGCATCGAGCAGCACCCGGTCAAAGGTCTCTGGGAACCAGGCGCCAAAGGATTCGCCCGGATAGTTGGTGATGGCGAAATTGACTCCGCCCCAATTGGAGAGGACGGAGCGCAGGGCGGGAATGCGGCCTTTGCTGCCATCATTGGCGAGGATGAAGCCCCGGTCGCCGGTGCGGTCGATCAGATGGGTGGTTTTCCCACCGGGCGAAGCCGCCAGATCCAGGACGAGGGGGTGTTTGATGTCCAGATCGAACAAACTGACCGGGACCATCGAGGCCGCGTCCTGCAGATAGTACTGCCCCATCCGGTGCTCAATGGTCAGGCCCGGTGATTGGGGGAAACGCTCGATCGTCCAGCCGTTTTCGCAGAAGGGGATTTTGGCCACCTGCCAGCCATAGCGCGCGGCGAGCGAGGCCAGCGCGGGTTCCGGGTCGGCCTTGAGCGGGTTGATCCGGATCCCGGTGGGGAGGGGCTGGTCCTGGATAGCCAGGATCTGTTCGATCTCGCCCTCGCTGAGGATGCCGGCGAATCTCTCCAGACTGGCGCGGAGCTTGTTTTGTTCTGCCATTTCAGAGCCTCCCCGGATGGTCAATCAGGAAGACGACTTCCTTCTCGAAAATGAGTTCATCCCTGATCTTGTTGGGCGCACAGTTGGCTTGAACCAGCTGGCGGTGCTGGCCCAGCAGGCTGTGGGTGCCGGAGAGGTTTCGGGTGGGGAGCGAGACGGCCAGGGTCTCGACGTTCAGGCTGGCCCAGAAGTCCCGGTTGCAGCCCGGCTGGCGTTTCTCAAAGCGGTGGGCTTCCTTGAAGAAGATCCCCAGGTCCGCGCGGATGTTGGGGGGATCGACGAGGATGTCACGGTTTTCTGCCAGAGGCGCCAGGCCGAGGGTCTCGAAGAAGCGGTTGATAAAGCCCACCCTGGGCTGGATGATGTCATAGGCATGATAGGCGGTGGACGGGGGCAGGCCCATCCAGGGGAAGGCCAGCGGATGCAGTCCACAGGCCAGGTCCAGAACGGCGGCGGGGGCGCCTGTGGCCGCGAACAACTGCCTGTAAAACTCGGTTTGAACGGGCAGCCTTTCAGCGGTTGAAGCATGGGCTGTCAGGGCTTCCGTGCAGATTGCCAGAAGCTCTGGCGCATCGAGCGGGGGGCTCTTCAGAGACTTGAGCCTCTCCGTCAGCGCAGCGTAGTCCGGGTCGCCCAGATAGGGCGCGACGATGTTGTGCAGCTTGCGCCGGACAGCCTTATAGAGCGCTTTTTCCGAAGCTTGCCGGGGCGCTTCCTCGTCTATCAGGTCCAGAACCGTGTGGGGATTTAACCCGCTCTCGCGATATTTGGGCGTGTTGAGGACTTTTTCCAGGAGCCGGTCCCGGTCGGCGGGCGCAAGGTTCATTTGGTCACCAGGAAAGCGATCTCGTTCGGAAAGGTGAATTCCTGCACCTGCCAGGGCTGCCCAGCGATCAGCGTGTAAAAATGGTCCCGGTAGAAATCCGGCATCCCTTTGCTGCGGCCGCCCAGGCTTTTGGCCGGGAAGCTGACCAGGATATGGTCCGCCCGGATGCTTGGGAGCAGGGCCGCGCTGATCTGCTTGTCCACCTGTTCCAGGCAGGGGAGGGTTTTGAGCAAAAAGGCCACCTGGGCGGCGGCTGGCGGCGGCCCGGCGACCAGGTCACAGGCGAAGGCCTGGCTGCCTGGTGAGAAATGGCGCAGGAAGGCATCCACCAGCGCCAGCAGGTCGAGGTAGATGTCGCAGGCCTGATAGGTGTAGTCACTGGCCAGGGGCATCCAGGGGAGGGCGAGGGGATTCAGCCCGCAGGCCAGGTCCAAAATGCTGTGGACCGGCGCAATCGGCGCCAGACAGGTCTGGAAGAACTCGGCGAGGATCGGCAGCCGTTCAGCGCTCGAGGCGTGCGCCTGCATCTGCGCTCGGCAGAAGGACTGGGTTTCGGGGGATTCGAGGCTCTGCGGGAGGGAGCCGATGGCGGCCAGTGCGGAAGCGTAATCCGGGGTCTGCCGGAAGTATGCGCCGCCGACTTGATGGAGCTTGTTGCGCACGTCTTTGACCGCGGCCTTGCCCTGCAAGCCCCGGTCGAGCGCGTCGGCGGCCAGCCGGGAGACAAGGTCCGCGGTGATGCCGGCGTATTTGCGGTTGGCCTGCACAGTTTCAACCAGGCCTGCCAGCGCGGCCTTATCCGGCATGGCTCGCCAGCCGTTCGGTCAGTTGGGTCATGAAGCGCAGGTTGTGCAGAGTGGCGAGACGCTGGTAGAGCCAGTCGCCGGTTTTGAAGAGGTGGTGGAGGTAGCCCAGCGAATAGTGTTCGCAGACCGGGCAGTCGCAGTATTCGGAGATGGGCCGGGTGTCTTTGATGTGCTTCTTATCCGAGATATAGACGAACTCCAGCCAGTCTTCGCCGCTGAGGGGCGATTCGGGCGGGACGGTGAAGCGCATCAGCCGGCCGTGGCGGGCATCGCGGGTGGGCAGCGCACAGTCGAAGATCTCATAGCCCAGGGCATGCGTCTTGACCAGGTTCAAGGGGTGGCCGATTCCCAGGGCGTGCATCGGAAATTTGTCCGGCACCAGTTCACGGGTGAGGCCGACGATCTCCTCCAGCAGCTTACCCTCGCCATCCAGCGGCCAGCCGCCGTAGCCAAAGCCATTGAAGCCGATCTCGAGCAGGCCTTCGGCGCATTCCCGGCGCAGGTCCGGGTAGCCGCCACCCTGGATCACGCCAAAGATCAGGGGGCGATCCGCAGGGGCGATCTGGCGCTGGTCCATTTGGTGCAGGTACTCAGCCTTGCAGCGTCTGGCCCAGTCGAGGGTACGCCTGACGGAGAGTTCCTGCTCCTCGCGGGGCGCATTCACGTGGGTGCAGTCATCCAGACAGATCACCACGTCGGTGTCATAGCTGATCTGGAGCTGGATGCTTTTCTCGGGGGAGAGGATGAATTTGCGATCTTTGCCCTCCGGCCGAAAGAGGATGCCCTTATCCGTCAACGAGCCAAATTGGGCGTTCTGGTGGATCAACGAGTAGGCCTGAAAGCCGCCCGAATCGGTGATGATCAGGCCGGGCCAGTCAGCAAAACGGTGCAGCCCGTTGAAGGCCTGGATCGTGCTGGAGCCGGGCTTCTGCATCAGGTGGAAGGTGTTCATCACCAGCGCGTGGA
>WOYI011532394.1_pt1 | contig 26869 bp, 27 predicted proteins | sample 6423411 | NCBI WGS metagenome assembly WOYI01 (sample SAMN13441803, study PRJNA592873) | oil field metagenome | biome: oil field; feature: oil-well bore; material: oil-contaminated soil; isolation source: oil-contaminated soil from oil-well borehole | place: Germany: Wietze | collected 2016-10-18 ...
GCACGTGGCCCTCAACCACGCCTGTCTGCCAGTTCCAGCACCAGCGCTTGAGCAGAGTAATTATATCTAACTTGAATTGATTGTCAAGCAATTATCAAAAAATATCAAAAAAAATTGAAGGAGTAAATGATGACCATTGTCTTAGATGCCATGGGAAGCGATGACCGACCGGATCCAGAGGTCCAGGCTGCTGTAACCGCCTCGAACCAATTGGATGAAGAGATCCTGCTGGTGGGGCCGGAATCCATCCTTAAAGAAAAGCTCTCGGCCCTGCCGGGCGACAAATCCAAAGTCCGGATCGTCCATGCCCCTGAAGCCCTCGACATGAGCGACCACATTGTGGAGGCCCGCGCCAAGAAACAGAACTCCATGCAGATTGGGATGGAATTGATCAAATCCGGCGAGGCGGAGGCCTTTGTCACCGCCGGTAACACTGGGATGGCGATGTATTACGCCAAGAAGACCTTCGGCGATATCAAAGGGGTGATCCGCCCCTGCCTTTGCGCGGTCTTCCCGGTCAAAAATGGTAAAGCCGTTGTTCTGGATATCGGTGCCAACGCCGAATGCCGCCCTGAATTTCTGGTCCAGTTTGCGACCATGGGGACCATATATGCCAAAACCATGCTGGGCAAAGTTAACCCCCGGGTCGGTTTAGTCTCCAACGGGGAAGAAGAAGGCAAAGGCAACGACCTTGTCCGCGAGACCTATCCCCTGCTTAAAGCCACCTCCTTGAACTTTATCGGCAATATTGAGGGCAAAGAACTCTTCGGCGGCAAGGCGGATGTTGCCGTCACGGACGGCTTCACGGGCAATGTCATGCTGAAATCCATCGAGGCTGTCGCCAAGCTGATCATGGACATCCTCAAGGAAGAGCTGATGGGTTCTTTCCGCACGAAAGTAGGCGCTCTCCTGGCCAAACCGGCCTTCAACGGCATCCGGCAGATGCTTGACCCGGCTGAGACCGGTGCGGCTCCCCTGCTGGGCATTGATGCTCTGGTTTTTGTCGGTCATGGACGCTCGGACGCCCGGGCGATGGTCAGTGCGGTCCGCGCGGCCAAACAAGCTGTGGAAAACAACCTGCTGGGTGAACTTCGCCTCGCGATTGCAGAAAGCATCAAGGAAAATTAAGGGAAAAAGAATGAAGATCGTACGAAATGATAAATTGATCAAACGGAACAAAACGATCGGCAATGTAATGTCGATCGTTGGCATTGCCATCCTGGTCTTTGGCCTGATCCTGAGCTTCAACCCCACCCCAACCAAAACCCTGATTTCCTTCATCGCCCTGATCGTGGGTTTCATTATTGCGCAGATCAGCACTTATTTTGTCACCCGCTTTGCCCGCGAACCTCGCTACGACGAAGTGATCAGCACCAACTTATCCAAGCTGGGCAATGAATACACCTTCTATATCTACAGCACACCCATTGCGATGGCCCTGATCGGCCCGGCCGGTATCTGGATCCCCGTCCCAACCGCAGCCAGCGGCGAGATCATCTATGATAAACGCTGGAAACAGCGCGGCGGCTCATTCATACGGAAGCTTTTTGGTCAGGAGAATGTCGGCCGGCCCGCCCTGGATATTGAGAACAATGAAAAAGAACTCCGGAAAGCCCTCGCCAGTGAAATGCCGGAAGAAGAGATTCCACCCATTAAAGGCATTCTGGTTGTGATGAATCCCGAAACGACCATTGGCGACGTGGCGGGAGCGTCCGAACTGATCACCGAAGCAGAGGCGTTGCGGCGAACCATCCGGAAATATGACCGCAAAGTCGAGGATGGCGTCTCGCCGGAAACGCTTGCGAAGATCAATGAGATTTTAGGCGGTGAATAAATCGCCGAAATGCAGCTTTATTCCAACCCTGCATATTTCCTGAGGGTCTGGACCTCATCCGGCTTCAGATAGCGGAAATTACCAGGCTGCAATTTGCCAAGTTCCACAGGCCCAATCCTCACACGACGGATCTGCCGCACGGGCAACCCAATCCGGTACCCCATGCGGCGGATCTGTCTGTTTTTCCCCTCTCGGAGGATCACTTTCAGCCAGGCGCCGTTCTTGGTCATTTTCAGCACTTCCACATCAGCAGGCAGCGTCCGATAGCCATCTTCCAGAACCACCCCCCGCCGCCAGATCGCCAGTTGCTCGTCATCCGGCCGCTTGGTCACCCGGACCTCATATTCCTTATCATGCTCATAGCGGGGATGGGTCAGGCGGTTGGCGAGTTCGCCGTCGTTGGTCAGCAATACCAAGCCTTCGCTGTCAAAATCCAGCCGGCCCACGGGGTACAGATGCCTTTGATCTTTGACGATATCAAAGATTGAAGGCCGGGGATCATCCGGCGCGTCAAGCGACAACATATTTTTGGGCTTATGGACTGCGATATAAACTTTCTTTTCAGCCTTCCCCACCGGGATGCCATCCAACCGGATTTCATCAGATTTCGGGTCCGCCTGATCTCCGAGCTTGATCTTCTTCCCATTAACCGTTACCCGGCCCGCCTCAATCAGGGCCTCACAGGCTCTGCGGGAGCCATACCCAGCCCTGGATAAGATTTTCTGCACGCGTTCTTCCATTTAATCTCTCCAAACCACCATGATGACTATAAGAAAGGCGTCAATCTAACAGCCTCTGACTATTCAGTAATTTATAAATTCAAGTTGAGGTCGAGCGATGAATTCGAGATGAACCAAAATCCTTCGGGCAGATCTCTTCGGAAGGCCTGGCATCGCCTGGCAAACCCTGGAAGCCCATTGCCCGAGCGGTCGAAAGCTTTTCCCGGTTACGTTTTCAACAGTTCCTGAGACCCATTGGCCACCAGGTTTTCTTCCAGAGCTTCAAAATCAATAAAAGGCAGCATCTCGAGCGTCTCCAGGCCAAAATATTGCAGGAATTCTGCGGTTGTGCCGTATAAAATCGGACGCCCCGGGGTCTCAGTCCGCCCCAGCTCTTCAATTAAGCCTTTTGACAGCAAGGTCCGCATCACGCCATCGCTGTTCACCCCGCGGATCACATCGACTTCCGGCCGGGTGAGAGGCTGCTTATAGGCAATGATCGCCAGGGCTTCCAAAGCGGCGGTCGAAAGCGTGCTGCTGGCTTCCAATCCCAGGAAGGCTTCAATGGTCTTGCTCAATTCAGGCGCGGTGGTCAGCTGCACTCTGCTCTTCATCCGCATCAGGCGAATTCCATGGCCGTGTGCCTTGTAATGCTCCTCCAGAGCCTTCAAAGCCTTTTCCACGTCCGCTTCACTGACCTCCAAAGCCTTGGCGATCTGCCCACTGCTGATCAGACCGGAAGACACAAAAAGCAGCGCTTCAACCTTCCCAAACAGGCCGTTTTCGAGGGTATCTTGTTCCACCATAAACGATCGTTCCTTCATCAAATTCGGTAAGTGATTATACTCGATTATTATCCCGCCCAATTGTCGAACCGTCTGGTAAAATTGGCAGGTATTCAGAAATAATCCAAAACCATCGAATTTTCAGGAGTTTTCGAATGCATGTCTTGATAACCGGTGCGGCTGGGTTTCTCGGCTCCCACCTGACCGATCGGCTGATCGCTGAGGGCCATACGGTGATCGGGATGGATAATCTGATCACGGGGAACGAGGAAAATCTGGCCCACCTGGCCGGCAACCCCGGCTTCAGTTTCATCCTGAACGATGTCTCCAACTATATCTTTGCCCCAGGCAAAATTGATTACGTCGTCCATTTCGCCTCACCCGCCAGCCCCAACCCCACTTCCCCATTGGGCTATCCCAACCTGCCGATCCAGACGATGAAGGCCGGCGCTCTGGGCACCCATAACGCCCTGGGCGTCGCCCGCAAGCACCAGGCGAAGTTCCTGTTGGCCTCCACCAGTGAGATCTATGGCGACCCCCTGGAACACCCCCAAAAGGAGACCTATTGGGGCAATGTGGACCCCATCGGCACCCGCTCCGTGTATGACGAGGCCAAACGCTTCGCCGAAGCTCTGACCATGGCTTACCATCGCTTCCACAACATTGACACGCACATCGTCCGGATCTTCAACACCTATGGCCCCCGGATGCGGTTGGATGATGGCCGGGCCATCCCAAATTTCATTCAGCAGGCGCTGCGCAGCGAGGCCCTGACCATCTATGGCGATGGCATGCAGACTCGCTCCTTCTGTTTCGTTGAAGACCTGATCGAAGGCATTTATCGCCTGATGCAAACGGACTTCCATGAGCCGGTGAACATCGGCAATCCAGTCGAAAATACCATCCTCGAATCAGCCGAACTGGTCAATGAGATTACCGGCAACCCAAACGGGACGGTGATCAAAATGGCCAAACGTCTGGACAACGACCCTCAGCGCCGGCAGCCGGATATCTCCCGAGCCAAAGAACTCTTGGGCTGGGAACCCAAGGTCAGCTTCCGGGAGGGACTGACTCGGACCCTTCCTTATTTCAAACAAAAATTAGGGCTATGAGCTTCTTCACCAACAAACAGGAACGCATCCGCTTCCTGAAATTTGCTTTCGTCGGTGTGACCGGGACCATCGTTGACTTTGGTTTGATGAACCTCTTCAGCCTGACCTTCAAGATCCCGTTGATCTGGGCCCAGGCCATGTCGTTCACCATTGCCGTCATCAACAACTTCCTTTGGAACCGTTTCTGGACCTACCCTGACTCCCGCTCAAAAGCCGCCCACCGCCAGTTGCTCCAGTTCTTCCTGATCAACCTCGTCGGCATCGCCATCCGAACGCCTCTGATCGCCTGGCTCAATCAGGCGATCCTCAACTCCCTGACCAATTCCACAGCTGCTCTGCCTCTGGAAAATACCATCATCAGCCAAAACCTGGCGCTCGCCTTGTCCGTTGGCGTGATCATGCTCTGGAATTTCTTTGCCAACCGCTATTGGACCTATTCCGATGTCCCCGTGGGAGCCGAATCCAAGTTGCGGCCCAACTCGGAAACCCATCCCGACAACAAGGGACAGGACTGAATATGCGAGTCATCTCAGGCTGGGCCAAAGGCGTCACCTTAGCCAGCGTCCCCGGAAAGTCCACCCGCCCCATCACCGACCGGGTCAAGGAAGCCCTGTTCAATATCCTCGCCAGTGATGTCGCGGGAACGACCTGGTTGGACCTGTTCGGCGGGACCGGCGCCGTGGGCATTGAAGCCCTCTCCCGCGATGCGGAAGCCGTGGTCTTCATCGAGATCAATTACCAGGCCTATAAGACGATCCTCCAAAATTTAGAAACGACTGAGCTGAGCGATTTTGCCACAGTCCATAAAATGGACGCCTTTAACTACCTCAGGGGCACACCGGACCAGTCCTTTGACGTGATCTACAACGCCCCGCCCCAGTATCAGGGGATTTGGGTCAAAGCGATGCAGGCCCTGGATGAAAACCCGGGATGGCTGGCGGAAAACGGCATCATCATCGTCCAAATCCATCCGAAAGAATACCTCGACGAGATTGCCTATGCGAATTTTGTAGAGTTTGACCAACGCAATTATGGGGATACCCGCTTGGTGTTCTACAAACGGCGCTCAGACGAATGACATTTCCAGCTTTCCAGCAGGGTAGTGATATTTGCCAATGATCAAGGGGTCCGCGGCCTGATGTGCGCTCACCCTGGGCAGCAATTCGGGCAAATCCTCAACCACGGGTAAACCGGCCAGATCCGAGAGGTTAATCCACTCAAGGCCACCTTCGTCAGAAGGTTTCAACTCTCCCCCATCATAAAACCCTTTGAAAATGAACAAGGCAATCCCGCGCTTCGAATCCACTTCCACCATGACCTGCCCCACGAGTCGCAACGTCACATCCGTGATCCCGGCCTCTTCCCGGAGTTCCCGATAAGCGGAAGTGAGGATATCCTCGCCCGCCTCGATATGCCCGCCGATGCCATTGTAGTGGCCTGCCCAGATCTTCTTATCCGGCGCGCCTTTCAACAGGAGAACCTCGCCCCTTGAATTGAAAATAAAGATCAGAGAACGGGGGATCACCTGAAAACGGTCTGCACTGAACCCTTGCTCGCTCACCGGCATTAATTATTTCTCCTTTGGTAAGAAAAAGCCCGTGAAGTTCCCTCCACGGGCTGCGACCGGACAGATTTAGGTCAGGAACATGGGCACGCCCAGGAAATCCTTGACTTTCGGTTTGTAATTCTCTTTGTCGTAGTAAGCCTCGACATCCACGACCTTCCTACCGGCCAAAACGGTCTCGATCGGGACGCTGGTGTACTTGCCGCCCTGCAGGGCAACCAGCCGGCCGTATTCGCCGCGTTGGATCAGCTGTATGGCCAGGTTGCCATAGGCCATGGCAACCATCCGATCGAGGGAATCGGGGGCGCCGGCGCGCATGACATAGCCGAACTTCTGATACATGATGTGCTGGCCGGTGATCTTCTTGATCTGTTCGGAAACCACTTCACCAATCCCGCCCAGCTTGCGATGACCAAAGGCATCCATCGGGCCGGTCTCGATGACCTCGCCGCCTTCGAAGGTCGCGCCTTCCGAAATGGTCAGAATCGCATAATTGGAGGGGTTGTTGCGTTTATCTTCCCACAGGAAATTCGCCAGTTTTTCCATGTTGAAGGGGACTTCGGAAATGATCGAACGATCGACATAAGACAGGAACGCGCTGATCAGACTGGTCTCACCGGAGTTCCGGCCGAAAAGCTCAAAAACGCCGATCCGCTCATGGGAGCCAACAGAGGTCCGCAGCTGGGTGATCGTATCCACCGACCGGGTCACGGCGGTGGAAAAACCGATGCAGTAGTCGGTGCCATTGACGTCATTGTCCATCGTCTTGGGGATGGCAACGATCGGAAAACCCTCCTTGTTCAGGCGGACGCTGTAGCTGAGGGTGTCGTCGCCGCCAATTGAAACCAGGGCATCGATTCCAAGATGGTCCAAAACCTGCAGGACATGGTCGGTGTAGTCCTTGGTGCCATTCTCATCAATGGGATGGCCCAAATCGCTCTCCTTCAGGAAACCGGGAATGTCATCGGGGCGGACTTTTTGGGGATTAGTCCGGGAAGTATGCAGGAAGGTGCCGCCATCGCGGTCAATCCGGCGAACATCGTTCCGCTCCAGATGCTGGATGTAATAATCATGCGTGGAAGGCTCATCCAAATCATACCAGAGCAGGCCGGCCCAGCCCCGCCGGATCCCAAAAACCTCATAATCGGCATCCAGAGCATTCAGGACAACTTCCTTCATTGCCGGGTTCAACCCAGGAACATCACCGCCACCCGTCAAAACGCCAATTCGTTTTTTCATTGACTCTTCTCCTTCAAAGAAATTTCACAATAATGGATTTTTGATGACAATTGTCTACACGCCCTAAATCGGGCACAAATTCCTCAAAGTATAGCATAAATTCAATCTGCTTCTCGGCAAAAAAGGGGGTCTATCCCTAATCAAAAGCCAAATGCGGGAGGTTTAAAGCCCACCAACGCACGGAGATCAAGGCCGCCATCGCCACGAGCGGCAGTCCAACCACCAAACCAGTCAAAGGATTGACTCTGGTGAAAGTCAGTGGAACTTCAGCAGTCAGCCAGGGCAGGCTCCCGGCCCCCAGCAGGATGAGCCATGAGAGCGTCCTCCCCACGATCCCCCATCGTTCAGACCAGAATCTGAACGCCAAAAACAAGGCTGGCAGGGTTAAATATAGCTGGTTGACCGGGTTTTCCGGTTGAAACAGGAAAGCCAGGTTCAGGATCGCAAAAAGCCGCCAGCCGACGACCGGCTCCCCTGAATTAAGAGAGGCAATCCAGACCACCAGCAAGTAGATTGCAAAACCAATATGCAGTCCTAGGGAAAGATACTGGGAAATTCCGGGCAGGATTTCTGAAAGCGCCATCAGAGGCGTATGGATCCAGTCCAGGTTGAAGTAATTATTCAGGATGGCGCCCAGCCACCCTGACGGCCAGGCAGGCAAAAGGATCAGAGAGACAATCCATAGGAACCCCAGGCCTGAAAAATAGGCGACCAGGATGGGCCAGCGCTGGTGAAAAACAACCCAAAGGACCAGCAATAATAAAATGAGGAAGGTGATCTGAACCGACCCAAAGGTCAGGGCCAGCAGGAAGCCCGCCAAAGTGTCTTTCCCGCTGAGAAGAGCATAAATGCCAAAGAGCAACAGAGCCAGCACAATCGGAGTTGTGCTGCCCATCAGGGCCATTTGCAGGCCTGGCAGCCAGGTCATCAGCAAAACGACCACAAGCACTTTTTCGGGAAGCGAGGTTTTCCACTTGGACAACTTCAGCATCAGGAAACCCATCCCCCCCAGGCTCACCAGCAGGAGGACAACCCAGATCGTCCGGGCGATCTCATAAGGCAGCAAACTCAGGGGCAGGCTGAACACCAGGTTCAGCACAGGCGCAGTGAATTCAGCCGCCTGGGGCATCTGTCCCTGGAAAACGGAGTTGGCAAGCGCTGATCTCGCAAGCTGAATGACCTGCTGATCGTAAGGGCTAACCCCTTCCAAAAGCCAGGCCCGCCCGGCCGCCCAGGGGATGACAAAATGGTCCTCATAAGGGACCTGCCGCATGACCCAATGGCCCAGAAATCCCAATCCCACGATCAGGATCAGGGCTAAAATAACAACCAGGTATTGAGAGAGGTAAGTTCTTCGATAACGAGTAGTTTTCATAAGTTTATCGAGAGGATTCTACCAGTCAGGCCATAACTGGTCAATTAAGAGAGTGGATTGAATGTGAGGTTCTGGATTTGTTAACCAAAAATAAATAACTATGACTTAAAATTTCAAAGTTGACCGCATCCAAAGTCATCATAACACAGGATGACTTCGTAAATTGTCCCGCGTGCTGTTCAGGGATGCGGGTTTTGATTTCCTTAATAACGCTATGCATTAGGGAGAACTTATGATCTCGGTTCAAAATTTGACGAAAGACTATGATACGCACCGCGCTATAGACCATTTGAACTTCACCGCCGAAAAGGGTGAAGTTCTCGGCTTTCTTGGGCCAAATGGCGCTGGTAAGACGACCACCATGCGGATCCTGACCGGCTTTATGTCCCCAACCTCTGGGACAGCGACCATTGACGGCCTTGATGTCATGGAGGACTCGCTCAAAGTCCGGCACAAAGTCGGCTACCTGCCGGAGACCGTCCCGCTTTATGAGGACATGCGGGTGTTCGACTACTTAAAATTTATGGGGCAGCTTCATAAAGTGCAGGAGATTGACGAACGAGTGGCTGAGGTCCTGATCCAGGTCGGGATGGATGACCGCTCCCAAAGCCTGATTAAGAACCTCTCCAAAGGGATGCGCCAGCGGGTGGGCCTCGGCCAGGCGCTCCTCCACCATCCCGATGTGCTGATCCTCGATGAGCCGACCATTGGCCTTGACCCCAAGCAGATCAAGGAGGTCAGGAACCTCATCAAGAGCATCGGCAAAGAGCGGACGGTGATGCTTTCCACCCACATCCTTTCCGAAGCCCAGCAAATCTGTGACCGGGTGATCATCATCAATAAGGGACGGATCGTCGCCGAGGACGCGCCGGAGAACCTTCAGGGTCGGGTCTCCGCCCTGCGGGTTGTTTATGTCCGGGTGAGTGAGAAAACGGACCAGGCCGCCACGGCCCTCCGGGAACTGCCGGGCGTTCTCAGCGTGAAGGTTCTGGAAACAGGCCGGATCGAGGTTGAAAACGTCCGCGAAAGCGATGTCCGCCCTGGCATCGCCCGGAAGCTGGTCGAAAGCGGTTATGACCTGCTGGAACTCACGCCCGAATCGGTCAATTTGGAGGATATCTTCCTGAAATTGACCCGGGAAGCGTCCAGCGAGAATCCGCCTTTGGAACCTGAACCCAATGATTCGCAGGAAAGCGAGGCGTGATCATGCGAAATATATGGACAATTGCAAAAAAAGAATATGCTGGCTTATTCTACAGCCCAATCGCTTATGTGGTCGGCGTTGTCGTTTTTTTAGTGATGGGCATCTTTTTCAGCTACGACCTGAATGCCGCCATCACCTACCAGTACACGCCCGATTTTACCTATGAACTGGACATCCTGATCTTCCCCCTGATCTTCCTGGCCATCCCCATCCTGACCATGAAGACCTTCTCCGAAGAAAACAAATCCGGCACCCTGGAACTGCTGCTTACGGCGCCGGTCAAGGACCACGAGCTGGTGATCGGCAAATGGCTGGGGACTTTCCTCTTCTTCCTCTCCCTGATCCTGCTGACCTGGTTCTACCCCTTGGTCCTGAACTTCATCATTGACCCGGGCATTGACCAACCCAAAAATCTCGCCAATTACCTCGGGGTGACTCTGATGGCTTCATCGATGACAGCCATTGGCATTTATATCTCCTCCCTGTTCAAAAATACCATTGCCGCCCTGATGGCTTCACTGGGTACGCTGCTGGTGTTTTGGTTGATCTCCGCCCCAGCCCAATTCTTTCCCGGTACCGTGGCGGCGGACGTCTTCACCAATCTTAGTCTCACACAACATTATTACAACAGCTTCCGGGCAGGGATGATTGACCTTCTGGATGTCTCCTATTATGTCAGCCTGACCGTCCTGGCATTGTTCCTCGGCACCCGTTCTATTGAATCAAAAAGGTGGCGCTAAATGGTTAAGAAATTCCAAAAATATGCACCAGCCGGCCTGGTCATTGGACTGGTCGCGGCAGCCGCGGCGTTGATCCTCCGAATTTCCACAGGACAACTCACCCTGACGGCCAAAATCCTGATCGGCGTAGCCATCCTCGGCATGATCCTCTTTGTGGCCCTCGACCCTCAATCCATTCTCGATTCCTTCAAAGGGCGCCGGGCCAGATACAGCAGCAATGCGACGATCCTGACCCTGGCCGTGATCGGCATCCTGGTCATTGTGAACCTGTTCATCTATAACAACAATGTTTCCTGGGACCTGACGGAGGACAAGGTCAACACCCTCCGCACGGAAAGTCTGGAGATCCTCCAGAATCTCGAAGTTCCCGTTTATGCCCAGGCTTTTTACAGCTCCAGCACGAGCACGGACAGCGCAGACGCTCTGCTGAGCAATTTCAAGCGCAATTCGAACGGCATGTTCGAGTATGAATTCATTGATCCCTATCAAAACCCGGTCATCGCCAACCAGGCCGGGATCACCCGAGACCAGACGGTTGTCCTCACCTCAGGCGACCAGAGCGAACAGCTCAGTTACCTCAGCGAAGAAAACCTGTTGAACGGCATTGTCAAACTGCAAAACCCAGAAACCACAGTGGTCTACGTTCTGACAGGGCACGGTGAAGACAACTTCTTCGAGTCCAGCGACTTCTCAATGATCAACCTCCGAGAGGCCCTGGAGGCCAAGAATTATGCTATCGAAACGCTGAACCTGGTCTCCTCGCCCGTCATCCCTGAAGACGCTCAGGCGATCATCATCGCCGCCCCGCAGATCCTTCTGGATGAATCGGAAGTTGAGTTGATTGGAGAATATTTGGATCAGGGCGGCGCCCTCGTCCTGTTTTCCGAGCCGCCCTTCCTGACCCAGGTGGACACGGCTGAAACCGACCCTCTATGGGAATACCTGCAGACAAATTGGGGCCTTGTGATGTCCAACAATCTGGTGATCGACCTATCCATTGACCCGGTGGAACTGGCTGTCGCGGATCAGTACGCCGAGCATGCCATCACCGATGCGGTGCAGGGGTATATCACCTTCTACCCAACCGCCCACTCCGTAGACTTTGAAACTGTCACGGGCGTCAGCGCGAACGACCTCATTATGACTTCCAGCCAATCCTGGGCGGAAACGGATGTCAATGCCATCATGGATGGTCAGGTGTCCCCTGAGGAGGCCGATACCATGGGGCCGATCAACCTGGCGACCGCTTTCGAGAATGTGTCAACCGGTGCGCGGGTGGTTGTCGTCGGCGACTCGGATTTCGCCTCCGACTCCTACATTCAAGCCTACGGCAACCGCGATCTGGCTGTCAGCATCGTCGATTGGGCCTCGTCCAATGAGAACCTGATCAGCCTCACGCCGGCTGAGTCCACAAGCCGGGTGCTGGTTGCACCAACCAAAGGGATCCAACTGGCGATCATCCTGGGTGGACTGGTGGGTTTACCCCTCTTGATCGCGGCCATTGGCATCATCGTTGGCATCCGCAGAAAACGGACAGGCTAAAACATCATGAAGAAAACAACTTGGTTTGCCCTGGGAGCCTTTGTGCTGCTCCTGATCGGCTTCCTGATCTCACAAAGCATTGAACCGGCGCCGGTCGAAACACCAGCCCCGACCGAACAACCTGCGCTGCAGGAATTGGATGACCAGAATATGGTCCAAATCATCTATGCCGACATGACTGGCGTGACCATCGAACTTGACAAAGTCGAAGCATTGACCTGGACCTCCCCCACAGATCCGGAGGCCCAGGTGACCGCGGGTAACATTGAGGAGCTGCTGGCTTATTTATCCGGGTTGAGCATCATCAGCACGCTGCCGGCGGATACCGCCCTCGAAGATGTGGGTCTAGATACCCCGGCCTATTCAATCACTTTTGTCTTTGACGATAAATCCACATATAAAATTGAAGTGGGCGAACCGACAGCCATGAGCGATGGATATTACGCCAGGGTAGATGATAGCGAAATCTTTGTATTGCCGACTTCCGCCATGGAATATATACCCACCCTGATGTACACCATCGTGACCCCGCCCACAGCCACCCCAGACCCGGAGGCCACGTCAACGCTGACGCCTACCCCATAAATTCGTGACGAATGTCCTGATTTAATGGGAGATTTCTGCGCAAGTTGTTGATTTTTTCTTTAAAAAAGAGTATTCTCAAATCTACGATACTGACAAACTCCATGTAATAGCACAGAATTGCCTATTGCATCCAATTAGGGCTGTTTCAACCCGCAGGCTCTTAATTTTAGAAGGATCCCATGGGTACAAAGACTCAGAATACCTCCAAAACCAACGGCGGTCGGAAATATTCTCCCATCGCCCGCTTAATTCAACTCGGCCGAAAGAAGTCATTTGTCACAATAAACGATATTCTTGAATTCTTCCCGGATGCTGAACAGGACGTTGAGCAGCTTGAGGAAGCTTTTTCTGCCTTAATCAGCGCTGGAATTCCTTATATTGAGGATGCAGACCTGCTTGTTGACCCTTCGGATGAGGATTTGAAGAGGGAAGCGCAGGAGGGCAAAGAGAAAGAAGAAGAAGAACAAAAACCTGCGGACGACTTGGCGAATATTGATACCGACGATACCATTGGCCTCTACCTGAAAGAGGTCAGCCGGGTCCCACTGCTGACGGCGACCGAAGAGGTCGAACTGGCCCAGCGGATCGAAAGCGGCCGGATGGCGCGGGAAGAATTGGCCCGCGGCAACGTATCCAACCGCCGGCGGATCGAGCTGCGCCGCCTGATCGAAGACGGCTGGTCAGCCAGAGAACACCTCATCACGGCCAATTCCCGCTTGGTCATCTCCGTTGCCAAAAAATACATGGGCCGCGGCGTCCCCTTCCTGGACCTGATCCAGGAGGGCAATATCGGCCTCATCCGGGCAACCAAAAAATTTGAATACCGCCGCGGGCACAAATTCAGCACCTACGCGACCTGGTGGATCCGCCAGGCGGTCACCCGGGCGATTGCAGACCAGGGCCGCACGATCCGGGTTCCCGTCCACATGGGCGACCAGATCAACAAACTCCTCCGCATCCAGCATCAATTGACCCAGCGTCTTGGGCGCGAACCCACCGTGGAAGAACTCGCCGAAACGCTGGAAGTACCGCCCAAAAAGGTCGAGAACATGATCCAGGTGGCCCGGCGGCCGCTCTCATTGGAAACGCCAACGGACGATGAGGAGGATTCGATGCTGGGCGACTTCATCGAAGACGAGGAAGCGCCCCCACCCGATGACACCGCGACCTACAACCTGCTCAAGGAACATCTGGGCACCGTCCTCGATTCGCTCCCGCCCCGCGAAGTCCGCATCCTCCAGCTGCGGTATGGCTTGCTGGACGGCCAGGCCTACACCCTGGAAGAAGTCGGACGCAAAATGGGCGTCACCCGTGAACGGGTCCGTCAGATTGAAGCCCAAGCTCTCAGTCGGCTGCGCCACCCCTCCATTAAGAGGCGGCTGCGGGACTATCTGGGTGAATAATTAATCGCAATTTAAACGATATCCACCGCCTCTGATGCTCAGAGGCGGTTTTTCTTACCCTTATCTTGACCCGAACCCTTTTCCAGCGTATTATTGGTTCTAAGCAGGAGGGGACGGATACTCAAATTCGTGGGCAAAATGGACGAAAAAAATGGACGATGACTTGAATAACGCATCCAGGGAAAAACAACCAGGCAATGATCCCGGCGGGAGGAAACGGATTGAGAGCATTCCGCTTTGGCTGCAAGGCATCTCTGAAAACAATTCTGAAAACAATGCGGAATCTGAAAAATCGGCGGATGGGGAATGGCTGAAAGAACAAACTTTCGTTTCCGCCGAAGAAACCGGTCCCATATCCATTGAAATCACCGACCAGTTCCCCGCCGCAGAAGAAGAAATTCAAGACCATGGGGAGCCATCAATCCCCGAGGACAAGACTGAAATTCAAAAAAATCTGACAAACTGGTTTAAAGAAGATGAGCCGGTCGAAATGAACGAAGAAGAACTAGAGGAAATAGAAGAAGAAACAGAAGAAGAAATAGCGGAAGAGGTTGCGTCATGGGCAGCCCCCCTCCCAGATGAACCCGGGGTTGAGGAAATCTCCGAAGAGGCGGCTGTTGAGGCGACTGAGGATGAAGAACTACCTCCCGTTCTGCCAGCAGCGGAGATCACGCCCGAAATGGCATTGGACCAAAGCTCCCAGGAACTCGAAACATCTGAATGGGGTGAGAACGGAGCAGACCCTCTGCAAGATGAAATCCTGCTTGAGACGGAAGATATCCCAGCTTGGCTGAGGGACATGATCGCGGCGGATGAAAAACAGCAACGCAAGGCGCAGGAACGGGAACAGCGGCTCGCCGCGCTTTCGGATGAACCCACCCAGCCCGTCGCCGTTCAAAGTGAACCGGATCTTCAGGAGCAGGCACCTGACCAAGCTGGCGAATCGCTGGAAGGAATATTTGAGGAAACGCAAGTCCCAGTGGAAGAAATCAATGGCGAGTCCGATAATCAGGCCGCCCCGCCCGAATTTAAACGCTCGGCTGTGCTGCCCACGGCCAATTGGAGCCGGATCGCCGGAACGGCCAACGAAGCTGAGACCGCCCAGCCAGCCGAGCCGGATGATACCAGCGCCGATTTTGAAGAATCCGGGTTCCAGCCCATCCAATTTGACCCCCTCGCAATGGAAAACGAGGCCAGTCAGGATGGTCTCGACTTGGCGGAAGTTGAAGAAATTGAAGAGCGCCAGGATGCGGTCCACGCCCTCCTCTCCTCAGACCAGAGCGGTGAGGCTCCCGAAGAAGAAGCCAACGAAGATGCGTTGGCAGGGGAAGAAGCCTTCCAGCCCAAGGATTGGGGACAATCCGTCCCTTCGGAGGACCGTGAGACCACCCTTCCAGTCCACACTTTCTCGGCAACGGAGATTGCTTTGGAGGGATCCGAACCGGATTCCCTGCCCCTGGAAATGATCAACGGGGTGCCAGCGTCCTTGTTTCAAGCTAAGCAGATTCTGGAACAGGGCGAAATCCTCCCAGCCCTGAACGTCATCAAACCATACATCAGCCAATCAGAATATCTTGATGAGATCAGGGAATGGCTGCTTTCGGCGGACAAGAAAATCGAAAAGAACAGGGCCAGCCTCTGGGAAGCGCTTGGCGATATCTCCTCGCACCAGGGCGATTTTACGGCCGCCCTCTCATCCTATGCGAAGGCCATTGAATTATTAGAGTTATCAAGGAATAAACCATTATGAAGTGGGTCAAAGTTTATACGACAGCCGGCGACCTCGAGGCTGAATTTATTAAAGGTTTTCTGCATGGACAGGGCATTGAAGCCGTCATCTCCCAGGAGAGCATCGCCCGCACCCTGGGGCTGACCGCCGGACGGCTTGGTGAGGTCAAAATCCTCGTGCCGGAAGATCAGGCAGAAGAAGCAACCAAACTCCTGCAGGCGATGGAGGCCGGCGACTTTGAGGATACCGAGCTTCCGAAGGATTCTGAAGAAGAACTTTGATCCAGACCGCATGCGCAAGTTGGAAATTTCATTTGAAACCCTAACACTTGTCAAAACCCATGTCAAAACCCAACTGTCAAGGCAAAGTTAAAATGTCCTAATGTCAAAACCCAACTTGTCAAGCCCCGAACTTTCGAGTATACTTCTCTGCTGTGTTGCGCCAAGCTGGACGCGGCACAGCAAAGAAGCCAAAATTCAATAGGTTTCTTTCCACTGCCCAGCTATCCACGATAGCGAAGGGCAGCAAACCCGAGGAAAGGAGATTCCAAATGCGACAATATGAATTAATTTTCATCGTCCAACCCGACCTGGACGAGGAAACCACGCAGGGTATCGTTGAACGCGTGAACAACCTCATCACAGACAATGGCGGTAAGGTCCTCAAGACTGATCTTTGGGGCACCAAATCCCTTGCCTATGAAATCCAGAAATTCCGGGATGGATACTATGTTTTCATGGAAGTTGAAATGGAACCGGAATACGGTTCTCAGCTGACTCAAACATTGCGCTACATTGAACCCATCATTCGGCACATCATTGTCAAAAAGGACGACTAAGTCGGGCCTGAGATGAGAAAGTGAGGGCCGCATGGCCCGCTGTCTGAACAAGGTCATGATCATTGGGTATCTCGGAAGAGATCCCGAACTGCGGTTCACTCCCACCGGCAAGTCCGTTTCCAGTTTCTCGGTTGCCTGCAACCGGTCCTGGAAAGCCAAAGACGGTGAACGAAAGACAGAGACAGACTGGTTCAACGTTGTGGCCTGGGGAGATTTGGCAGAGATCGCAAAGCAATATTTGTCCAAAGGCAGCATGGTTTATATTGAAGGGCGCCTGCAGATCCGTGATTGGACGGATAGCAATGGAAACCCGCAGAAATCGGTGGAAATTGTCGCCCGGGACATCATGCTGATGGATAGTAAGAGTCAAAATTTAGATAAGGATTTGGAAGACGAAGAAGAATTTCCCTTCTAAGCTTCCAAACATCAAGAGGAGTTCAAAATGAGTGATTATAGAAATCGAGGAAACCGTTTTTACTCGCGTTCTAAAGTTTGCCAATTTTGCACCGATAAAGATCTGGTGATTGACTATAAGAACACCGATCTTCTTCGTCGCTATGTTGACGAAACCGGTAAAATTCGGCCCCGACGCCAAACCGGCGCCTGCGCCAAGCATCAACGCGCCGTCGCCAAAGCCATTAAGAATGCCCGGCACATCGCTTTGCTGCCCTTCACCGGCGACTAATCGGTGCCCATTAACTAGATAGGTCGACATCCATGGCAAACGAAAACCAAAGCAATAAAACCGTTACCAAAAAACACCTGGCCCGGAAACAGCGAGAGGAACAACAGACCAGGACGATCCTGATTGTCACAATCGTTATCGCAGTGGCTGTTGTCGGTCTGGTGGCTTATGGTCTGATTGACAACTATATCGTTCGACCAAATCATCCCATCGCCAAGGTTGGTGACCAGGTCATCAAGGCGGACGAATTCGAAGCGCGGGTCAAATACACCCGCGTTCAACTGCTTGAACAAGCCTATCAGTACTATCAGTACTACACCATCTACGGCGATATGGGTTCCAGTTTCTACAGCTATGCGGTGAGCCTCGCGGAACAGCTTAAACAAAGCGAGGTTGAAACGCTGGGCCGCCAGGTTCTGGATGACATGATCAATGACATCCTCATCCGGGAGGAGGCGGCCGCCCGGGGAATCACCGTCAGCGACGCAGAAGTGGATGCCGCCCTGCAGGAAGCCTTCGGCTTCTACCCGGATGGCACCCCCACCCCCGCGAACACCGCAACCGCCCAGGCCACACCGACTTATTCCAAGACGGAACTGGCCATTGTCCCACCAACCAGCACGCCGACCAAGACTTCGGAGCCAACCGCGACCCCGGACATGACAGCCACGCCTTCTGAAGACGTTGCCACGGAAGAAGCGGAAGCGACAGCCGCCGCAACGGGTGAGACAGCGGAAGACGCTACCACCCCAGAAGCCTCCCCCACAATCACCCTGACCCCGACCATTACGCCCACCCCAACGACCTATACAACTGAGGTCTACGGTCAAAACCTGACGGATTTCAACGATCTCTACAAGGATTACGGCTATTCCGTCGATCAGCTCTGGGAGGTCTATAAGACCAATCTCCTGGCTGAAAAGCTCCAGGAAGAGATCACCAAGGACATGGTCCCGGTTGAGGAACAGGTTTGGGCTCGCCATATCCTGGTTGAGACCGAAGAGGAAGCACAGAATGTGCTCGCCCTGCTGAATGAGGGCGAAGATTGGAACGCTCTGGCGGCTGAATATTCCACCGATGAGACCAACAAAGACAACGGCGGAGACCTGGGCTGGTTCAATGCAACCACAATGGTCGCAGCCTTCTCGGATGCAGCTTTTGCCCTGGAAGAACCCGGACAGATCAGCGACCCCGTCCAGACCGACTTTGGCTGGCATATCATCCAATTGGTCGGAAAGCGCGAAGCCCAAATGACGGAGACAGACTTCCAACAGGCAAAAGCCGCAGCCTTTTCGGACTGGCTGGCGGAGCACCGGGACGCCCGGGAAGATATCGTGATCTCCGAGGACTGGGCAAAATACGTGCCTTCCTCCCCGGCCTTGAACAGCACGCTGAAAACCGCACTGGGGATCATCGAGTAGAACCCACAAGACTTAACAGAAAAGAAGCGCTGTACTGGCGCTTCTTTTTGATTCACAAAGGGGTTATTTCAGATAAACTTCATCGACCTCTTCCAGCTTGAGGCTGATCATCTGGCTGGTGGACTCGCGGCCCATCGTCACGCCATAGATCACGTCTGCGGCCTGAACAGTGTTCCTGTTGTGCGTGATGATCACGAACTGGGTTTTATTGGAGAGTTCCCGCAGCAAATCAATGAAACGGCCAACGTTGGATTCATCCAGCATGGCATCCACCTCGTCCAGCACGCAAAACGGTGTGGGAGAGACTTTCAGGAGGGCAAAAACCAGAGCCACGGCCGTCAGGCTGCGCTCGCCGCCGGAAAGCAGCGCCAGGACCTGCTGGCGTCTGCCCGGCAGCCGGGCCTCAATATCCACGCCGCCTTCCACCGGATTCTCCTCGTCGGAAAAGACCAGTCTGGCCTCGCCGCCGTTGAAAAGGCGGGTGAAGAAAATTGAGAATTCCTGGTTGACCGCTTTGAAGGTCCGGATAAAGTCGCGCTCCATCAGCGCGTCCAGTTCCTCGATCACTTTGCGCAGGTCCTCACTCGCTTCTTCGAGATCCGCAATCTGCTGCGTCATGAACTCATGGCGCTCTTTCACTTCGAGGTATTCCTGCTGGGCTTCGGGGTTGATAGGCCCGATCCGCCGGATCTGCGCTTTGAGCTGTTTGATATCGCCTTCCAGATTAGCCGGGATTTCCTTGACCACGGGCAGGTTCTCAATCGTGCCGTCCTCAAAAGGCAGCGGGTTCGGGCCGTCCATCCGCTTTTCATAGTCATAGGCGACCAGACCGAAATCGTCTTCGATCTTTTGGATCAGGTTTTCCAGCTGGTCGTTGCGCCGATCCAGCTCCAGCTGCAGCTGAGTGTATTGCCGCTCGGCGATGATGACTTTCTTGTGAGACTGGTCTTCCAGCCGCTGCAATTCCACAAGAGACTTCTCGACCGCTTTTTGAGATTGGGTCAACGGGTCGATCTGATTCTTCTCAATCTCATTGATCTTGCCAGAGACTTGATCGATTGCAGCCTTGAGGATGACCTCCTGCTCCTGAATCTCTTTCAGGCCGGTCTGGAGCGCAGTGATCCGCTCCTGATAGAGCGTCAGGCGCTTCCTGGCATCGTCAATCCGGTTTTGATGGTCATCCGCTCGCTGCCTGGCCGTTTTGAGAGCGTTTTTGGCCACGATCTGGTGCGTCTGCCATTGGTTGAGTTCCTGCTGGATCTCAAAAAGCGGCACAGCATTGACCTTTTCCTGATAGGCCTGTTCGGCAGTCACCAATTCTGAAACCTGCACTTCCAGGTCTTCGCATTTTTGCTGATACTGGGCAATCTGCGCTTTGTTGTCGGACTCGTTGCGGTCCAGCTCGGTCAGCCGGTTGGTATGCCAGGAGAGCTGCTCTTCGTAACGGGCAAGCTCGTCAAGAATCTTCTGCCTCGCCTGATAAGCGGCCTTTTGGACGCCTTCCGCCTGCTGCAGGGTTTGGCCCAGCTGCTGATATTGCGCCCGGTTTTCCTCGATCTCCGAATTAACCTTCGCAACCGCTTTGGTCTGGGCCGTGATCTTTTGTTGAACAGCCTGGATCTCCGCTTCCAATTCACCCTTTTGACGGGTGCGGCCCATCCGCTTGGCGGAGGCGCCCTGCCCGGAAGTGATGATCCCATTGGCATGGAAGACCAAACCATTCAACGTCACAGCCTTCTGGCCGCTCCTGAGGCCCGGCAGGACCTTCTGAGCCGCTGCCCGGTCTTCAACGACAACGATTTGGGATAAGATCGATTTAGAGAAGGCCTGATAAGCTTCATCCACCTGGATCAGGTCACTGGCCAACCCCAAAACACCCGGCAGGTTCAAGCTGGACCGGGCAGGCGGTTGAATATCTGAACTGACCTCAGCGATCAGAGCCACCCGGTCCTTTTCTTCCGATTCCAGATAGCCGACAATCAAATCTTTGGCGTTGGAAGGGACGACCAGGAGGTCCGCCAGTTCACCCAGCGCCGCGCTGAGGGCTTTTTCATATTTGGCGTCAACCACCAAGTGCTGAGATAAAGGCTCGATCCCCTTGGGCAGACGTCCCTGGCGGGAGTCCTCCAGGATCGCCTTGGACCCCTCGGAATAACCGCTCAGGGCCGCTTCTGCCTGCTGGAGCACATCAAACTGGGCTTGCAGCTTTGCCAGCCCAGCTTCCAGGGCGCTCAATTTCCCAGCTTCCTTTTGCCGCTGCTGCTCCATTGCATCCAGTTGGGCGCGGGTGGCTTTCAGGTTTTCATTCTGCTGGTTGAGGTTCTCTTCCGCAAGCCGGTAGGTCTCATCGGCGGTTTCCGCCTGGCCTTTCAGTTCCGCCAAGTCGGCCTGGAGCGCGCTGATCGCTGCCCCGGCCTTGCTGCGCTCATCAGCCTGAGTGCGCAGGCGGTTGTGAAGTTCTTCCAGGCGGGCGTGTAATTGCAGGTTTTCGGTTTCCAGCTTGATCCGCTTCCGGCGTATTTCGGCCAGCTGCGCTTCTTCAGCCTGTTTTTGACGGGTGATTTCTGCCAGCTTGGTTTCCGCCTGATTGACTTCGTCCAAAGCCGCGTTGTATTCGTCCGTGCGCTGTTGGATCTCTTCTGAAAAGCCCACTTCCTGAGATTGAAGCCCCTGCAAAGATTCTTCCAAGTTCGCCAGGTCGATATCCAGATCCTGTTTTTGCTGATTGTAGGACCTCCGGCGTTCTTCGAGGATCGCGAGGTCCCGGGAGGCCTTTTCAAACTCGCGATGCAACTCAGAGAGTTCCACATGGGAGAATTCGAGGGCATGCCGCTTTTCCTGCAAAATCTTCCGCGAATCTTCAACCTTCTGGCTGACCTCCGCATGGTCGCGGCGCATCGCGCTCAATTGCTGTTCATGGTCCTTGTAGGCCTTGCGGGCGTTCTGCAGATCTTCCTGCTTCTGATGCCAATGATAGCCATACCATTCCCGCAGCAAGACCTGGAGGTCCGCTCTCAGGCTCTGATATTCATTGAACCGGACCGCCTGTCTTTCCAGGCTCCGCAGCCGAGGTTTGATCTCAGTCATGATGTCCCGCACCCGATCCAAATTCTTGCGGGTATTCTCAAGCCGTTTGAGCGATTCCGCCTTTCGCGCCTGGTAAAGACCGATCCCGGCGGCCTCCTCAAAGAGCTTGCGCCGTTCATCGGGCTTTAGCGCCAGCGCAACATCCACCAGGCCCTGACCGATGATCGTGTAGGACATCTCGGCCATGCCGGTTTGCGCCAGCAGTTCATTGATGTCCTTGAGCCGGACTCTTTGATTATTGAGCAAATATTCATTTTGGCCGTCGCGATACGCCCGCCGGGTCAGAGATACTTCCGCGTAATCAATGGGCAGCCACCCATCCTCATTGTTGAAATTGATGGTGATGGAAGCCATCCCTGCCCGCGGCTTGTGCTGTGAGCCGGAGAAGATCATGTCTTCTGTTTTCTTTGCTCTCAAGAGGGAATAGGATTGTTCGCCCAAGACCCAGCGAATGGAATCCGCGATATTAGATTTCCCGGAGCCATTCGGCCCGACAATCGCCGTGATCTGACCCGGGAATTCGAGTCGCGTACTGGTTGCAAATGTTTTAAAGCCCTGCAATTCCAGGGAATTTAAGCGTTTGGCCATAGATTTATCGTCGCTCCAAAACCCCTAATTTGATCAGAGCTTCTTTGGCGGCGGCTTTTTCTGCGGATTGCTTGCTCGTGCCGGTTCCCCGGCCATAGGGGGTCTTGCCGATTCGGACTTCCATTTCAAACAACTTGGCGTGGTCCGGGCCGCTTTCCTCCACCAAAACATAGCGCGGTGAGGAATACCCATTCCCCTGCGCCCATTCCTGGAAACGGCTCTTGGTGTCATCATCCATATGGTTTTGGAAGATCTCATCAACGACCCGGATCAACAAGGGGACCATGAACGCATCAACAGCCCTGATCCCGCCCTCCAAATAAAGCGCACCGATGAGAGCTTCAAAAGCATCACAAAGCAAGGTGTTCCGCTCCCGTCCGCCCGCCTGGATCTCGCCATGCCCCAAACGGAGGGCTTGTCCCAGGTCAATCATCTTGGCAAATTCAGCCAATTGGTCCGTATGGACCAGCGCGGCGCGGAGCCTGGTCAGATCGCCTTCCGGTTTCTCCGGGTAATGGTTGTAGAGCCAGTCGGCAACGATGAAGTCGAGGACGGCATCTCCCAAAAACTCCAGCCGCTCATTATCCTCAATGGCATCCTTGTTCTCATTGAGATAAGAGCGATGCGTCAAGGCTCGGGAGAGTAAGAAATAATCTTTGAAGGGTAAATTGAGACGTTGAGCTAAATGTTCCGGTGCTTCGGACGTAAAAACATCAGTCATAATTCTGGATTCCATCTCCAGAACTGTCGATGCGCCAGCCATCTCTTAAAATGGCTTGCGCATCAACAGTTCAAACTATTGAACTATTAATAACTGCCTGATTAAAATTGTAACCGAAAATACTAAAATCGTAAAATAATTTTACTCGATTGGGGATGCAGCGCATCTAACAGGGTATAATACCTCTCAGGTAATTATTTATGTCAATCATCCATACTGCTGGGTCTGATTACGAAGTACGGACAGAAGTCTATGAAGGTCCTCTGGACCTCCTCTTGGATTTAATCGTCAAGTCCGAACTGGATATCACCCGCCTGGCGCTGGCAGCCGTGACGGACCAATACCTGGCGCATCTGGAAGCGATCCAGCAGAATTCCGCGGTTGAGGTCTCTGGCTTCCTGGTGATCGCCGCCAAACTGATCCAGATCAAATCGGAAGCACTGCTCCCCCGCCCGCCGGAACGTGAAGAGGGCGAAGAAGACCCCGCAGAGAGCCTCGCCCGGCAGCTCAAAATCTACCGGGCAGTCAAAACGACTGCAAAATGGCTGAAGAACCGTGAAGACCAGGGCCTGCAAACCTATATCCGCCTCGCCCCGCCCCCGGTCATCGAAGAGGAACTGGATCTGACCGGCGTGACCGTTGAAAACCTGGTCGAGCTGCTCCAGGCCCTCTACCGTTTTCAGGAAGAAGCCGCGTCGATCACGTCGGTCGTCACGATCCCAAAAGTCACGATCAAGAACAAGATCAGGGAACTGCTGGACAAATTGCAGCAGAAGCAGTCTTTTTCTTATCGCAGCATGCTGCCGGACCAATATGACCGGGTTGAAGCCATTGTCCTCTTCCTGGCGATTCTGGAAATGGTCAAGCAAAGCTATGCAACGGCTGAACAGGCCGAGCTTTTTGCCGATATCTATGTCTCGGCTTCCGACAAAACCTTTGACAATGAAGAGATTGTCTTGGCATTGGAAGACTAAATCCGTTATAATTAACATTAAATTGGAACGGAAAAAATTCAGTCACAATCATCATCGAGCGTTTTAAAATTATGGAAGAAAAAACAGATCTGGTCGAAGAAATTCCGATGCTTCCGAAGCAAACCTCTGAATCCCCAGAGCCTGCACCTGAAAGCAAGACAAAGTACTACATCATCGGCGGAATCGTCATCCTGGTCGTCCTGGCTTTGGTCGTTCTGGCAACAATTTTCCTCGCGAAACCAGCCAATAGTCAGACCACCGAACAAATTCGCGATATCGTCATCATCTTCATGGCGCTTGTCAGTCTGGTGATCGGCGTAGCCCTGGTGATCCTCATCATCCAGCTTTCCACGTTGATCAATCTACTTCAGAATGAGATCCGGCCAATCATAAATTCCACCAGCGAGACCGTTAACACGCTCAAGGGAACGGCTCAATTTGTCAGTGAAAACCTTTCTGAACCAGTCATCAAGATCAATCAACTGATGGCGATGATCAAGCAATTATTCAGCTTACGCAAGCGTTAAAACAAAAAGGTCGTTGAGCAGAGTAAATAAAAATTAAACCAGATAGTGATAAAGGAGCAAAAAAATGTCAGAAAAGAGTGATTTTGGTGCATTCTTAATCGGTTTCCTTGTGGGTGGTCTAACAGGCGCAGCAGTATCTCTCCTGTTTGCTCCCCAATCGGGCGAAGAAACCCGTGCATTGATCCGCGATAAAGCCATTGATATCCGCGATCAGGCTTCGGAAACTGTGGAAGAGGCCCGCCTGCAGGCAGAAAAAGCCTGGGAGGAAGCCAAGAAAAAGACCGAAGAATGGTCCCAGGTAGCCAAGGAAAAAACGGATGAACTGATCGTTAAAGGCGAGCAGGTCATTGAGGGTGGACGTACCATCGTTGCTGAAACCATCAACCCCAAAGATAAGGCCGCTGAATAACCTTCTACCGAAGAATGACAGAGGCTGGTCGGTTAATGACCAGCCTTTTTTGTTGCCTCAAAAGCGGCCGGGACCGCATCCAGGATATCCAGCGCTGTGACGCTTTGAGGACCGCCGAGCCGCTGATGGCAAATTCGCCCGGCCTGACCATGCAGCCAGACGCCCAGGAGGGCTGCCTGGCCCTGCGCCAAGCCTTGCGCCAGCAAACCACAAATGATCCCCGTAAGAACATCGCCGGAACCAGCCGTGCCCAGGGCGGAATCGCTGACAGGATTGACAAAGAGCCTCCCATCCGGCAATGCAATCACAGTCAGCGCCCCTTTCAGGGCCAAGACAACGCCCCACTTTTGGGCAAATTGCTGCGCAATTTCCCAGCGCTGACTTTGGACCTCCGCTGTTGACAGCCCCGTCAGGATGGCCATCTCCCCTGGGTGCGGCGTCAGGATGGCATGAGCGGGTACTTTCTCCCACCAATTGGGGACCCTGCTCAATAGTTTCAAGCCATCAGCGTCAATGACCGTTGGCAGGTTGGGGGGAATGAGTGGCAGCAAAGCCTCCAAAAACGCCTGGTTTTCATCCTGAAGTCCCCAGCCGGGGCCGAGCACAAGGGATTGAACCTTGCTCAGAGCGGATTCAAGCTGCCCCGCGCCCAAGCGATCGTAACCCCCGCCTTTTTCAGGCAACAGGGTCCAGATCGCTTCGATCAGTCGGCCGGAAAGCCCCCGCTGCACCTCCGGCAGGGTTGCAATCTGGACCAGTCCGCATCCCGCCAGATAAGCCGCCTTCCCGGAAAGGTAAGCCGCGCCGGTATAGGGCCGGGACCCCGCGACGACCAGCGCGGTTCCAAAGGTCCCTTTGTGCCCCGTCTCGGGCCGCTCGGGAAGGATACCCGCCGCCATTTGCTGGTCCATCATTTCAGGCAGGGCTTCCGCCTGGCCGCCTTGGATGACGCCCATGCCAAGATCGACCCGGTGGATCTCTCCCGCCAGGGCATTGGCAGGAGGCTTCAGAAGCCCCTGTTTGACCGTGGCCATGGTTAGGGTATGAGAAGCCGGTAAACACAGCGGAGAAGCCTCCCCGGTGTCGCAGTCCACCCCTGAGGGGCAATCCACCGCAATGACCTGAAGCCCAGGCTGTTGCTGGACGCAGGATTGGATTTCCGCCATGACCTGGGCCAGCGCGCCCCGCAGCGGGAGGTGGAAACCGGTTCCCAGCATGCCATCCAGGATGACCGTACCTTTATCAAGGCAGGCCTGAAAATAAGCCAGGGGCTGCCCTGCTGAGAGGTCGATGACCACCCCACCCTGCGCTGAATAGTCTTCAATCAGTGTGTCTGCTTCTCGGGGCCGAACCAGGAAGGCGCCGGTCCTCAGACCTCGCTCTGACAACCTCGTCAGAGCAATCAAAGTATCGCCGCCGTTATTCCCGGAACCCACCAATCCGACCACGCCGCGCCGGCAATCCAGATGAGTCAGCACCCACTCGGCGACGCCGCTCCCGGCATGGTCCATCATTGTTTCATAAGCGATTCCAGCGCGGTTTGCCGTCTGCTCGATTGCTCTCATTTGCTCAACAGACACAATTTTCATGTTAATAACCCTTCTGTTCAGTCATCAAAATAATTATACGTGCTATCTCATTTTGCTTGACTTTTAAATCCCGATGTGATAATATAACTGTCGCTCGGGGGCGTGGTGTAGTGGTTTAACATGCGGCCCTGTCAAGGCCGAGATCGCGGGTTCAAATCCCGTCGCTCCCGCTAAAAGTGCGAGCTAATCCTCGCACTTT